>ERZ838399.2893-NODE-2893-length-11909-cov-5.076852_pt1 | contig 11909 bp, 8 predicted proteins | sample MGYA00519683_ERZ838399 | MGnify/ENA primary metagenome ERZ838399 (study PRJEB31850, sample SAMEA3708833) | human gut metagenome | biome: human gut; feature: human-associated habitat; material: faeces | place: China | collected 2014 ...
AGCCCTGCGCATCGTGACCGGTACGCCGACGGCGTTCGACGTCGGCAGCTTCGGCGACAAGAGCTTTTTCACCTACGTGGCGGCCTTCGGCGCGTTCACGGCGGTGAGCTATGAGACGCCGCAAAACGAAAAGCAGGCGCTCGGTCATCTGGCCTACGTGCTCGAGGCGATGAGCCGCCTCAACAGCATCGACCACTACTGCGCGCACGTGGAGTATGACGGCGGCACGGTCGACGGGGACTTCATCTTCGGCGGCGTGTCGAACTCGACCTCCGTGGCCGGCATGGTGCGTCTGCGCAAGGATCTCGTAAGTCTGGGCGACGGTCTGTTTGAGACGCTGCTCATCCGCCGTCCGAAGCAGTTCGGCGACCTGAGCCGCATCATCACGGGCGTGCTCAACCAGTATTACGACAACGAGAACGTCATCCTCGTGCAGTCGAAGAATCTGCGCTTCACGTTCGAGGAGCCCGTGGCGTGGACGCGCGACGGTGAGGCCGGCGGCGTGACAACGGACGTCCGGCTCAGCAACAACCACGCGGCCATCCACATCATTGCCTGACGCGCGCAAAAGCGGTTGAAAATATCGCCGCAAATGCGTATAATAAAAGAGTTACCTATATAAAATCCATCGAAAACGAGGCGGAAGATATGAAAAGACAGCACATCGCCAGCATCTACGCGTCGCCGGAGTCCTTCGGCGGCCAGACCCTGACCGTCTGCGGCTGGGCGCGCACGATCCGCGACATGAAGAATTTCGGCTTTATCGAGCTCAACGACGGCAGCTGCTTCAAGAGCCTGCAGGTCGTGCTCGAGCGCGGCAAGCTCGAAAATTACGACGACATCGCCCGCCAGAACGTCGGCGCGGCGTTCATCGTGCACGGTGAGCTCGTGCTCACGCCGGACGCCAAGCAGCCGTTTGAGCTCAAGGCCGACAGCATCACGCTCGAGGGCGCGTCCGCGCCGGATTATCCGCTGCAGAAAAAGCGCCACAGTGTGGAGTTCCTGCGCACGATCCAGCATCTGCGTCCGCGCACGAATCTCTTCAGCGCGACGTTCCGCGTGCGCAGCGTGGCGGCGCAGGCGGTGCACACGTTCTTCCAGGAGCGCGGCTTCGTCTATGTGCAGACCCCGATCATCACGGGCTCTGACTGCGAGGGCGCGGGCGAGATGTTCCGTGTCACGACGCTCGACCTCGACAACCTGCCGCGCACGGACGACGGCAAGGTCGATTTCAGCAAGGATTTCTTCGGCAAGAGCACGAACCTGACCGTGTCCGGCCAGCTCAACGCCGAAAACTTCGCGCTCGCCTTCGGCGACGTGTACACCTTCGGTCCGACGTTCCGCGCCGAGAACTCCAACACCCAGCGCCACGCCGCCGAGTTCTGGATGATCGAGCCGGAGATGGCGTTTGCCGACCTCGACGACGACCTTGAGTGCATGGAGGCGATGGTGAAGTTCATCATTAACACCGTGCTCGAAAAGTGCCCGCAGGAGCTGGAATTCTTCAATTCCTTCGTGGATAAGGGTCTGATTGAGCGCCTGCACAACGTCGTGGACAACGACTTCGGCCGCATCACCTATACCGACGCCGTGAAGCTGCTGCAGGAGTCCGGCCACAAGTTCGACTACCCCGTCTCGTGGGGCATCGACCTGCAGACCGAGCACGAGCGCTACCTGACCGAGCAGGTGTTCAATAAGCCCGTCTTCGTCACGGATTACCCGAAGGACATCAAGGCGTTTTATATGCGCATGAACGACGACGGAAAGACCGTCGCCGCGGCGGACTGCCTCGTGCCGGGCATCGGCGAGATCATCGGCGGCAGCCAGCGTGAGGACAGCTTAGAGAAGTTAGAGGCGCGTATGGACGAGCTTGGACTCAAAAAGGAGGACTACGATTTCTATCTGGATCTGCGTAAATACGGTTCCGCAAGACACTCCGGATTTGGTCTTGGATTCGAGCGCTGCGTGATGTACTTAACCGGCGTTTCCAACATCCGCGATGTCATTCCGTTCCCGAGAACCGTAAACAACTGTGAACTGTAAACAATAAGCAACTATGGGGCTGTCGCAAATACTGGAATCTGCTTTCTGCTATTTGCAGCAGTCCCTTTTCTATTATTATTTCAATATGTACATACGGAGTGACAGACTCCTGAAAGGGGGAGAGAATGTGAAATTTATCCATACCGGCGACATCCACTGGGGCATGTCCCCGGACAGCGACAAGCCGTGGAGCCGGGAGCGCAGCCGCGATATCCGCGATACGTTTACCGCCATCATCGCCAAGGCAAAGGAGCTGCGCGTGGACTGCCTGTTCATCGCGGGGGATCTGTTCCACCGCCAGCCGCTGCTGCGCGACCTGAAAGAGGTCAATTACCTGTTTTCCACGATCCCGCAGACACAGGTTATCATCATCGCGGGCAATCACGACCGGATCCGCAAAAATTCAGCTGTTTTAAGCTTTTCCTGGGCTTCCAACGTGACGTTTCTGGAAAGTGAGGATGTCTCATCCGTCTATTTTGAGGATATCAACACCGAGGTGACCGGCTTTTCTTACTATACTGCGGAGATCCCGGAGCCGCGCCTTGATGCTCTTGAAGCGCCGGAGGATGGAAAAATCCACATTCTGCTGGGGCACGGTGGCGACGCGAACCACGTCCCGATCGACCGGGCGGCGCTGGCTTCCTCCGGATTTTCGTATATCGCACTGGGGCACATCCATAGGCCAGAGATCCTACTGGACAAAAAGATGGCATACTGCGGTTCCCCGGAGCCGCTTGATAAGACCGAGACCGGCAGGCACGGCATCCTTTACGGCGAGATCGACCCGGAAAGCGGTCAGGTAACGACACTGGACTTTATTCCGATGGCGAAGCTCCGCTACATCCCGCTCATCGTCCGCGTCACGCCGGATACGACCAACACGGAGCTGTACTTAAAAATCGCCCATGAGATCGAACAGCGCGGCAATGACAATATTTTCCGCTTCAAGGTGCAGGGCATGCGCGATCCCGATATTTCCTTCGATCTGGACGCCTTAAAGCTGCGTTTCCGCATCGCGGATATCATCGATGAGACGGAACCGCAATACGATTTTTCCGCCCTGTTTGCCGAGCATCCAAGCGATATGATCGGCTTTTACATCCAGGCACTGAAAAAACCGGACATGAGTCCGGTGGAGAAAAAGGCGCTGTTTTACGGCATCCACGCCCTGCTTCTCACCACCGATGAAAGGAGTTAGCTTCCATGCGTTTTCTTGATCTTTATATCAGTGGGTTTGGAAAATTTCATGACACAGCCGTCTCCTTTGAGGACGGGTTAAACGTCATTTACGGTAAAAATGAAGCCGGCAAATCCACGATCCACACCTTTATCCGCGGCATGCTCTTCGGCATCGAGCGTCAGAGGGGGCGCGCCGCCAGAAACGACATCTACAGCAAATATGAGCCGTGGGAAAACAGCGGCACCTACGAGGGGCAGCTCCGGCTTGAATCCGACGACGGCATCATTTACCGAATCGAGCGCTCGTTCCAGAAAAATAAGAAGGAATTTACCGTCATCAACGAGACGACCGGACGCGAGGAACCGGACGGCCGCGCCGTTTTGCAGGAAATTTTAGGCGGCATGAGTGAAACCATGTACAACAACACCATCAGCATCAGCCAGTTAAAGAGTGCGACCGATGAAGGCATGGTTTCAGAACTGAAAAACTATATTGCTAACATGAATACCTCTGGCAATATGGCGCTCAATATCACTAGGGCGACCGCCTATCTGAAAAATCAGCGCAAACAATTTGAATCCCAGTTAAGCCCGGAGGCTTCGGTCAACTATACCTCCCTTCTTAGCGAGATCCGCGCGCTGGAACGCGAGCTTTCTTCGCCAAAATATGAGAATCAGTTACAGGAATACTCAAAACTACGTGACTCGGTCCGAAATGAACTGGAACATCAGAAAATAGAAAAAGAAGATTTATCCGACCGGCTGCAGAAGAGCCGTCAGGTACTGGATGAGTTTTCCTTTACGGACGAGGCGTCCATCGAGGCGTACCGCAATCAGGCTGAAACACTCTACCAGGACTATCAGCATGCACAGGTGTCTTCCTCCAGCAAGGGATCCCGGTTTTTCCAGGTGTTTTTCTTTGTCGCAGCAGCAATTTGCGCTATCTGCGCGGCATACTGCGGATATCTGGCGTTCTTCCCGCTTCCGTCTCCGTGGCTGGGAGCTGGTCCCACCGCCCTCATCTTTGGCGTCGCCGCTCTTGTGCTTCTCATGCTGGGAATCTGCGTCATACGGCACCGGAGCCGCCGCAGGCAGGAGGCGGAGAAAAGTGCCTCTGTTTTATCGGAGATTTTGCGCCGCCACCTGGGCGAATCCGAGATTTCGGATGAATCCATGAAGCTTTTGTCCCAGCGGCTGGATCGCTTCATCACGCTCTGCCACGCCGTTACAAACTCGGAGGATTCACTGGTAAAACGTTCCGAACAGATCTCGGCGCTGATGGCAAAGCAGAATGACTGCAGCCTTGTCATCGAGGAACAACAGCGCGTCCAGTGGGAGTTAGAGAAAAAGCTGGAGCACCTATCCGCCTGCAAAGACCGGGCAGCGGCGCTCAAACACATTTTAAATGAAAATGAGCGCATCCATCAGGAGATCGCCTCCGTGGATCTGGCGCTTGATACCTTAAAAGAGCTTTCCACGACCATCCGGGATTCTTTCGGCCTGTACTTAAATAAGACTGCGTCCGACCTGATCGCCGGAATTACCGGCGGAATTTATTCCAGCATCAGCATTGATGAGAACCTGAATGCGTTTTTAAACACCCGCCGGAAGCTGATCCCGCTTGAACAGGTCAGCAGCGGCACCGCCGACCAGATCTATCTGGCGCTGCGCCTCGCCGCCGCCCACTTTATCCAGGGCGATGCAGACCGGCTGCCGCTCATCTTTGACGACAGCTTCGTCCTCTACGACGACGAGCGTCTGAGAACCGTCCTCAAATGGCTGCCAACCGCCTATTCCGGGCAGATTCTTGTATTTACTTGTCATGAGAGGGAGATGCGGGTGCTGAAGGAAGAAGGAGCTGCGGTGCATGAAGTGCGGTTGTAGGACTCTTTTCATACATAACCGTGACATTGCCTGTTTCCTATGACATTAAAAAGAACGTAACTGTTCAGTACCTTCACAGTCACTCGCAGACCTGCTGAACAGTTACAAAAGAACGCCATTTTCTGACATATACCGGTCAGGAAATGACGTTCTTTTTGTTTCTATTTTATAGGTCTATTTTTTTAGTCCCGTATTCCCGCCCGATACTTCGCCAGCAGCTTATTGATACGTCCGGTCGGATTTAACAGCTCGCTTAAGGAGGCATCGTGGTTCAGGTTATCGATGATGAGTGCGATGTATTTGCTCATATCAACGCTGATATAGTACGGTCTGGAGAGGAGTTCCGATGTCTGGTATACCAGGTTGGTGGTCAGGACGCGGTCGATCAAACCGTTCTCATAGTACTCGTCGAACTTCTGCAGTCCGTTGGTAAACAGACCGAAGGTCGCGCATACGAATACCTTTCTCGCCTTACGGCTCTTTAATTCCTTCGCCACGTCTAACATACTCTCGCCGGAGGAGATCATATCATCGATGATCAGGACATCCTTGCCCTCTACGCTGGATCCCAGGAACTCATGGGCGACGATCGGGTTGCGCCCGTTGACAATCCTGGTGTAATCGCGGCGTTTGTAGAACATACCCATGTCGAGTCCCAGCACGTTGGAGAAGAAGACAGCACGTGACATACCGCCCTCATCCGGGCTGATGACCATCATGTGATCGCTGTCGATCTCCAGCTCTTTCTCATTTTTCAGCAGATATTTGATAAACTGGTAAATCGGCTGAACGGTCTCAAATCCCTTGAGCGGAATCGCGTTCTGGACACGCGGATCGTGTGCGTCAAAGGTAATGATATTCTCAACGCCCATATCTACCAGCTCCTCCAGTGCCAGCGCGCAGTCTAAGGACTCACGGCCGGAGCGCTTATGCTGGCGGCTCTCATACAGGAACGGCATGATTACGTTGATACGGCGTGCCTTTCCGCCTGCTGCCGCAATGACACGTTTCAGATCCTGATAATGATCATCCGGGGACATATGATTTACCATGCCGCACAGAGAATATGTCTGGCTGTAGTTGCAGACATCCACGATCAGATACAGATCATCGCCGCGTACCGACGCCTTGATCTCGCCCTTTGCCTCGCCGGAACCAAATCTCGGTGTGTTTGCCCCGATGATGTAGGAGTCTCTCTGATAACCTGAAAATGCGATCGACGTCTTGTGCTCGCTCTCGCGCTCATTTCTCCAGTCCACCAGATATTTGTCTACCTTGCCTACCAGTTCCTCACATCCCTTTAATGGAATCAGTCCCAGCGGACCTACCGGTATCGTCTCAATGATTTTCTCTTCGTACAGCATTTTCCATTTTCCTCCAGCCTGTTTACTCTCTGTTAATTCGCTTTTTTTGCATATGTTAGCGCATTCTAACGTCTCTTTTATATCATTATGTCCCTTATAAGTCAACCCATTACCGGTTTTCCAGCTTTTTTCGTATCCGGATATCCTCGCCGTAGAGCGGAATGATCTGATACTGGCTTATGATCCGTGACATGACGCGGTCGGTAAACTCGTCGCGCATCTCATTGACCGGCAGATTGGTGGAAATGATCGTGCCTTTCTTCCGGTTTAAGCGCTCGTTGACCACATAGAAGAGCTGGGAAGTCGTAAACGTATTCACCAGCTCCGTCCCCAGATCGTCGATGATCAGCAGATCGCACTCTAATAAATACTGGGAGCGGTCGCGATCCTCATCGGTCGCGTCATTTGCGAAGCGGTCCCTTGAAAATATCTCATACATCTCCACCGCTGGGAGATACACGACGCTGAAACAGCGCTCAATCAGCTCTTTCGCGATGCAGTTGCTTAAAAACGTCTTTCCAAGCCCCGTTTTTCCGGTAAATAAGATATTTCCCTTTTCTTCTTTAAATCCATCCACATAGCGGTGGCAGAACGCCGTCACCTGCTCCATATACGCGCGGGCAGTCTTGCCGCTACGCGGATCGATCTTCGTGTCATCAAAATAATCATAAGAAAAATGAGAAAAATTTTCCCGCTCCAGCACTTCCCGGATATTCGACTGGGCGTATAACAGATCGATCTCCCGCTGACGGAAACAGTGACATTTTATGCCGTCTTTGTACCCGGTGTCCTTACAGTCCGGACAATTATACTGCATCTCCAGATAGTCCACCGGATAGCCGTAGGCGCTCATCAGCACCTGGCGCTGCTCTTTCAGGTCTGCGATTGTCCCTCGCAAACGTTTCACCGCGTCCGCATCGCCCGCCAGAAGCTCTTTCGCGCTCTTGACCGCCGCGGCGGCGATCGCGTCGTTCATCTCCCGGACCGCCGGTATTTTCTCATAGACCTCATCAACCCGCGCGTCCAGCTCATGTTTCTTCTGAAGCTGTGTCCGGTTATAAACACGCATGATCGATTCATACTGCGAATTACTGAGTGCCATCGTCCCCTCCTGTCTTCTGCGCTCCGTTTATCATGCTCCATACCATCTCGTCGTAATCATATCCGTGTTCCTCCAGATTGTGGAACCGGTTGGAAGAACGGCTGCTGCCTGCAGACGCCTGCCGGCGCTTCGCCCCGCCTTCTTCCTTCCGTTTTTTATCTAGCTCTGACACATCCCGGAAGCTCTTGACCCCGGCATTTTTCCAATCCCGCAGGATCTTGTCTGCATAGTCAAACGACGGTTTATGTATCTGCCGGATCGTGCGGCTGCACGCCTCGACGATCAGCTCCCGCGTGAAACCGTACTCCCAGAACCATTTTTCGATAAATTCACTCTCGACCTCCGCCGGGCTCCGGTCCGAAAGCCCCATCGCCCGCATAACCGCGAATGAACCCTTCGTGTAGCCCCTGCCGCTCGCTTTCGCCTGTTCCACATCCTTGATGCCGCGCTTATGCCAGCCGAGCGCCACCTTTTCCATATAGCGCAGGCTGGTGTGGTGGTTCTGCACGCAGTACTCAATCAGGTATTCCAGCAATTCCCCGGAAAATCCCAGATTCGAATAGAGATTTCCAAGAATCTGGCAGTCCGTCGGTGTGAGCAGCTTGTTTAAATACTGCTGGGCAATATAGATGAGCTGCTTAAACGACTCATCCGAGGTCAGGCGTGACATATCGCAGGCTGCGGCTTCCCGCGCGGCAGTTTTTGCAGATGGCGCAAAGGAACCAGCGCCTGCCAGGGATTCCGTTGAAGCAAAAACCGGTGAAATTTGCTGTCCTGGCGTCTCCTGAAACGATCTCTGTGCCTCTTCACCGACTTCCGTTCCCAGCACCCCGGCTCTCTGCCAGTATGCCAGCGCGCGCTGCACGTCCGCCTCCGTGTGGTTGAGCGCGTCCGCGATCTGTCCGATCGAGACTTCCTCCTGCTGGTGGCGGAGCAGGTACAGATATACCTTCACATATTCTCCACTGGCTCCCACCATATATGTATCAATAAATACGTCCGGAACCGGCGTCGCGCCCACCGCCAGCCGGTTTTTGAGTCCTATTCCCATCTTCTAACTTCCCTCTTAGCCATTCTGCGTTCTCACATTTCCTGTTACCATTTATCTATAAGCAGCCTGTGGCTGTGTGAACCGTTCAAACTGCTGTATTTTACTTTTATTTTGAAATATTCTCTATTTGTTCCATCCAAATCTTCCTGTTTTCTTACTTTTCCACCGTTTTGATTTTGTTTCCGGACTTTTCCACAATTTTGCTCCGGACAAGACAGTTTTCATCCATTTATCACAGGCTCACTGCGTCTGTTCCTATCATAACATACCTTTTTTTAAAAAGAAATACTCCTAATTATGGTTCGCGACCGACACTTTTAGACCGATTTTTCCACTATTTTGATTGTGGATAATGTGGATAATGTGGAAAAAGCCTTCAAGAATCCTCAAAAAACAACCCTGCCCCCGACAAAATCCTTATTTTATCAACATTTTCGGCATTTCACCATTTTCACATTTAGGCGCAAAAAATCCACATAGTTCCTTTACATAATATGTTGAAAACTATGTGGATAATGTGGATAACTATATGTACACTCAGAGCGCATCTATTTCGCAAGGAGGTTTTCCCCTACATTTACAACGTCTCCGGCGCCCATGGTTATCAACAGGTCGCCCTGTGTACAATGTTCCATGACAAATTTTTCTATTTCATCGAACGTCGGCAGATACCATGCTTCTTTTCCTTTTTCTTTTAGAAGTTTCACGATATCCTCTGAGCTGATGCCGAGCGTGTCCGTCTCGCGCGCCGCGTAGATATCCGCCAGAATGACTTTATCTGCCAGTGAGAGCGCCTCGGCAAACTGCGGCAGAAATGCCTTCGTCCGCGTGTAGGTGTGCGGCTGGAAAATGCACCAGAGTGTCTTGTGTGGATAGTTCTGCGCCGTCTTTAAGGTAGCCTCGATCTCATGCGGATGATGCGCATAGTCGTCGATGATGGTAAATCCATTTACCTCACCCTTCTTTTCGAACCGGCGGTTGGTTCCGGTAAAATGTGCCAGTCCCACGCGGATGGCGTCCATGGAGATGCCATTTTCCAGGGAAACTGCAATAGCTGCCAGCGCATTATATACATTGTGCTCACCTGCCACACCGAGCGTCAGGCGCTCTTTCTTCTCGCCGCCGATATAAAGGTCGAAGGACGGATGCGCGTAAGCGTCATACTGGATATCACCAGCGCTGTAATCGTTGCCGCGGCTGTGACCGAAAGTAATGACCTTGCCTTTTACCGCTTCTATGATCTCCTGATAGTTCTCGATATCGCCGTTGATAACAACCGCGCCCTGAGCCGGTACGCGCTCGGCAAACAGCTTGAAGGAGCGGCGGATATCCGCCAGATCCTTGAAGAAATCGAGATGGTCTTCTTCTATATTAAGGATGACCGCCATCGTCGGGTAGAAGGATAGGAAGCTGTTGGTATACTCACACGCCTCCGTCACGAAAAATTCCGGTCCGCCGACGCGGATGTTACCGCCGATCGCCGGAAGGATGCCGCCGACCGAGATCGTCGGGTCATTTTTCGCCTGCAAGAAAATCTCCGTCACCATCGAAGTGGTTGTCGTTTTGCCGTGTGTTCCGGCAATCGCGATCGCATTTTTATAGTTCCGCATCATCTCGCCCAAGAGTTCCGCACGGGTCAGCATCGGGATGCCGCGCCGTTTTACTTCCTGAAATTCCGGGTTATCCGGGTGAATCGCCGCCGTGTAGACTACCACATCGATGCCATCCTGGATATTCTCCGCTTTCTGTCCGATATATACCTTCGCGCCGCGCGCCTCCAGGTTATCGGTCAGCTCCGAACGGTGTGCGTCCGAGCCGGACACAGTGAATCCCTCGTCCATCAAAATCTCTGCCAGTCCACTCATGCTGATACCGCCGATTCCGATGAAATGGACGGATTCTGGTTTATTAAAATCAATCTGATATACATTCTCACTCATATTTGTGCATTCCTTCCCCGCCGCAGGCGGTTTTTGTTTTCGCAGACGCCATAGAAAAACGATATGGAACCGCGAGGCATTGTGTTTTCACGTCCTTTTAATTTAACTTCTTTTACATGAAATTGTCAATATAAGGCAAAAAAAATAAAAGATACACGCCAGCCATCGCACTGCGATCCGTCTGTAACATGCATCTTTTATATCATTTAAGTTATGTCTTTTTCTTAGCGTCCCGTTGCCAGACACTTGCCGAACAGCATGGTTTTATAACGGTTTAACGCCGCCAGAAGAATGCTTCCCAGCACGCCGATTGCCAGCACCTCGCCGATCCCGACGGTCAGCATCATGAACGGAATCAGATCCTCAGAGCCGTATGCAAACCGGAGCACCCACGGTACAATGATCGTGTTGGCCAGGATCGGCGGTACACATACTAAAACCTTGCTTCTGCGAAGCGCATAGGAGCCGACTGCCCCGATCAGGGTTGCCAGGCTTCCGAATACGATATCCAGTCCGGCTGCCCCGCAGAACAGATTGGATAAAAAGCATCCGACAAAGAGTCCCGGAATCGCTGCCGGGGTAAAGAACGGCAGGATACAGAGTGCTTCCGAAATACGGAACTGCACCGGTCCGAAGCTGATCGGCTGGAATGCCATCGTCAGCGCTACGTAGATGGCCGCGATCGCCGCGCCATACGCCAGAAAATACGTGTTTTTCAGGTTGTTTTCTTTCATATTCAATTCTCCTTTAGTTTTGTTTTACGAGTGGAAGGTCACGAACACTCGATTCATTTTACGCCGGAAATCGGCGGCAGCCCTGTAAGACCTTGTTTTTGCGGGCTTTGCAACGGGTATGAGTATAACATAGAGCAGATAGAAATACAAGTTTTCTTTTCGCTTATCGCCACTGCAAGTTCTGCCACTGGCCACACGGAACACGGGCAAAAATTTTTTCTCTATTTCTCTATCACTCTGCCATAAAAAAGCACTTTCCCTTTCTTTCTATCTCCTGTATAATAGGATCTACATGATTTTGTGCCGGATGCTGCACAGACAGTTGAAAAACGGCACACCGCATTCTCGTTACTTTAGTGATGAGTTAGGTGTGCCAATTATTTTAATAGATACAGAACAAGTGTTTGCCTTGCAAAGAGATGCATGGTATAATATAAATGTAAATATAGTGTATTACCTACGAAAGAAAAATTACTTTCGCAGGAAGAAGAAATGCGTATTTTTTACAGTATCATTTTGCACAGTGTGCGAAATATCGAAAACAGAAAGCAGGGACCTTTATGCAGATTGTATCCAGCTATGGAGTAGAAATTAAAAAAAAGAATATACCGC
>ERZ838399.2895-NODE-2895-length-11896-cov-12.214002_pt1 | contig 11896 bp, 14 predicted proteins | sample MGYA00519683_ERZ838399 | MGnify/ENA primary metagenome ERZ838399 (study PRJEB31850, sample SAMEA3708833) | human gut metagenome | biome: human gut; feature: human-associated habitat; material: faeces | place: China | collected 2014 ...
TCCGCTGGGGTGGGACCCTGCTGCCGCAGGCAGTAGGGCGGGCGATGGAATGGCCTGCAACGACAGCGACCGCCGCCAGTGGCGGATGCAGGGAGCTGTTGTTGGGGCCGCGGCCAGCGATTTGTGAGTGCAGGCGCACGAAACAAATGCTGGGAGCCGCAACCCGTATTCACTTGCGAGGGAAAGCTGCCCGCCGTCCGTTACTGCTCGCTTTTAGGAGCAGCAGGCTCGTCCTTTTTAATGAGTGCGCTGACCTTTTCCACCAGTTCGGGGATCATGGTCAGGGCGCGGTCCACGGTGTTATTGCCGTCAGAGAGCTGGATGGTGCGGACGCAGCCATCCTTGACCACCAGGAATGCCACGGGCTGGATATTGACACCCGCGCCGGAGCCGCCGCCGAACAGATCCTTGTTGGCGGCGTTCTTGCCGTCGAAATCGGTGCCGGCAGAGGCAAAGCCGAAGCTCACCTTGGACACCGGCAGGATGGTGGTGCCGTCATCGGTGGTGATGGGCTTGCCGACGATGGTGTTGGAATCCACCATCTGACGGATCTTGTCCATCGTAACGTTCATCAGGTTCTGAATGGGATGCTCAGCCATAAATTCGGCCTCCTTACTTCTATATCGGGGAGCGGAACACCGCCCCCACGGAACCACTTCCCTGCCCTGTACGGGCCGGGACGCGGACGCACCATACAAAAATATTATACCCGAGCTAGAGAAAAACGTCCAGTACCTTTTCGCGCCAGAACGCGTACAGAACGCGCAGAAACGTGAAAACGATGGCATAGGCCCGGGCCGTGACCCGGAACGAGACGTGATCCTTTACGGTGGGCTCGGCGCTGCCGAAATCCGGCAGGAGCCGGAGCTGCTCGAAGTCCAGATAGACGAACCGATCCAGGAAACCCAGCGTCGGGTAGAGCCAGGCGTTCAGCCTGCCATAGCTGCGGGCAGCCTCGGCAGGGTCTTCGCCCCGGACACCGAGGACAACGTCGATCCGGGTGAAGCGCAGGGAGCCGATGATGGCCCGGGTAAGCTTTCCCGCCCCTTTTAAGATGGTGCAGACGATCTGCAGGGTCAGCTTCGCCTTCTGGCGGGGCGGGGCTTCCTTTTTGGGCTTCTGCCCGCCGGACGCTTTCTTCTTTTTTTCTTTTTTCTTTTTCTCAGGCTTTTCCGGCGCGGGATACCGGAACACCGGGAAGGTGATGCCCAGTGCACCGGCCTTTACCTGAAAGATGCCCTCCGCCCACTGCACATCGGCACAGAAGGGGCAGAACATGAGCAGCAGACCCAGCACCAGCACCGCCAGCAGCAGGATGCCCACTCCTTTTAAGAGGAACATCAGCACCGTACCGATACCAGCGAGAACACTCCACAGGACGCTCATTGGGCCGCCTCACTTTCCGTGCCCCGCACCGGGGGCAGATCTTCCAGACTGGACAGGCCGAAGCACCGCAGGAACACGTCCGTGGTGCGGAAAGCCACCGGCCTGCCGGGCAGATCGAGACGGCCTGCCTCTTCAATGAGTCCCTTTTCCAGCAGGCCCGACACGCTGGAAGAGGAATCCACGCCGCGCACCTGCTCGATGAAGGCGCGAGAGACAGGCTGGTTGTAGGCGATGACGGTCAGGGTCTCCATGGCCGCCGGGCCCAGCGGGATGGAGCGGCGGGTGTCCAGCACACGGCGGACGCACTCTGCAAATTCCGTTTTGGTGGCCAGCTGCCAATGGGTGTTCAGGTGGAGCAGGCACAGGCCGCTGTCCTCTTTCTGGCAGCGCTCGTGCAGCGCTGCCAGCGCAGATTCCACGCTGGCGGTGGGCAGCTGCAGCGCCTGAGCCAGCTTGTCGGCCCCGATGGGCTCCGCGTAGGCAAAGAGCATTGCCTCCACGGCGGCACGAATTTGTTTCTGATTCATTGCTCCTCCTTTGTGCGGTCGATGCGGCCCCGGTGCATCTTCAGCTCGCCCTCCGGGCCAAGCGTCACACGGCCGCCGCGCACCAGCTCCAGCAGCGCCAGAAAGGTGGCCACGTTGGCCCCCCGGGTCTGGCGGCGGGAAAACAGCTGGTCCATCTTTTTTGCACCGCCTGCAATGAGCTGGCGCAGGATGTAGACCACCCGGCTGCTCACCGAGACCTGCGGAGCCGACACCAGCGGCTCGAACTGCTGCTGGGTGGGCATTTTGCGGACGGTGGTGCGCCCCATCAGGGCCTGCCAGCAGTCTGCCAGTACCTGCGGCGCGTGGAAGAGATCATAGGTGTTGTCCCATTCCAGCCGGGCCGGGGTGCGCACGAACACGGTATATTCCTCTCCCCGCTCCCGCAGACGGGCGGCCATCCGGCGGCACTGGTCATATTCAATGAGCTGGCCGGTGAGCTCCTGCTTCATCCGCTCGCCCTCTTCGCTGCGGGGCAGCAGCAGATAGCTCTTCATCTCCACCAGGTGGGCGGCCATCTCGATAAAGGCGCTGGAAATTTCAGGGTCGGTGCTCTCGGCCGATTCCACCGCGCGGGTGTACTGGTCGATGAGCTCCAGAATGGGGATGTTGTGCAGGTCCATCTTGTGTTTCTGCACCAGCGTGAGCAGCAGCTCCAGCGGGCCCTCAAAGTCCTCCAGACGGAAGGTCAGTTCTTCTGCCACTCAGATCACCGTCCCGATGGTTGCATAATACGCAGAATAGGCGATCTGGTCGATGTAGCCGGTGCCGAGATCCAGCAGATCCCAGACCACATCGTTGAAGGTGCCCAGCACGCCATCCAGCACACCGGCCCAGACAGCTGCCAGCAGGATGACGAAGATGACGCGCTCGTACCGCATGATCTGGAAGTAGATGCGCTGGGGCAGCGCCACCAGCAGGATGCGGCTGCCGTCCAGCGGCGGGATGGGAATGAGGTTGAACACCGCAAGGCCCACATCCATCATCACTAAGTATTGGAGAAAGCGGGCTGCGAAAATCGTGATCATGGTGGTAGGGGCCCAATAATACAGGATCTTCCACGCCACCATGCCGAGGTAGGCCAGCAGCAGGTTGGCCGCCGGGCCTGCCAGCGCGGTGAGGGCCATGCCCCACTTGGGGTTTTTGAAATTGCGGGGGTCGGTGGAAACAGGCTTTGCCCAGCCCACCCCCGCAAAGATCATGCAGAGGGTGCCCACGAGGTCAAAGTGGCGGAACGGGTTCAGGCTGATGCGGCCCTCCCGCTTTGCGGTGGGGTCGCCCAGCAGCCAGGCGGCCAGCGCGTGCCCCGCCTCATGGAACGGGATGGCGATCAGGGTCACCAGTGCCCGGATGAGATAATACATTCCTTGTGCGGTCATTCGTTTCTCCCTCAGTTAGATTTTACTCTATTGTACTATTTTTTCGCTTTTGGGGCAAGGGTTTGGCCCTGCAAGAAAAAAGTTGCGGAAAAATCAAATTTACTCTTGCTTTTTCTCCGCATCTCTGGTAAAATAGTCAAGCTGATTATTTTGAATTCCATACTTCACTGTAGGAGGTGCAAGTACCATGGCTAAGTGTGAATGCTGCGGCAAGGGTGTTACCTTCGGTATCAAGGTCTCCCACTCTCATCGCCGTTCCAACCGTACCTGGAAGCCGAATGTCCGTCGTGTCAAGGCGGTCGTGGAAGGCTCTCCCAAGTATATCTACGCATGCTCTCGCTGCCTGCGCGCTGGCAAGGTTACCCGCGCTGTCTAAGTAGCTGCATCTGCCGGTCACTTTGTCGAGTGGCCGGCTTTTTTGTTATCTTCTGGAGGGATCGACGATGGCTCTGCCAAATGACCCGATCATGCTGCTGAGCATGATCAACCTGAAGCTGCGGGACTTCTACCCCACTCTGGACGCGCTGTGCGAGGATCTGGACGAGGACAAGGCCGCGCTGTGTGCCAGGCTTTCCGCTGTGGGGTACGCCTATGACCCCCAGCGCAATCAATTTGTGTGACAACAGGAGGATGCTGCCATGATCCAAGGGACGTATTATAAGGAATGGAGCCGGATGCTGGGCCGCGACATGGAATTCAAGGTCTACGGCCATGCCGGTACGCCGGTGCTGGCTCTGCCCGCGCGGGGCGGCCGCTTTTACGATTGGGAAAACAACGGGATGCCCGATGCCATTGCCCCGCTGCTGAATGAGGGCAAGGTGCAGCTGTTCTGCGCCGACAGCATCGATGCCGAGAGCCTGCTGGCCGGGGACACGGCTCCCCGCCGCCGGGCAGAGATGCAGGAAAAGTATTTCAACTACCTGACAGGTGAGCTGGCTCCCCGCATCCTGGCCCTGAACGGTGCCAAAAAGGACACTCTGCTCTGGGCGGTGGGCGTGGACACCGGCGCGTATCAGGCAGTGAACTGCCGCCTGCGCCGCCCCGAGGTGTTCGCGGGTGCCATCGGCCTTTCCGGCCTGTACGATGTGCGCCGTTTCCTGGGCAATGCAGCAGATGACCTGGTCCTGCGCAATGCTCCCCTGGCCTATCTGGCAGAGGACGACCTTGTGGACAAGAAGCTGCTGGCAAAGGCGGAGGAGAATGCCCTTCTCCTCTGTGCCGGTCAGGGCAGCTACGAGGGCGACGCACTGGTGGACACCCAGGCCATGGCCGATGCACTGACCGACTGCGGCCTGCCCGTGCATCTGGAAGTGTGGGGCAGCGATGTCTCCCACGACTGGTACTGGTGGGGCAAGGAGCTGAATCTTTTTGCCGCCCGTGTGTTCGGCTGATGGAGGTGCAGGATGCCTGAATTCATTCTTGGTGCGCGCGGCCACGATTTTGGCCGCCATGACCCCGAGACTCTCTTTTCCTCCATCGGGCAGGCAGGCTTTGCCTGCACCCAGCTGGCCTTTACCAAGGCGGTGGAGGGCGTAAAGAGCTATGCCGATGTGACCCCTGCGCTGGTGGAGCGTGCAAGGACGGCTGCGGCAGCGTCCGGCGTGAGCATTGCCGTGGACGGCACCTATGTGGAGCTGAGTTATGCCGACGAGGACAAGCGCCGTGCCGAGGTGGCAAAGGTGCTGAGCCAGATCCCCGTTGCCAGGGCGCTGGGTGCAGGCTGCATGGGCAGCGAGACCACCAACATGGCCAAGCAGCCCGGTGTGACCCGGAGAGAGGCGCAGGAAGCGCTCCTGCGCAGTCTGGGCGAGATCCTGCCCGCCTGCGAGGAGCAGGGAGTGCTCTTTGCCGTGGAGTGCGTCTACTACCACGCCATGAATACCCCCGAGGCGGTACGGATGGTGCTGGACACCATGGCAAGCCCCAACCTGCGCGTCATCTGCGATTTTGCCAACTATGTGGGCCCGGAGGCCGCGTCTGTGGATGCACAGCGCCGCATCTGGGATAAGGTGGGCAGCTGGTACGGCGACAAGATCACGGCGGTCCATTTCAAGGGCCAGAACTTCCAGCCGGATGGAACGCTCTATTCCACCAGTCTGGAGGATTCCTGTGTGGACTACGCCGGCGGCTTTGAGATGCTGCGGCAGATGCCGCAGGCATCCCTGCCCGTGCTGCGGGAGGAAGCTGTGCCCGCCCGCGCCGCAAGCGACCTTGCCTTTATGCGCAGATTCGCCTACTGATCGTTTTGGATGCTTCAAAGGCTCTGTTCCCCGTTTGGGGCGCAGAGCCTTTTGTTTTATCTTCTGTGTTCATAAAAAATTCACAATAATACCCCCCAGCCCTACTTGCAGAAACAGGACAGCCGTGCTATAATGCAGCTATGGAGTAAGATACCCCCAAGGGGTAACGGAAGGAGAATGGACCATGAGTGATGTGAACAAGATCCCGGAGGGCAGCTGCCCCCACTGCTCCCCCGCCCCGGCAGAAGCACCCTGCTGTGCCCCGGCTGAGGGAAGCACCGGCTGCGGCTGCCGCCACAAGCAGCGCACCGAGGAGGAGTACAAGCACCTCATCACCCGGCTGAACCGCATCGAGGGTCAGATCCGGGGCATCCGGAGCATGGTGGAAAAGGACGTGTACTGCACAGATATTCTGGTGCAGGCCGCTGCCGCCAGAAGTGCCCTGAACGGCTTTACCCGGGAGCTGATCGACCAGCACCTGAGCACCTGCGTGGCGGAGGACCTGAAAAACGGCGGTGAGGAGAAGCTGCAGGAGTTTTTGTGGATCCTGAACAAGCTCGTTTGATCCCATTCACGCAGCGTTTTTTATCGGAGGGAAACAATGGAACAGTATACTGTTACGGGCATGAGCTGCGCGGCCTGCTCTGCCCGGGTGGAAAAGGCCGTAAAAGCTGTGCCCGGCGTGACCAGCTGCTCGGTGAGCCTGCTGACCAACTCCATGGGAGTGGAGGGCACCGCCAGCGCCTCGGCCATCGTCAAGGCAGTGCAGGAGGCAGGCTACGGCGCAAGCCCCAAGGCTGCTGCCGCCGAGACCTCCAGCGCCGAGCTGGATGCACTGGCTGACCACGAAACACCCAGACTGAAGAAACGGCTCATCGCATCACTGGTCTTTCTGGCGGTGCTGATGTATTTCTCGATGGGCCACATGATGTGGGGCTGGCCGCTCCCCCACTGGTTCGACGGCAACCACGTTGCCATGGGTCTGGTCCAGCTGCTGCTGGCGGGCATCGTGATGGTCATCAACCAGAAGTTCTTCATCAGCGGCTTCAAGGGCCTGCTCCACCGCGCCCCCAACATGGACACACTGGTGGCGCTGGGTTCTTCGGCCAGCTTTCTCTGGAGCACCTATGCCCTGTTCGCCATGACCCGCGCCCAGGTGGACGGCAACGACGCGCTCGTCATGCACTACATGATGGAGCTCTACTTTGAATCTGCCGCCATGATCCTGACCCTGATCACCGTGGGCAAGATGCTGGAGGCCCGCTCCAAGGGCAAGACCACCGATGCACTGAAGAGCCTGATGAAGCTGGCCCCCAAAACGGCCACCCTGCTGCGGAACGGTGCCGAGGTGACCGTGCCCATTGAGCAGGTGCAGAAGGGCGACATCTTTGTGGTGCGCCCCGGTGAGAACATCCCGGTGGACGGCGTCGTGCTGGAGGGCAGCAGCGCCGTAAACGAAAGCGCCCTGACCGGCGAGAGCATCCCGGTAGACAAGGCCGCCGGGGACAAGGTGAGCGCCGCCACAGCCAACCAGTCCGGCTTCCTGCGGTGCGAAGCCACCCGCGTGGGTGAGGACACCACCCTGGCCCAGATCATCCGGATGGTGAGCGATGCCGCCGCCACCAAGGCTCCCATCGCCAAGGTAGCCGACACCGTGTCCGGCTTCTTTGTGCCGGCGGTCATCAGCATTGCAGTGGTCACCACCGTGGTCTGGCTGCTGCTGGGCCGGGAGCTGGGCTATGCGCTGGCCCGCGGCATCTCGGTGCTGGTCATCAGCTGCCCCTGTGCTCTGGGCCTTGCCACGCCGGTGGCCATCATGGTGGGCAACGGCATGGGCGCCAAAAACGGCATCCTGTTCAAGACTGCCGCTTCGCTGGAAGCTGCCGGCCGCACCCAGATCGTGGCGCTGGACAAGACCGGCACCATCACCAGCGGTGAGCCGAAGGTCACCGACATCCTGCCCGCCGACGGCGTGACCGAGACCGAACTGCTGACCCTGGCCGCCGCGCTGGAATGCAAGAGCGAGCATCCGCTGGCCCGCGCTGTGCTGGCCTATGCCGAGGCCCAGCAGCTGGACGCCCCGGAGGTGACTGACTTTGCAGCTCTGCCCGGCAACGGCCTGAGCGCCAAGCTGGACGGCAAGGAGATCTTTGGCGGCAATGCAGCCTTTACCGGCACCAAGGTCACCGTCCCGGCCGAGCTGGCACAGGCAGCAGCCGAGCTCTCGGCGCAGGGTAAGACCCCGTTGTTCTTTGGCGGCGCAGGCCGTCTGCTGGGTGTCATCGCGGTGGCCGACACCATCAAGGAGGACAGCCCCCGGGCCATCCGGGAGCTGCAGGCCATGGGCATCAAAGTGGTCATGCTCACCGGCGACAACCAGCGCACGGCTGACGCCATCGGCAAGCAGGCCGGTGTGGACGCCGTGATCGCCGGGGTGCTGCCGGACGGCAAGGAAGCCGTGATCCGCCAGCTGCAGGCCGCCGGTAAGGTAGCCATGGTGGGTGACGGCATCAACGACGCCCCCGCCCTGACCCGCGCCGACACCGGCATCGCCATTGGCGCCGGTACCGATGTGGCCATCGACGCCGCCGATGTGGTGTTGATGAATTCCAGGCTCTCGGATGTGCCCGCCGCCATCCGCTTGAGCCGCGCCACCCTGCGCAACATCCACGAGAACCTGTTCTGGGCCTTCCTCTACAACACCATCGGCATTCCGCTGGCAGCCGGTGCGTTCATCCCCTTCGGCCTGACGCTGAACCCCATGTTCGGCGCAGCGGCCATGAGCCTGTCCAGCTTCTGCGTGGTGAGCAACGCCCTGCGGCTGAATCTGTTCGATCTGCACAGCACCAAACACGACCACCCGCTGAAAAACGCTTCTGCCCTGCCCGCTGCCCTCACGCAGCCCGCAGCGGTTGAGGATAAAGAGAGTACCATCAAGGAGGATACGACCATGAAAAAGACTCTGCATGTAGAAGGCATGATGTGCGGCCACTGTGAGGCCCGTGTGAAGAAGGCGCTGGAGGCCCTGCCCGAAGTGACCGAGGCTGTGGTGAGCCACGAGGCCGGCACCGCCGTTGTCACCCTGAGCGCCGAAGTTTCCGACGATGTGCTGAAGAAGACCGTCGAGGATCAGGACTACAAGGTCACCGGCATCCAGTAAGCCCCTCCCGCACAAACAGCAGCGGCCTGTTCCCCCGTTTTGGGAGAGCAGGCCGCTGCTTTGTTTTATGGTTTTTCAGGAAAGTTCTGCAAGGCGTCTGGCTCCTCTGGTTTTCAGCCAGTGCCCCAGCAGCCCGTCCGCACCCGCCAGCAGCACAAGGGCCGCCGCCATGACCGCCGGAAGCGGAAGGATCTTCAGCAGATTGGTCTGCGCAAGGGTCAGCACCAGCACAGCAACGAGATTGGCCGCCATGGACAGCAAGGTACAGCCACTCATTTTGATCACCGCCGCTTCACTCGTCCAATGCAGGTTGGGCAGCACAAGCCCCAGTGCAAGGCCCATTTCCGCACTGAGCAGCACGAACAGTTCCGCTTCCAGCAGAGTCAGGCAGAAATACACCGGCGGCATCTGCACCGCCGCCTGCATGCACACAAGGCACAATGCCGCCGGGACGCCGGTCAGCAGTAGATGCAGTTCCAGCTTAGCACACAGGGCCTGCCAGGACGGGATGGGCAGGCTTTGCAGGAGCCAGACCGTCCGGCCTTCCAGCGAGACGGAGGGCGTGGTCAGGAAGTTGGCTGCCGACGCCGCACACACGGCACAGCACACCAGCACCGGGACCCCTTCCGGCACAGCCTGCGCAAACCGGGCAAAGAGGTCTGCTTTCCACAGGGACACGCCGCCCAGCACCAGCAGGCCCAGCGTGCCCATGGCGCTGTTGAGCATATAGGCTGAGCTGGACCCCAGATGCAGCAGTTCCCGGCGCAGCAGAGCCTGCCGCAGGCTGACGGGGCGTGCTTTTCGCGCATGGTATGCCGTGCGGGCCGTACCCTTCCGGGCCGTCATGCGGCGCAGGTAGGGCTTTTCCAGCAGCTTGCAAAAGACTGCAAAGCACAGCACTGTGCCCAGCACGAGGCCGACCAGCGCCGGGAGCTCCCCTGCCGACGCGCCGCCCAGCAGCCGCAGCGGCCAGGCTGCACGGGCAAGCGCCGCACCCGACTGTGCGGCATCGGCCAGCAGATCGTCCAGCATCTCCTGCACCCGCAGAAAACCCGCATAATACAGCGCAAAAAACACCAGCGAGCACACCACGGTGACCAGACTTTTGTGCCGGGCGCGGTCATTGGCCAGCGCCACGGCCCAGCCCAGCAATACCGCCAGAATGCAGGCCGCTCCGGCCAGCACCAACGCCATGGGGATGCTGCACAGCACCCCGGCCAGCGGACGGGCTGCCAGCAGGCCGTAACACACCACCGCCGGGACCCACGCCATGAGCAGGTAGATCAGGCAGGTCAGATAAACGGTGCTCACCCGCACCCCGAAAATGACCGCCGGCGGGATGGGCAGCGAGAGCAGCAGTTCGTTGTCCCGGCTCTGGAACAGGCCGGAATAGCTGGTAAAGGCGCTGGCCAGCACGCTCACCAGCAGCGCCGTGAGCCCCATGGAGGCAAAATACAGCCAGTCCAGCCCGGCCGGGAGCAGCACCGAAGCCAGCGGCAGGGCCATGCCCGCAAAGCAGAGCATGAGCACCACCACCAGCACGGCAAACAGCAGCGCATACCCCACGGCCGATGCCCGGGACCGCGCTTTGCCGGTCTTGCTGCTGCGGAGAAAGGCCGCGCCCAGCTCCCGCAGCTGCTTGCGGACCAATGCACAGATCATCATGCCTGCGCCTCCGTGCCTTCCAGTTCCAGAAAGACCTCTTCCAGACTGTCATCGCCGCGCACCTCGTCCATGGAACCGGCCCGCACCAGCCGCCCGGCCCGGATGATGGCCACCCGGTCGCAGAGCTTTTCGGCCACCTCCAGCACATGAGTCGAGAAGAAGATGGCCCCGCCGCCGTCGCAGAAGCGGCGCATCAGGGTCTTGAGCTGGTGTGCCGCCAACGGGTCCAGCCCCACGAAGGGCTCGTCCATGAGGATGAGCTTCGGCTCGTGGAGCAGGGCCGAGATGATGGCCAGCTTCTGCTTCATGCCGTGGGAGTATGCGCTGATGGGCTGGGCCAGGTCCTGCGTGAGGTCGAACTGGTCGCCGTAGGACCGGATGCGCTCGGCACGCTCCCGTGCCCCCACGGCAAAGATATCCGCGATGAAGTTCAGGTACTGGATGCCGGTCATGTATTCGTACAGGTCCGGGTTGTCCGGCAGATAGGCCAGCCGCCGCTTGCATTCCAGCGGGTCATCCTGCACCGAGATGCCGTCCACCGTAATGCGGCCGCTGTCGAACTGCTGGATGCCGCAGCAGCACTTGAGTGTGGTGGTCTTGCCCGCGCCGTTGTGGCCGATGAATGCGCAGATCTCGCCGGGGCGGATGTGCAGGCTGAGGTCCTGCACGGCCGCCTTGCCGCCGTAGGTCTTGGTCAGATGTTCGATGTTGAGCATAAAGTGCCCTCCTTTGTCCGGGGCAGTGCGCCCCTCTGCCCTTAGAATATACCTTCCACAAGGTGGAAGGTCAAGGGTGACCGGTCCGCGGCCGGTCAGAGTGCAATAATTTACAGTTTCTTCAAAGATGCCCCTTGCAAAAGTACAAAAAAATGGTATACTAATACAACGAACTGAACGGAGAAAGGAGGCGCGCAGCATGGCACCCACCAAGGAGCGCCCGGCGACCAAAACCATCGCCACCAACCGCGAAGCGCGCCACGAGTATTTCGTTCTGGAAGCGCTGGAGACCGGCGTTGAGCTCAAGGGCACCGAGGTCAAAAGCCTGCGGGCCGGCGGGGTCAACCTGAAGGACAGCTGGGTGGACATTGAGGACGGCGAACTGCTGGTCAAGGGAATGCACATCACGCCCTACGACCACGGCAACATCTTCAACCAGGACCCTCTGCGTGTCCGACGGCTTCTGGCACACAAAAACGAGATCCGGCGGCTGCACCAGCAGTGCAAGCTGCAGGGATACACGCTGGTGCCGCTTTCGCTCTATTTCAAACATGGCCGCGTAAAAATGGAACTGGGCCTTTGCAAGGGCAAAAAGCTCTACGACAAGCGAGCCGACGCCGCCCAGCGCGACGCCAAGCGTTCCATCGACCGCGCCATGAAATCCAACGGCAAGTATTACTGATCGTTTCAGACGGTTTCCCTGAAGCGGAACTTCTCCTGTTTTTCGTGCATCGCAAGGTGTACTTTTATGGGGGCGTAAAGGTTTCGACGGGGGGAGCGAGGTCTGGGCAGCGGGTAGCAGCGG
>ERZ838399.2897-NODE-2897-length-11880-cov-2.449387_pt1 | contig 11880 bp, 12 predicted proteins | sample MGYA00519683_ERZ838399 | MGnify/ENA primary metagenome ERZ838399 (study PRJEB31850, sample SAMEA3708833) | human gut metagenome | biome: human gut; feature: human-associated habitat; material: faeces | place: China | collected 2014 ...
CCGCTGGGCGCACGCACAGGACATGGGAGTTATGACTTATGGAACATTAGGTGGTGGAATTTTAACCGGAAAATATCGTGAGTTAAAAACGTATGAAGCAAACGATAATCGAAATAGATTCTATCCATATTTCAGAGAACCACTATTCTCAAAAGCAATGAAATTGTTATCTGTTATGGATGAAATCAGTAAAGAGAGAAATGTACCGCTTGCACAGATTGCATTAAACTGGACTTTGAAAAAAGAATTTATTTCTTCCTGCATCACAGGTTCACAGAGCCGTGATAAGATAGAGGCAAACTGCAAAGTATTCGACTGGGAATTAAGTGTAGAAGAAATGCAGATGTTAGATAAAGCGATTGAGGAGTATTCAAGAGCATAAATAGAAAAAAGAGTGGGGAACAAAGAAAACAATGGAAAAGAAAAAGTTTCAATTAGGGAAAAAGAAGCAGAATGAGGTTGTTTTAGGAAAGAAAGAGAAAAAGAAATTTATGACTCCGAAAAAATGGAATGTTGTATTAGGAGTTCTTGCGGTATTTTTCTTTTTAGCGGCTGTAGGCAATTCAGGTAATGCCACAAATGCTGAAAAATGGGAAAAATCATATAACGAAGCAACCAAATCGAATGATGAAATTAAAAAGCAAAATGAAGATTTACAGGCAAAATTGGACAAGCTTCAAGCGGATTATGATTCACTTTCTGAACAGGCAAAGGCGCAGGAAGACCAAAAAAGTCAGATAGACAGCCTGACTCAGAAACAGAAGGAACTTGAAAAACAGTATAATGATTTAAAAACAAAAAATGATGCAGCAAATAAGCAGAATGAAGAACTGAAAAAACAGAGTGACGATTTAAAGAAACAAAATGAGGATTTACAATCACAAAACAGCTCCCTTCAGTCTCAGCTTGCAAGTGCACAAAGCAGTGCCAATACAAATACAGCAACACAGGCAGTGGAATCCTCTGCTCCGGCAGTGGATAATTCTACACCAAGCACTGAAATGGTATGGATTCCAGCAACTGGACAAAAATATCATAATAAACCAAACTGTGGAAATATGAATCCAGATACAGCAAGAGAAGTGACAAAATCAGAGGCAGAAGCAAGTGGATATAGTGCTTGTAAGAATTGCTATCGTTAGGAAAATTTTTTGATCAGATAAATTTATCAGAAAATTCGATGAAATTTTGACTCTTGCATCGTAAAATAGAACAAGTAAAAGAAAATAAACAGGCATATCAGACATGGAGAATGATATGCCTGTAGTACGTTCATTTTAAAATAGGAAGAAGGTATTTTGAGATGGGATTAACAAACTATGTAAGTGCAATGGATTGCTGGAAGGGACGTATTGACAGTACAACAGATTATGATGCATTTCGCTGGCATCAGTGGGTACAGCCGTTGGATTTGAATATACAGACGGAAAAGCCGGAGTGTGGACTGGGTTTTGCTTTTATCGGTTTTTGCAGTGAGCAGGGAGTAAAGCGTAACAAAGGTCGTGTCGGAACTGCGCTTGCACCGGATTTTATCCGTGCACAGATGTCAAATCTTCCATGCACTTTTTTACAGGATGTCAAATTATATGATGCAGGAAATATTTTATGTGATGAGATTTCAATGGAAGAAGGACAGAAGCTGCTTGGCATGGCAGTAGAGAAAATTTTGAATTTAGAATTATTTCCGATTGTGCTTGGAGGGGGTCATGAGACAACGTTTGGCCATTTCCAGGGGCATCTGGCAGATATGAAGAAGAAAGAAGCTCCTCTTGATATGGGAATCATCAACTTTGATGCACATTTTGATTTAAGACCTTATGAAAACGGTCCGTCATCCGGTTCGATGTTCCGCCAGATTGCAGATATTTACAAAAAGGAAAATGTGCAGTATCATTATCTTCCGTTGGGGATACAGGAACATAGTAATACTGTCAGTTTATTTAAATTTGCAAAAGAAATCGGAACAGAATATATTCTTGCAAAGGAAATTCAAAATTCCAATTATGCAACGATATTAGATAAAGTGGATACCTTTTTATATCAGTGCAGTTCAGCATATATTACTGTATGTACCGATGTATTTTCTTCCGCTTTTGCACCAGGAGTCAGTGCAACACAGTCACTGGGATTGGACCCTGAAGTGGTGCTTCCGATTATCAAACATATTTTGAGAACCCGCAGAGTCAGAGGATTTGATATCTGTGAAATCTCTCCGAGATTTGACCAGGATAATACGACTGCAAATCTTGGTGCAGTGATTATATTTGCGGTGGTAAATACGCTTTGTAAATTAAATAATCTGGCGATTGATGTATTGGAATAAGGGAAAATTATTAAGAAAGCAAGAGGGAAAAGACAATGTATTATGTGCCAGATGGAACAAAAGAATGTGGATTTTATGAATGTAAAAAATGTGGAAATCGTTTTCTTTCTCTTCAAACGATGGAAAAGATTCCGTGTCCGGAATGTGAGGCAGAAATCGACTATGAAATCGGACCAGATGAAAGCTTGGAAGATGTTTTAGATACTGCTGTCTTACTGGAAAAAATTGAAGGATCAGAAGAAGTAGAAAAAATGGATGCACTTTTAAGTCTTGCAATTACCGGAGGGGATGATAGTTGGATTTAAGAGTTCGCATCTGTAAATTCTTAAAAAAAGAAGTAGTGCTTTGTGTTGCTTTTGTGCTGGCTGTAATTTCTTCTTTTTTGATTCATCCGGACAAGAAATATATACAGTATATTGATTTTCGAACCTTAGCAATTTTGTTTTCTCTTATGAGTGTTATGGCAGGATTAAAGTTGCATGGAGCCTTTGATTTTGTGGGGCGTAAGATGCTGGAAAAAACAAAATATCTTTGGCAGGTCATTTTAACTTTAGTGCTTCTTACTTTTTTTGGAAGCATGCTGATTACAAATGATGTGGCGTTGATTACCTTTGTACCATTTACTTTTGTGGTATTTAATTTGCTGGGAGAATCCTACCGAAAAAAACAAGTTTTATGGGTAGTCTGTATTCAGACGATCGCAGCAAATCTTGGAAGTATGCTGACTCCCCTTGGAAACCCGCAGAATCTTTACTTATATGGAAAAAGCGGGTTGTCATTTGGAAGGTTTCTTCTATTAATGCTGCCTTATACCTTAACTGCGCTGGCGCTTCTTTGTATTTGGAGTTTTTTGCTTTGTGTGAAAGAAAAGAAAAAAGTAATTCAAATGGAGTGGAAGTCAGAAGAGCAAGTATTTTGTAACTGGAAGAAAATAAGAGTTTATCTGATATTATTTGGAATCTGTCTGCTTGCAGTCCTACATATCATAGATTATCGAATTTCTTTTTTGATTGTGTTACTTCTTATCTTTCTATGGGACAGGAAAAGTTTGAAACGAGTAGATTATTCGTTATTACTTACGTTTGTTGCATTTTTTATCTTTATTGGAAATGCAGGAAGAATTTCTGCTTTTTCACTATGGCTAAATCAGATTATAGAAGGACGGGAGGTAATTGTGGCAGTGCTTGCAAGTCAGATTATCAGCAATGTTCCGACTGCACTTTTATTATCCGGATTTACCAATAAAATTTCCCTTCTGATTATCGGAACGAATTTGGGTGGCCTTGGTACATTAATTGCATCAATGGCCAGTTTGATTTCTTATCGTCAGATTGCACAGGAAGAAACAGAACGAAAAGGAAAGTATTTTTTGATTTTTACAGTCTCAAATGTTATTTTCTTGTTGATTCTTCTTGGAGTATGGAGGATGACAGGGGTACAGTAGAAAATCTGTATGGAAGAAGGAAGTGTAAAAGCTATGAGAAAACATGCGTTAATTGTCGGACCACGCAGAGTTGGAAAAAGTACGTTAATCCGTAAAGTAATAGAAACTTTGAATTGTTCGGTAGCAGGTTTTGAGACAAAAAAAGAATCAAAAATGGAGGATGAAACGCTAGGTTCTCCCATTTATATTCATACGATAGGAGCACCGTGGCATTATTCCGAAGAAAATCTGTTGGGATATTGCAAAAACCAGAAAACACAAAGAATCAGCGATGCATTTAATCGTTATGCAGACAAGCTGTTACAGCCAGTACCCGAGGGAACAATTCTTTGCTTTGATGAGATTGGATTCATGGAGTCAAAAGAAAAGGCATTTTGTGATGCAGTTTTAGAACGACTTGACGGAGACATTCCGATTCTTGCAGCAGTAAAAGATAAAGAAATCCCTTTTTTAAATCAAGTGCGAAATCATCCAAACTGCAAATGCTTTTTTATTACAGAAGAAAACAGAGACAAGTTAGTGGATGAAGTGCTTGAATTTATGAAAAATCAAATAGAAAAATAAATATTCAGAAAATGGATAGAAATTTGGCAGAGACAGGCTGGATTTTTATCCATTTTTGATTTACAGGAAATTGCTTTCTCATAAAAATGATTGAAAAAGGGCTGCTTATTATTGCGGTTCTTTTTGTTTTTTATAATAAAAAAATAAATAGGTACGACAAAATATGACGTCCTCCATTGCTATGATAATAGCGATGGAGGAGTAGAAAAATGGCGAGAACAGATAAGGCTATGCGAATACTTTCTACGCAGTTGGAATTGCTGAGAGGAGGGAAAGTTTATAAAAAATCTTATTGCAAGAAGAATGAAGTCAGTGCCCGAACATTTGACAGAGACATTGTTGAAATCCGTATGTCATTAAGTGAATCATTTTCCGGGCAGGAAGTGAAATATGTAAGAAATGAAAATTATTATTATCTGGATAAACCGGATATGATAAAACCGTTGACTGCAATTGAAGCTTCTTTTTTGTTGGAAATGATAAAAACATGTCAGGTACTTCAAAGGGAAGAATATGTGGGAATGGTAGACAGTATTGTGAAGGCGACGGAATTGAACCGCCGTCAGTCACTTGAAAAAATGGCAGAGAAATATAAAAAAATGGATATAGGGGTAAGCGAGGATGCAATGCTGAAAATGCTGTGGGATTTATTGCAGTGTGTTGTAGAACAGGATAAAATCAGGGTTCATTTTAAGGATAAAAGAAAAATAGAATTATCACCGGTCTTTTTGTGGATGTATCAAGATAAAATTTACTTGTTTGCTTATGAGAAAAAAACATTAAATGTATATTCTCTGCAGGAGATTGACTGGTTTACACTGCTTGGAAGCAAGTATCCGAGAGAACTGCAGGAGAAATTTTATAAAGTTTCCTGTGAACAAATACATAAAAGGATAAAAAATATAGAAGAATTAAAAGAAGAGGAGTAAGCATATCGACAGGTTTTTTTAAATAATGTAAAGGAGAATTTGAATGAATGGGACAAAATCTGCAAAAGAATATCGAAAAGGAGAACAATTAGAAATTACAGAAGAGAAAATGACAGAAGAAACACTGGAAAAAATAGAAGAGATTTTTCAGGAATTTCTCGAAGGGAGAAATGAAAATTCAAAAAAGATTGCAGATTCTGTAGAACTTTATGAAAAAGAATTAGAAGATTTTAATCGAAGCATGAGAGCAGGAATCACAAAAGAATCGTGGTTTCTGGAAAAATTACAGGATAAAGCGAAAGGACTTTCCATTGATTATTTTGGAAATATTCTTTTGGAGATGAATCAAAAACTGGCTGAATCAAACAGAACAATGAGCAAACTGCTGTTTGAAACAGAAGAAATAGATAGAACTAATATTGAGCGGAAGAAAACCGTAAGAAAATGCAAAACAAAGTGGAATAGTTATAATACGAAAGAAGTTGCACTGGAATTAGCAAGAGAAGCCAAATGTCAGCTTATGTTTTGGAATCAAAAGGATGAGTGGATGAAAAATTCACAGTTTTTAGAAAACCTGGCAAAAAGCTGGTTTGAACAGGAGATAAATACAAATAAAAATAGTGAATTAAAAAACGTCATTGCAGAAGCATTAAAGACCGCAGGGAAAGAACAGCTTCTTCCATATCAATTTTCACGGTTTTCAACAGAGTGGTTTACCAGAATAGCCTGCGTATCAGTAGAACATTTAAAAATTATATGGGAAACTGCAAAAGGAGAGATGGCAATGCGGGAAGCAACAGAAGAAATCGAAAAGTGTATTCTTGTGTTATATTCTTCTTTTGACTTGAAAAATGTAGATTTTCTCTGTTTTTATGCCCCTTTGTTAGGGAGAGTGATAGAGGATGTCCTTAATAGAACGACAGATAAAGAAAATGAACAGAAAAAAGAGAAAGAATAGTCGAAAATGCAGGGCAGAATATTGTGAAAAAAGAGCAAAAAAGGTATACTAAGAGATAGCAAGAGGAGTGGCTTTTCTTAGAAAATTATAAAAGGAAAAAATTTTTAAACAATAAAAAGGATGGACAGAATGTGTCTATATCAAATGCTATGATTGAATCAAACGATGGAGGAAAGCCATATATGAAAGAGAAAAACGAAAGTAAAGAGAAAAGCAAAACCAGAAACGAAGATAAGAATGAAAGTAAAATTATCAGAGTTTTAGAAATCTATACCAGACTGTTAAATGGAGCGGTTATCAACAAAGAAGAAGAGGCAGAACGGTATGGAGTAGCAAAGCGAAGCATTCAAAGAGACATTGATTCAATTCGGGAATATTTAAGACGAACCGATAATAAAAGCGGAGTATATGATTTAGTTAACTATGATTACAGAAAAAAAGGGTACTGTCTGGAACATATTTACAAAGTAAAATTAAAAAGCAGTGAAATACTTGCAATCTGTAAAATTCTTTTAGAAAGTCGTTCGATGACAAAAAGAGAGATGACAGATATTCTGGATAAACTAATTGAATGTTGCGTTCCACTTGAGAATCAAAGAGTAATCAAAGATTTGATTTTAAATGAAGAATTTCATTACATAGAGCCACAGCATAAAACAGTATTTATCGATAAAATGTGGAATATCGGGCAGGCAATTCGAGAACATCAGTACATAGAAATCGAATACAAAAAGATGAAAGGAAAAGAAACAGTAACAAGAAAACTCAAACCGGTTGCGATTATGTTTTCAGAGTATTATTTTTATCTGACGGCATTTATTGACGATAAAAAGGTGCGGGAAGATTTTGATATCTTAAATGATTCTTTTCCGACGATTTATCGAATGGACCGAATCCATTCTTTAAAAATTTTAAAAGAAAAATTCAATATTCCATACAAAGACCGATTTGAAGAAGGAGAATTTCGGAAACGGATTCAGTTTATGTATGGCGGACCACTGCAGAAAGTGAGATTTAAATACAGTGGAATTTCTGTTGAAGCGGTGCTTGACCGTCTGCCAACTGCAAGGATTCTGCATGAGGATGAAAGCGGATATACGATTGAGGCAGAAGTGTTTGGAGAGGGGATTAAGATGTGGATACGGAGCCAGGGAGAGTTGATAAGTGAGGTGAGTTATCGGTAAAAAAGCTGAGGATTTCATGAAAGGTGAAAGCCTTGGCTTTTTCCGTTATGGTTCTGTTAGAGGGAAATTGGGAATAAAAAAAGATTGAAATTAAAAAGCATCTCAAATATTAGATACAAAAATAATATTTGCAGATGCTTTTTTGAATATGTGATTATAATTGAATATGGTTGACTATAATCATAAATATGATTATAATTATGATTAGATAAATAAAATCAGGAAAGGATGAGGTTCATGATTTTTCAAGAAAGCGAAACCGTAGAATTAAAAGAAATTGTCGTAGATGATATCAAAAAAGAAATTATTGCATTTGCAAACGGTGAGGGCGGAAGGTTATATATTGGTGTAAGGGATGATGGAACAGTGATTGGTCTTGAAAATGTAGATAATGTATCCCTTCAAATCAGCAACATGGTTCGAGATGCTATAAAACCAGACCTTACGATGTTTTTGCACTATAAAACAATAGAAATTGAAGAGAAACAGGTTTTAGAAATAGAAATTCAAAGAGGAACAGAGCGGCCTTATTATATTGCAAAGAAAGGGTTACGTCCGGAGGGTGTTTATGTTCGACAGGGATATTCTTCTGTTCCAGCAAATGATACAGCAATTAGGCGTATGATTAAAGAAACGGATGGAGATCGATTTGAAGAAATGCGTTCTTTGGAACAAAATTTGACTTTCGTTGAAACTTCAAGAGAATTTGCTCGTCGAAATGTGGAGTTTGGTCTACATCAGATGAAAACATTGAAGTTATTAAATTATGATGGAATTTATACAAATCTGGGTCTGCTTCTTTCTGAACAATGCAAACATACAATTAAAGTTGCAGTATTTCAGGGAGCAGACCAGAGTGTATTTAAGGATAGACGTGAATTTTCAGGTTCTCTTTTTAAACAGTTAAATGAAGTGTACGAGTATATTGACATGCATAATCAGACACAGTCTACATTCAATAAACTTTTGAGAATTGATACCAGAGATTATCCAGAAGATGCACTAAGAGAAGCCTTGTTAAATTTGATGGTACATCGTGATTATGGTTTTCAGGCAAGTGCGCTGATTAGCATTTATGAGGATAGAATAGAATTTGTTTCGGTAGGGGGTCTTGTGTCAGGAATTGATTTAGAAGATATCATGATGGGGATTTCTGTTTGCCGAAATCAGAATCTGGCAAATGTTTTTTACAGGCTTCAGCTAATTGAAGCTTATGGAACAGGAATTAGAAAGATTTTAAATGCGTATCATGATGTGAAACAAAAGCCTGAAATTCAACACACACAAAATGCATTTAAGATCATCCTTCCAAATAGGAATCAAAGTTTGGAAAGAAAGGAAGAATACGAAGTTCTCTCTAAAACAGAACAACAAATCATTGAGTTAATGAAACAGAACGGAAAACTTAGCAGAAAAGAAATTGAAACAAAACTGGAACTCAGCACTTCTACAGTGTTGCGATTGTTAAAAAAATTAACAGAAAAAAATTTAGTAGTGCAAAATAGAGAAGGACGAAAGGTAAACTATCATTTAATAGAAAATTAAAATCAGGAAAAAGGATTACTTTTATTTTTTAAGGTAATCCTTTTTCTTTTCCACTCTTGACAAATTCTGTTAGTTAGAATAAACTATCTTTAGGTAGAAGAGAAAACAGGAGGAATACGCGGATGTCTTTGGATGTACTTGCATTGGAATTTACCGATATGCAGCTCAAGTATTCAAAAGAAATTTCAGCGTTTTTGGATAAGGCATCAGCGTTTGGACAAGACCGGATTCTGGTTTATCTATATAAGGAGAATGACCATATTCTGGTTGGAGATTTGACAAATGAACTGCAGATGTCGACCGGAAGAATTGCAAATATTTTAAAAGAGCTGGAAAGAAAAGGGTATATTCTAAGAGTTCAGCAAAGGGAAGATAAAAGAAAATATGAAGTTTGCCTTACAAAAAGTGGCGAAAACTACAGCAGAGAATTATATGCAGATATGGTTGCGAATCATAGAGTATTGATGGAACAGCTGGGTGAGACAGATGGAGAGCAGTTTCTTAAACTTTCTGAGAAAGTATTGCGGTTTGGAAAAACAATGGTTTAATAAATAAAACAGGCTGAAAAAGCCTGTTAAAAAATCCAAAATATCTTCTACTAGAAGATAATTCTAAAATGATAAAAGAATAGAAAACATAAGAGAAGGGAGATTAGAGAATGACACTCAAAGAACTTGAAATCGGAAAGAGTGCTACCATCAAAACCGTTGGTGGTTCGGGAGCACTTCGTCAGCATTTTCTTGATATGGGAATGATTCCGGGGGCAGAAGTCACAGTTGTAAAACTTGCACCGATGGGCGACCCGATGGAACTTCAGATTCATGGATATGAACTGACACTTCGTCTGGCGGAGGCAGACCAGATTGAGATTGAGCCGATTAAAAAGAGAAGCCGTGCACACGAAGGAAAAGAGTATTTAAAACCATCTGAACATCCGGGGCTTGGTGAAGATGGAAAGTATCATTCTAAAGAAAGCGAAAATCCTCTTCCGGAAGGAACTACATTGACCTATGCATTAGTAGGAAATCAGAACTGTGGAAAAACAACTTTATTTAATCAGTTGACCGGTTCGAATCAGCATGTTGGAAATTTCCCGGGAGTTACGGTTGATAGAAAAGATGGTTCAATTAAGGGGTATTCCAATACAGATGTGACAGACCTTCCTGGAATTTACTCGATGTCTCCATATAGCAGTGAGGAAATTGTTTCACGAAATTTTGTATTAAATGAAAAGCCGAAAGCAATTATTAACATTGTGGATGCGACAAATATCCATAGAAATCTGTATTTAACGATGCAGTTACTTGAGATGGATGTGCCGATGGTCGTTGCCTTAAATATGATGGATGAAGTTCTTGGAAATCAGGGTTCCATTGATGTAAATGAAATGGAAGCTCTGCTTGGAGTTCCGGTCATTCCGATTTCGGCAGCAAAAAATGAAGGGGTCAGTGAATTAGTCGAACATGCGATTCATATTGCAAAGTATCAGGAACGTCCGCTTCGTCAGGATTTTTGTGATAAAAATGACCATGATGGTGCAGTGCACCGTTGTATTCATGCGGTGATTCATTTAATTGAGCACAAAAAGCCGAAATTCCAGTACGATTTGCTGCAACAAAAGCAATCGAAGGTGACAATCTGATTCTGGAACAGCTGAAATTAGATGAAAATGAAATGGAAATGCTCGAACATATTGTACAGCAGATGGAGACCGAGCGAGGACTCGATCGAAGTGCGGCAATTGCAGATATGCGGTTTGATTTTATTGAACGACTGTGTGAGAAGACAGTTGTAAAACCAAAAGAGAGCAAAGAACGTATTCGAAGTGAAAAGATTGATAAAATTCTGACCGGAAAATATACTGCAATTCCATGCTTTATCGGAATTATGGTATTAGTCTTCTATCTGACCTTTAATGTAATCGGAGCATGGCTTCAGGGCATTTTGGAATTTGGCATTGATAAGATTTCAGAAGCAGTGGGCTCAGCAATGACTGCGGCGCATGTAAACAGTGCAGTGCACAGTCTTGTAATAGATGGCATTTTTAACGGTGTTGGAAGTGTATTAAGTTTCCTTCCGATTATTGTAACTTTATTTTTCTTTTTATCTTTGATGGAGGACAGCGGATACATTGCACGTGTTGCATTTGTGATGGATAAGTTGTTAAGGAAAATCGGTCTTTCCGGACGAAGTATCGTGCCAATGCTAATCGGTTTCGGATGTACCGTTCCGGCAGTTATGGCAACGAGAACATTGACAAGTGAACGTGACCGTAAAATGACGATTCTTTTAACACCATTTATGAGCTGTACAGCCAAGCTGCCAATTTATTCTTTTTTCGTGAATGCCTTTTTTCCAAAACGTGGTGGTCTTATTATGGCAGGATTATATTTATCAGGAATACAGGAGAGAGTTTTTGGGAGAAGGACAATTGTTTTTTTATTATAAACGTAAACTATTTGATGCTATCGGGGCAGAAGATAATGTGGGGATTGAGGACTTGAAAACTGTTTATAATTTACCGATACCGACATCGGAAATTGACTTTGGTAACATAAAAAATTAATAGCGATGAAAAAAATATTCATACTTTTTATTTTAGCCGTGCTTTGTTCTTGCAGCAAGAATGATAGACTAGTTTATGATTCGGGCATGCATGATATATATTACCCTGTCGTGAAAGATTGCCGGGATAGCGTGTTCGTGTCGTTATTGACAGCAGATGGCGTGTTAACAACAACGGTAGATGTTAAACTATTGGGGGATACCTTGCTTGCTCCGGCAAAATTTAAGGTCGAGGTCGTGAAAGAAAAAACCGATGCGGTAGAAGGAGTGCATTACGAAAAACTTCCGGAGTATTACGAATTTCCGGCGGGAGAATTTGTATACAAGATGCCCGTTAATCTAATAAAGGGAGATAAGGGAATCACGGA
>ERZ838399.2914-NODE-2914-length-11849-cov-7.626929_pt1 | contig 11849 bp, 16 predicted proteins | sample MGYA00519683_ERZ838399 | MGnify/ENA primary metagenome ERZ838399 (study PRJEB31850, sample SAMEA3708833) | human gut metagenome | biome: human gut; feature: human-associated habitat; material: faeces | place: China | collected 2014 ...
CCGCTCTATCGCCCCTCATTTCTATTTTATCTTGTTTGTACCCCTTGTACACCGATGTTTCATTTTGTTTAAAACAGCTCCTTCATCTTATATCTCCCCTTCCAATCTTCAGCGCAAGGCTGCTTTCCTTCGCTGTTTGCTGTTTTTTTTCGTCAGGTATCCTTAAAACAAGGGTACCACACTCCTTACCTTTTCGCATTCATCCGTCAGATGAAAACGGATATTTTTCATTCATCTGTCAGATGAATTTTCTCGTTAATGTTCACTCAGTACCTGAACACTTGCTGTTCAGGTACGTAAGAATGTGATTCAGGTGTGAGCAGCCCTCCTTTTGCGAAGCAAAACTCTAAATGAGGGCTGCTTACGTTACTGTTCGCAGGATACCTGTGAACAGTAACATTTTCTCCCTTGTAATCAAATGCCCTTTATGATAAGGTTAAGATATCTTTAGATTTGACTTTTATTCGTAGCTATGTCTGTAAATCATGCAGACACTTCCATTTAGAAAGGAGCAAATACCCCCGATGGGAATCTATCTAAACAGCAGCAGTGCTTTTGGATTATTTCGCAGAGATTGTCTATCAACCTATTTCATAGATAAATCTTCTATCTTAAAAGAACTTGTTCCACTCGTTGAATCAGATGATTATGATCCGGAAAAAACCGTTTTGAATTCTCAAAACAGTCAAAAATATGTGGCGATTACCAGACCGCGCAGGTTTGGAAAAACCGTCATGGCCAATATGATTGCTTCCTACTTTGGCAGAGGAATTGACAGCAGTAAAATTTTTGATCGATTAGCTGTCTCTCAGTATCCCTGGTATCAAAAGCACTTAAACCAGCATAATGTGATTCATATCATGTTCAATGAGATTCCTGCTGAAATCACCGATTATAACCATTATATAAACCGCATAAAAAAAACGCTGCTTCTGGATCTGCAAAAAGCTTACCCAGATGCTGCGATTGAAAAAGAGGACTCGGTATGGGATGCGTTGACCAGAATTTACGAATATTGTAACCAGGAACAATTTATTTTTATATTAGATGAGTGGGATTACATTTATCATCAGCCTTATATGACCGATGCAGATAAGACTGCCTATACCAAATTTCTGAGCAATCTTCTGAAAGATAAAGCTTATGTAGAAATGGCCTATATGACCGGTATTTTGCCAATTGCAAAATATTCCAGCGGTTCTGAACTGAACATGTTTTTTGAATATTCTATGGCAACCCGCGCAAAATTCAGCGAATATTTTGGGTTCACGGACGATGAAGTCGATCTGTTATATCAAAGATATTTGCAAATAGAAAAAAATCCTTCCGTTACGCGGGAAGGATTGGAATTATGGTACGATGGCTATCAGACCGCAGGCGGGAAAAAACTCTATAACCCACGCTCTGTCGTAGGGGCTTTAAGTGACAATCAATTGGGAAATTACTGGACAAGTTCTGGTCCGTACGATGAAATTTTCTATTATATCGGCGCAAATGTAGATGCTGTAAAAGATGATATTGCTCTTATGGTCGCCGACATTCCCGTTCCTGCCAAAATTCAGGAATATGCGGCAACGTCTATGGAACTGAAAACAAAAGATGAAATTTTTTCTGCCATGGTAGTCTATGGATTTTTAAATTATTCCAAGGGCTATATATCCATACCAAACAAAGAGTTGATGGACAAATTTGCCGAAGTAATTCAAAGAGAACCATCCCTTGGAAATGTTTACAAGCTTGCGAAAGAATCCGGCCGAATGCTTGCAGCTACAAAAGCCGGCGATACGAAAACAATGGCCGAACTGCTGGAATACGCACACAACACCCACAGCCCGCTGACACTGTATAACAATGAAGCGGAACTGGCTTCTATCATTCGCTGGGTATATTTGAAGGCTTTAGATTTTTATCGTATTGAACGGGAAGATAAAGCCGGTATCGGTTATGTTGATTTTATTTTCTATCCATTTCAAAAAAATGATGATGCCATTATCATAGAATTAAAAGTTAACCACTCTGCTGATGAAGCCATCCAGCAAATCAAAGACCGGCAGTATGCATTACGTTTTGAAGGAAAATTTGGCGAAAAAGCGGAATATACCGGTCGTATTCTCGCGGTGGGTATTGCTTACCATAAAGACGATATCAAAAAACTTCATGAATGTAAGGTGGAGGTTCTTCGTGAGAAAATTGTCTGATGCAGTTTTTCTGTCTATGATATTTATAAATTTTTTCTCATCCTTGATTTTTTAAGAGCAGGCGGAAATTCGCCTGCTCTTTTACACGCAATTTTATTCTTACCGTCATAGAAATTCTTACTTGCAAGTTTTCTCAGAGCTTGTTGGGGTACGCTCTAAGTTCTTTTCAAATTTCATGCAACTCTATCGTAATTTACAATTTTTCTTTCCGCTTTCTCATCTCTTTTAGTTTCTGGTTCATGCTTTCCGCCACCATATGGTCATTTACATATACGATCAGATTCACCGTAACATAAACTCCAATAATCAAAACCTCCATCAGCACGACCATTTTAGCTTTGCTGAAGTAAAACCATCCGAACGCTCTGCCAAGTCCCAGGACAGCACAATTGGCATAGATAAAATAGATGATCTGCCGTGCAATCATGCCCTGTTTGGATACTTCTTTTCCTTCCTCATCCGGGTACATCAAAATCGGGATGGAGCATACAGCGGAAACCAGAAGAATCTGCCAGAGAATCATGACACTGATCTGGGCATCCAGACCGCACATCACAGTAATATAGATCGCGGACGCAAGCAGAACGCACACGGTAATTTTCGAAAAAATATTTGCAAGAATTTTTATTTTATTCATCATTGTTTTCGCCTCCCTACAATCCCAGTCGTTCTTTCAGAACCGGCACATACTGCCGGGAAATAATCACTTTTTCCTCATTTTCGAGTAACGCTTCAAATCTGCCGCCAAAAGCAGGCGACAAATGCCGGATTTTGTCCAGATTTAGAATCATGGATTTGGAGGCCCGCATAAATGGAAAAGACACCAGCTGTTCTTCTAACTGATACAGTTTTTCTTTAACTTCATAAACATTCTTTTGTCCATAGGCAAAGACCTTATTGTCCGTTGCCTCAAAATAGAAAATATCCGGAAGTGCCAGAAGAGTAATTCCTTTTGCATCGTATCCCGTAATTTTTCGATCCCCGTTTTTCAGTTTGCAGATCAGATGGTTGATGTCCTCCGTCAGCACACGGCATTTGATGATGATTTCTTCCTCTTCGTCCGGAGATGGATTGATGATCGTTATCTTCACATTGGTTCCCTCTTTTCTTTTCCCTATCCTCTTTTATATCGGATTTTCTTGGAGATGTCTATCCCTTGTATGGTATGCTGTATAAAAATTTTCGAATCAGTTTCAACTTTTTTGCTGTATACGGCTGATAGCGGATCGGAAAATCCATCCATGTCTTTTTATCCACGATGCTGCGCTTATGTGTGAATTCCGCAAATCCGGCCTCACCGTGATAGCCGCCCATACCGCTTTCTCCTACACCGCCAAACGGCATCTCACTGGTAGCAAGATGAATCAGTGTGTCGTTGATGCATCCACCGCCAAACCGGCACATCTCCAGAACCGTTTTCTTCACCTTTTTGTTTTCCGTAAAGCAGTACAGGGCAAGCGGTTTGGGGCGTTGATTGATCCAGGAGAGTGCATCCTCAAGTTTTTCATACGTCAATACTGGCAGGATGGGACCAAAAATCTCCTCTTGCATGACCGCATCTTCCCATTCTACGTGATCCAACACAATAGGTTCGATCCGCAGTTGATAAACTTTCCAAAGACAATGCGTCTTGCCGCACGCCGGATCTTACTGCTTTTTTCTACAATGCATGGGCTTTTTCCGCCAAGTTCCAGTGTCACGGGCGTCAGATGTCTTGCAGCACTTTCCATGACCTGCTTTCCGACCGCTGCACTTCCTGTGAAAAAAATCTTATCAAATTTTTCCTGTAAAAGTGCCTGATTTTCCTCCCGTCCGCCTAAAACAACGGCAACATATTCTGGTGGAAAACATTCTTCTAACAGATCTTTCAGGACATTTGCACTGGCCGGTGCATAAGCACTTGGCTTTACCACCGCAGTATTTCCTGCCGCAATGGCATCTACCAGCGGTTCTAACGTCAGCAGAACAGGGTAATTCCACGGGCTCATAATCAGCACATTGCCATAAGGAGAAGGGCTTTGATAACTTTTCGCAGCGAACTGCGCCAGCGGTGTTCTGACATGTTTTTGTCTGCAAAGCCGCCCTAAGTGCTGCTTCATCCAGCGGATTTCCCCCTGCACCAGTCCAATCTCACACATCACACTCTCCGTCTTGCTCTTTCCAAGATCCGTATGCAGCGCTTTGCAGAGGATCTGCTCCTGTTTTTGCAAGGCCATTTCCAATCTGCTCAAAGCCTCCATCCGCACATACAAACGCCCATTTAATGCGGTACGAACCGAAACAATACGATCCGCATTTACAATCGTTGTCTTTGATGCACGCTACATACATTTTCTTGTTATTTTCTCTTCCAGCTGATACAGTCTGCTTTTAATTTCATAAAACTTATTTGACGTATAAGCAAACACCTTGTTTTGCACTGCCTCGAAATATAAAATATCTTCTGTTCTTATGGAAACACATTATTTCTTTTCTGTGTATCCCCGGATAGATTCCCCTTTGCTTCTTACATACTCTTTTATTTCTGCAAATTCTTTCGTAAAATTTACATATTCGAGTATAACGCCCCCTTTTTCCGGGTCATCGATCTCTCTTTCTGTAATATTCATAACTGTCTCTTTTCTCATTTTTTATTCATTCTATAGTCGAAGGATATATTTACTTCCCATCTTTCTCCGGAAGAGCTGTCATGCACAAAAAAATAATTCCAAATACCACAACACATCCAACCATAAGCATCACCATCTGATTTACACTTACTACAGACCCCTGGAACTTCGGGTTACAATCCAGTGTATCACGAATCGCAGTAATCATTTCTTCTGGCAGCTGATTGTTCTCCATCTCTTCGAAGATTCCACGGAGCATATGATTTTTCAACAGAGAAGTTCCGTAGGTACTTGGCAGATACGACAGTACTTTCTGCAGGCCGCTGCCGAAATTTGAAATCGGCATGTAAGCTCCGCATAAAAATCCATACCCGGCACTTACGATCGTTCCCACTGCGGATAACTGACCCTGGGTTGTCAGTGGAAAACTGACGATGCTTGACAACGTGCTTCCAAAGAGTACCAGTAAAATTTCATCGAGAAGAACCCAGATTACATCTACAGCGCTCATATACCAGCCCATTTTGTACATATAGCCAAGGCATAATACCAGCGCAAGCCCATTCACCAGCAGGGAATTGACTACAGTAGATAAAAAATACCCAAGATAAAGCTGTGCTTTGCTAATTGGCGATACATTAAAATCTTTCCTTGTTCCGTTTGCCCGGTCCTGTACCATCGTAAGATTCACGCAGAATGTCACAGTCACACAGCTGACTGCCAGAAGAGCCGCGGCAAGCTGTGCGGCCACCGTTCCATCGATCAGTTTGTCTGAGATTGTAATCATGTCCGGGATCGCGGACACAAAGGAATCTCTGTATACGTTTGCCAGAAATGTAGCATACAGCAAAATCAGAATTCCCGGAGTAATTAAAGCTGAAAAAAACATTCCTCTGTCTTTAAAAAACAATTTTCTGTTTCGACTTATAAGTGCAAATACTACCTTCATCTGTGCTCACCTCCCAATGTTTTTCCGGTTACAGCAAGAAATACATCATCTATTCTGCCCTTTACCACTTCATAATCACGGAATATTTCCTGATGTTCCACGATCAGCCGGGTAGCCTCTGCGGTATTTTTTACTTTTAACTGATAGCCATCCCGGATCTTTTTATACTCTCTGCCCAGTGTTTTGATTTCTTCTTCTGTCACACCATAAACAGACATAGTGTCCTGCACATACTCATTTTTCAGCTCAAAAGGAGTTCCTTCTGCCACGATGCTTCCTTTATCCAGAATCACCACATAACCGGCATTTGCAGCTTCTTCCATGTAGTGCGTAGTCAGAAAAACTGTCAGCTTTTCTTCCACTCGAAGTTTTTCAATGATATCCCAGATCAAAAGCCGCGTCTGTGGGTCAAGTCCTGTCGTTGGTTCATCTAAAATCAGAAGTTCGGGCCGATGCAGCAAAGCTCTTGCAATATCAATTCTTCTTCTCTGTCCGCCGGACAGTTTTCCGACCGGCCGGTTCAGATAATCTCCGAAATCAAAAATCTCCACCAGTTCCCGCAATCTTTTTTCAAACGCTTTTCCTGTTATTCCATAAAGCGCTGCTCTGTTTTTCAGATTTTCCCCGACGGTAAGTGGCTTGTCCAGCACACTGTCCTGAAATACCACGCCAAGCATTGTTCCAACTTTCCTTCCGATCTTATCCAGATCTGTGCCCTGGATCTGAACCGTTCCGCTGTCTTTGCGAAGCTGCCCGCAGATGATCGAAATCGTTGTGCTCTTCCCTGCCCCGTTTACACCAAGGAATGCAAAGAGCTCTCCTTTTTTCACCTGAAAACTCAGATCATTGACTGCTTTTACATCACCAAAGCTTTTCTTTAAATGAGTGATTTTAATCATATCTGTTTCCATTACGCCTGCCCTCTCCTTTGATTTCTTTGCTGTTCCACATAAAAAATATCAGACAATTTCAATTGATACAAAACGTGATTTTTATATCCACATACCGATGTTTGTCCAAATACAGCTTCCCGAACATTCTGCACCCAGGATGCTTCCCTGTTGTGGCAATATACCATAACATGTTCTTCCTGCTTTGGATCAATCTGTTCCACCTCACATGTCATCCATCTCACCCCCAGTTATTCCTATTTCTTTTATATATGATTTTACAGCATTCGTCCAGTCTGCATGATGTGAAATGCAGAAATTCGCGGGTAAGATGCCAATTTCTGTTGTCTGCTCGTCTGGCGCATAGGAATTCATAAAAATAAGTGGAAAGCCATGTCAATGGACATGCAACTTTCCACTTATTCATTTTCATAAATTTTTTAATCACTTGAAACTCCACGTCATGAATTCCCGCTTATCTTAATACTTCATCTTTGATCTGTTGTCCTTCCATCTTTTCAACATTCCTCTTCTCAAAATGAGTTATGAATACGAAATCCTAAAATAGTCTAAATATTCCTTATACCGATCCTGCGCTGTCAGACAGGTATCCATCAGATAACCTTTTTCATTGTTCCATTCTTTCAGACCACGATAATAAAACATCTTCAGATCCTCTTCGATCATGAACGGAACGATATTGTACTTCAGGCATTCCTTGAACATAAGCAATCGGCCTACACATAATTTCTTCTCATCTTCAACAACTAATAATCTCAATTTATTTTTCTCCATTTTCTTAACAGGAATTTTACGCCCTCTATTGTATAATGCAAACATCGAAAGGTCAATAAACGGACTTTGAACATTGAAAGGAGTATTTTAATGAAATCTGAAAAAGCAACACAAATTCTTTTACTTGCAGCCGGTCTGGTGTTTTTCCTTGTCGGGATCTTCCGCGGAGAAGCAGCGGTTGTTCTTAGTAAGGCAATAAAATTATGTATGGAGTGTGTAGGAATTGGATAAGAAAATGAAATCAAACAAAAACTTTCTGGCCCGCTTCCGCGGATGGATTCAGGCAGCTGCTACACTGCTGACCAACATTCACATCCCGAATCTGTTTAAAGGGAAAATTTATCAGGGAAATGTAAAAACGATGTGCGTCCCGGGACTAAACTGTTACTCTTGTCCTGCCGCCACAGGTGCCTGTCCGATTGGAGCTTTTCAAGCCGTGGTCGGTTCTTCAAAATTCAAATTTACCTACTACATCACCGGATTTTTCATCCTGTTAGGTGTTCTGTTAGGGCGGTTTATCTGTGGATTTCTCTGTCCGTTTGGATGGTTCCAGGATCTGCTGCATAAGATTCCGGGCAAGAAACTTTCCACCGCAAAACTGAAGCCTCTGCGGTATCTGAAATATGTGATTCTGGTCGTCTTTGTTATACTACTTCCGGCATTTGTAACCAATTCACTTGGTATGGGAGATCCTTTCTTCTGCAAATACATTTGCCCACAAGGCGTACTTGAAGGCGCAATTCCACTGTCACTTGCCAACTCAGGAATCCGTGCCGCACTCGGACATTTATTTACATTTAAGTTCACAGTCCTTGCGCTTTTCATCATCCTGAGCATCTTGTTTTACCGTCCATTTTGTAAATGGATCTGCCCGCTGGGTGCTATTTACTCACTGTTTAACAAGGTATCTTTTCTTAAGATTCAGGTTGATCATGAGAAATGTGTTGGCTGCCAGAAATGTAGTCGTGTCTGTAAGATGGATGTCAATGTAGTAGACACACCAAACCATCCGGAGTGTATCCGATGCGGAGAATGTATGAAAGCCTGCCCGACTGATGCAATCTGCTATCATTACGGATTTTCAACTAAGAAACAGGCTGAAAATAAAAACTAATAAAACGTAATTTAAAGGAGATTTAAAATCATGAAAAACAAAACACTTAGAACAAACTCAATGAAATTAAAAAAGGTAATTGCTGCATCCCTTGCCATTTCTGTACTTTTTGCGTTTACAGGCTGCGGAAATTCCTCCTCAACAGACAATACAAACACAAAACAGGAATCTTCTTCCACAACAGAAACGGGCAGCGCAGACGAGCTGAACAAAAAACGGGATGACCTTTACCAGCAGGAAAACCAGCTTTTTGCTGATCACAAAGATGCATGGGACAAAGCCTTTGGTCTTATGAACAAGAACGCTGCCGGTGATGCCATGAGCGAAAACTATGCTGATTCCCTCGCAAGCACAGTGGAATCTAACAAAGACTCTTTCTCTGAAGAAGAATATGAAACTCTGTGCAAAGACATCGAGACAATCCGCGGAATTGAAGAAGAAATTGCCAAGCTTGAGAAGGAGATTGCTGCATCCGATTCCTCTGACAGCTCTTCCTCCAAATCAAACGAATCCACAGCTGTATTCAAAGGTTTCAAAGGAAAAGATCTGGATGGAAACGATGTAGATGACAGTCTTTTCGCTAAAAATAAAGTTACAGTTGTAAATTTCTGGTTCAGTGGATGCAAGCCATGTGTCGGAGAGCTCTCTAAGCTGAATGAATTAAATGAGAAACTCAAAGAAATGGGTGGCGAAGTTGTTGGTATCAACATGGATACTTTAGACAACAATGAAGCCGGAATCAAAGAGGCAAAAGAAATCATGAAAGCTCAGGGCGCTTCCTACAAGAACCTGACTTTCGATTCTAATTCAACAGTTGGAAACTATGCTGGAAAAGGAAACATCATGGCATTTCCTACAACCGTTCTTGTAGATAAAGACGGAAATATCGTTGGGGAACCTTTCATGGGTGGCATTGACGATCAGTCAAACTGAGAGTATGAAACTTTTTCTGTAAAATAATGTTTGGAAGGTTCTTCTATGATACAATAAATATCATTAGGAGGACCTTTTATTATGGCAAGACAAAAGAAACCGGTACATCGAGTACAAATGACCGAAGGAAAACGAAACATCATCCATCAGCTTCTGGAAGAGTATGATATCCAGTCTGCTGAAGACATCCAGGATGCGCTCAAGGATCTTTTAGGCGGTACCATTAAGGAAATGATGGAAGCGGAAATGGACGATCATCTCGGCTATGAAAAATCAGAACGTTCGGATCATGATGATTACCGCAATGGGTATAAGCGCAAACAGGTCAACAGCCGATATGGATCGATGGAAATCGAAGTGCCGCAGGACCGAAAATCAACATTTGAACCACAGGTGGTGAAAAAACGTCAGAAAGATATTTCTGATATTGATCAGAAGATTATTTCTATGTATGCCAAAGGAATGACTACCCGACAGATTTCCGAAACCATCGAAGATATTTATGGCTTTGAAACCTCGGAGAGTTTTATTTCCGATGTAACCGATAAGATCCTGCCACAGATCGAAGACTGGCAGAACCGGCCGTTGGACGAAGTCTATCCCATTCTCTACATTGACGCAATTCACTATTCCGTAAGAGATAATGGTGTGATCCGAAAGCTTGCAGCTTACGTGATTCTTGGAATCAACACGGAAGGAAAGAAAGAGGTTCTGACCATCAGCGTTGGCGACAATGAAAGCGCAAAATACTGGCTTTCCGTTATGAACGAACTGAAAAACCGGGGTGTCAAAGATGTATTAATCATCTGTGCAGATGGTTTAACCGGCATCAAAGAAGCAATCGCTGCTGCTTTTCCAAAAACCGAGTATCAGCGCTGTATCGTACACCAGGTAAGAAATACACTGAAATATGTCCCTGACAAGGACAGAAAAGCATTTGCAGCGGATCTGAAGACCATTTATCAGGCCGCAGATGAAAAGAAAGCGCTGGCAGCCTTAGATCGTGTAACTGAAAAATGGTCTCCCAAATATCCGAATTCCATGAAACGCTGGAAGGATAACTGGGATGCCATCTCTCCAATTTTCAAGTTTTCAACGACGGTCAGAACGGTGATTTATACCACCAATGCGATTGAATCCCTGAATTCCACCTACCGGAAGCTGAATCGGCAGAGAAGCGTATTCCCAAGCGATACGGCCCTTTTAAAAGCGCTGTACCTGGCCACTTTTGAGGCTACGAAAAAATGGACCAGTACGATTCGAAACTGGGCGCAGGTATATGGCGAACTGAGTATTATGTACGAAGGTCGTCTTCCAGAATAACGAGTAAACCGACGATCAAGACAGGCGGAAAACCGCCTGCTCTTGACATGCCATTCAACAACTGTTATATATAAAACAAGGGTGAGAAGCCTGATTTTCAGGCTTGCCACCCTTGCATATCATAGAAGAATCTTATTTACAGACTTTTTCTCACAGTCTCCGTCTACTCGACCCTGGTGTTCATCTGTATACGTTCCTGTTCATTATTGTATCCGTCAAATAACAATGCATTTAATGTACGGTATGCCTCTTTATCACCCCATAATTTATTTTGCAGATTTTCCGGATCTTTTGAAAAATCTTTGAACAACAGTGTATCTCCAGATATTCTTACCCTGATGTCTCCTTCGTAGAATCTTAACATATCAATATCTTTTCTTTTTTCCATATTGCAGTCCCCCTTTTCTTCTAGAATTAAATATTTTAAAGTATCAGATATTCCGTTTTAAATCACAGAAATAAAAAATTTTAAAATCGTCTGATACCAAATATACAACATCATTATAATAGCAAGTACACAAAAGAAAGTATATTCTGCTTTCATCAATTTAGTATATGACCATGTCTTTCTCATTCTGGTTAATACCTCTTCCTCGGTAAAAATCATCATCTTATAATTACTCTGGTTCGAATATTTACTCTCAATACTCTTAATGGCATCCTCACAATTATGTATCATTTCTCTTGTTCGTCTGTCAAACCCCCAAAAAACAAATGAGAAAAATATCATAGCTACACATATTCCTGTTTCTACAAACTTCATATCTTTCTTAGCACTGAACAATGCTACCAAACCAGTTATAAACAATGATTCAAGTAAAATATAAAAATGCATCATTTGCATTCTCTGATTCGAATGAATTTCAAAATACTTCCATAATGAATTATTAAAATCTTTTTCTTCCATCAATGTTAAAAATCTCTCTTTCTTTTGTACTTAATTTTCGGATAAGTTTTAAAAAATAATTCTCCTATTTTTTTATTTCTCTCTACATACACCTGCCATACTAATTACTCCATTACATACTTCATATTTTT
>ERZ838399.2916-NODE-2916-length-11849-cov-2.856537_pt1 | contig 11849 bp, 11 predicted proteins | sample MGYA00519683_ERZ838399 | MGnify/ENA primary metagenome ERZ838399 (study PRJEB31850, sample SAMEA3708833) | human gut metagenome | biome: human gut; feature: human-associated habitat; material: faeces | place: China | collected 2014 ...
GCATCGGCCGCGAGTGCGGCGAGCTCTTTGCCGCTGTCCACGGTCTGGCGCAGGAGCGCGAGCTCCTGCTGCAGGGCCTGGATCTGCTGTTTGCGTCTCATATCCGCTCTCCTCCCTTTTTATGTGCATCTCAAAGCGCGACGGGCGCGCCGTTGAGCGCAGCCTCGACCAGCGTGTCGCCCTCGTAGCGCAGCTTGAGCAGGAAAAACGGCGCATCCTCCGCCAGCAGCCGGAAGAAGATCTTATCGCCCTCCCACATCGGCAGCGCCGGGACAGCCGCCTTATCGACCCAGCTCAGCACGCCCTCATTGCACGCGCGCAGCGTGCCGGTGAAGCCGCCGGCCGTGAAGAGGTACATATACTCCCCCTCCCACGTGTCGGACAAAAACGTCACCACGCCGCGGCAGCGCCAGTCGGTCAGCGTCAGACCGGTCTCCTCATACGCCTCGCGCAGGAGACATTCGTCCGGCGTCTCATTGCCCTCGAATTTGCCGCCGATGCCGACCCATTTGTCGTGATTGAGATCGTTTTCCTTTTTCACGCGGTGCAGCATGAGATACTGCTGCCCGCGCTCGATATAACAGAGTGTGGTGTTGCGCATGCTCCGGCCTCCCTTTTCCACCAGTATACAAAAACCGCCCGGCGCTTGCAAGCACCGGGCAGGTATTTTTTTGCTTCAGATGAGCACGCCGTCGCAGTGGTCGATCTCGTGCTGGATGATCTGCGCCGTCCAGCCGGTGAACGTGCGCACGCGCGTCTGCAGCCGCTCATTCTGCCACCGGACCTTGATGCTGCGCCAACGCCTGGCCGTGCGCTTGCCCGTCAGCGACAGGCAGCCCTCCTCCGCTGTGTACGGTTCGGTCCGGCGGAGGATGACGGGGTTGAGCATGACGGTGGGCGTGCCGTTGTCGTCAAAGATGATGATGCGCCTGCGCACACCGATCATGTTGGCGGCCATGCCGACGCAGCCCTGCCGGTGCGCGGCAAGCGTGTCGCGCAGATCCTGCGCCACGGGCAGATCCGCCGCCGTCGCAGGCTCGGACGGCTGCATGAGAAAGAAGCGGTCGGTGCAGATGTTCCGGATCACAGGCGCTCCTCCTGTCCGTAATACGCGCACAGAAACGACAAAAACGTCCGTGCCGATGTACCCGCCGCATTGATGGACTTGACGGCGGCGCCGAGGCGCAGCGCGATCGGCTGCTCGAGCTGGAGCACGCGCACACGTTCCTCATACCCGACGAGCGAGAACGACGAGAGCACCGCCACACCGAGCCCCGCCGCGACCATGGAGAGAATCGCCCCGTCGTCCGACGCCGAGACCTCGACGCGCGGCGCATCCGCCGGGAGAAACGGCTCGATATACTGATCCGGGCTCGAGAGGAACGGCTCGCGCAGCAGGCGCTCCAGCGGGATGGTGTCCCCCTCCCACGGGAAGTCCGGCGGCACGGCGGCCACGAGCGGCGCGTCCGCCAGCGGCTGAAAATCAAAGCCCTTCGCGCGCGCCTCGTCCACGAGGGCGAGCTGGATGCGTCCGCTCGCGAGCGCGGTCGTCAGCTCCTCGCTGCGCACGAGCACGTCCAGCTGGATCTCCGGGTGCTCGGCGCGGAAGACACGCAGCAGCTCCGGCAGGCGGGCGCGCGCAATGCTCGCAAAGCAGCCGATGCGCAGCGTGCGCTTGCGCGGGTCGCTCTGCTCGGCGGCCTCCTGCAGGAGGGTGTCGCACGCGCAGACCACGTTTTGAATATAGGGCAGCAGCTGCCTGCCCGCGTCCGTCAGGCGGATGCCCTGACTGTCACGCTCGAGCAGCGTACAGCCGATTTCCGCCTCCAGTTTGTTGACCAGATGTGTCATTGCGGACTGGGTATAGCCCAGCTGCGCCGCCGCTTTGCTGAAGCTGCCGCAATCGACCGCCGTCAGCAGGGCGCGAAGTTTACCGTCGTCCATACGCTGCCTCCTTATCTGCATTTTGCGCCTCCATCATACCATGAATTTGTGTCAATTTCACATAAAATCACAGAAAAAGAATAAAAACTTTTTCACCGATGTCATGCGTTTTTTTCATACCCACATGAAGAAGTCTCGGTTCTCTTTTATCAATAAAAATGATACGCTATATTCGAAAAAAGGAAACGGGAGTCCCTTTTTGGGAAATCAAAGGAGAGAAAATCATGAAAAAGATCATCAAGAAAATTACTGCAATGGCGGTCATGTCATTGTTTGCAGCGACACAACTTCAGACACCACAGGTGAATGTTCAGGCAGCAGATGGTGTTGCAACAGCAGAAAAAACAACGGCAAAACAGCCAAAGATCTATGGAAGATCAGGAATCGTTATTGATGCGAAATCAGGAAAGATTTTGTATGCAAAGAAGGTAGATGACCGTCATTATCCAGCAAGTATCACAAAGATCCTAACAACATTGGTTGCGATTGAGAATAACAAAGATTTATATGATGAAGTTACATTTTCAAGTTATGCAGTTAACAGCATTGAGCCAGGAAGTACACATATCGGAATTAAGGCAGGAGAGAAGATTCCATTGATCGATGTACTGAATGCGATCATGTTAGAATCTGCGAATGAGGCATGTAACGGAGCAGCAGAACATACAGCAGGAACTACAAAGAAATTCGTAGAACTTATGAATAAAAAAGTAAAAGAACTTGGATGTACAGGTTCTCATTTTGTAACAACCAACGGATTGCATGATGATGATCATTATGTAACAGCAAGAGATATGGCAAAGATTTCAAAAGCAGCACTTGAAAATGAAACATTCCGTTATGTTGCATGCAAACCTAATTATTATATTGCACCAACGAACAAAGATAAACATGGAAAAGAGCTTTGGAATCATCATAAGATGGTGAAACGAACAATGTTTAACTATGATGGTGTTGAAGGTGGTAAAACAGGATATACAACAAAAGCAGGAGGGACTCTTGTAACATTTGCCAAGAGAGGAGATCAAGAACTGATCGTAGTAGATCTTTGTGCACATGGATATGAGTTATATGAAGATACGATCAAGATGTTAAATTATGGATTTAACAATTATAAGACAATCGCACCATTTAAGGCAATGAATACAGTACTGAAAGATGATACATATGGTTTCTTAAAAACAGGAAATGAATTATCTCCATATAAGATTCCATTAAAACATTTAAATGACGTGACAGTGATGTTAGAAAAAAACCAATCTGCTTCCAAACTTACATATAAATGTAAAGATAATAAATATATCATAAGTTATGATGGAAAACAGATTGGTTCTGTGAAACTTCATTAATTATTAGTACAGATTAATTAGTTGTACGTAAAATGATCAGATTAAGGGCTTCTGGTACGATAGAGATATCGACTGGGAGTCCTTCTTCTAATATTTCACCATCATAATCGATGGCGATCCCGGCAGTTTGTTCTGTTGGAAGAACAGATAATTCCTTCGTCTGGAAATATTCGATAGAAGGATGCTTTGGATGTTCTCCTTGGAATAATTTAAAGATTAGATCTGGTGCTTCTGTAAGAAGTGCCATTTTCTTGATGATCATAACATCTAAATATCCGTCAGAAACAGATGCAAGAGGGGCCGCGTCTGCAAAACCTCCGACACTCTTTGAGTTTGCAACCAAGAACAACATGATATCTTCAGTTCCGGAATATTCCTTACTGTTAAATGTTAAAGTCATATTTTGTGAAAGCTGTTTTGGAAATTCTTTTACACCTTCCAGATAATAGGCCATCTTACCAAGAACGGCTTTCTTATCTTTTGGAACTTTGTAAGCGATATCTGTTAACATACCTGCAGCCAGAACATTGATGAAGTATTCGTTATTGACACGTCCAACATCAACCTTCTTTGTCTGGAAGTCTTTGATCATCTGACAGAAACCATCCGCAGTCTGAGGAAGTTTCATATATGTAGCAAAATCATTGACTGTTCCAGCGGAAATGATTGCCATAGGAATATTACTTTCACTTAAAATCAGACCGTTCGTAACTTCATTTAATGTACCGTCACCACCAACAGATACAATAAAATCATAATCTCCTGGTTTTAATTCGGCAGCACGATTCTTCGCATCATCCTTGCCTTTTGTGTAAAAAACATCAACATGGGAACAAATTTGATCAAGGATCAATGTTGCCATGATCTCTCGTAACATAGAATCAATATTTTGTTTACCGGATGATGGGTTGATAATAAATAAACCTTTCATTGAGATTCCTCCTTATAAACATAAAGTGCCGGAAACGAGGCATAAGTCTCCGGCACATGAAGTGTTCCCGAGGTGATTCGAACACCCGGCCTACCGCTTAGGAGGCGGTCGCTCTATCCAGCTGAGCTACGGAAACATACATATAATTTATCGAAATCTATTTTACCGATTCTTAACGAAAATGTCAATTGAAAATAGAAAAGAAATACCAGTAAGGCTAAGACGGGTTGACTTTTTACCATTTTTTCTTTAAAGTTATTGTAATAATAAAGAAGAGGAAGAAAAGAAGAACGATGTTATAATATAGAAAGAATAAAGGAGAAGAATTATGATGGGAAAAGTTTTTGTATTTTTAGCAGATGGATTTGAAGAAATCGAAGGTTTAACTGTAGTTGATATGCTGCGACGTGCGGAGATTCCAACAGTTACAGTCTCTATCGGAAGTTCCAGAAATATCATTGGTGCACATCGTATTGAAGTTGAAGCAGATATCATGTTTCATGAAGTATTAGAAGCGGAGGGAGCAATGTATGTACTTCCAGGAGGAATGCCAGGAACGCTTCATCTAAAAGATCATGAAGGACTTGGAAAATTACTTCAGAAGGCGTATAAGAACGAGAAGTATCTTGCAGCCATCTGTGCAGCACCAACAGTATTTGAAAAATATGGATTTCTAGAAGGAAGAAAGGCAACTTCATATCCAGCGATGGAAGAAGAATTAAAATCCGCAGATTACCAGACAGATAAAGTTGTAGTAGATGGAAAAATCATTACAAGTCGTGGAATGGGAACAGCGATCGATTTTGCAGCCAAATTAGTAGAAATCATCAAAGGAACAAAAGAGAAGGACGAATTACTGAAAAGTATTGTATACGGAGAATAATCATTTATGGACAAATCAGAGAAAATCAGCTGGTTTGAGCAGTTTAAGATCGCCTGCTTAAAACCAAGCCAGTACAAAAGACTTCTTAACCTTGCAAAAGGGAAAGTTATTTTATTTCTTGCAGCGATCACATTGATCACAACGATTCTCGGATATGGAATGGATGTTGCAGGATTTACAGTCAGTGTTGGTGGATGGAAGAATTTTATTTTAAACAGACTGCCTGCATTTGAATTAAAAGATGGAACATTATCTGTTGATCAGGAGATGGATTTTGAGATCGGCGGTGTACATTTTGTGGCAGATACATCCAAGGATAAAGTATCAACTGAAGATTTAAGCAATAAGTATCAGATGGAACTGGTATTTGCTAAGAATGAGATGGTGGTAAAGAATACAGCTGTTGGAAACATGATGAATACTTTTTCATTTAAGAATATGAAGAAAGTTGAATTCAATAATCAGGCAATGCTATCTATGGTGCCGATGATCCGTATTTTTATCGTGATCATGTTCTTTACACAATGGATCGCAAATATTATTTCTTATTTAACAGTTTGTATTTTTATTACAATGCTCACATATTTTAATCAGAGAACAAGAATGGACCGTAAGAATCGAGAAGATGTATCCTTTGGAAAGATCTTTAAGCTGTCTATTTATGCCAGAGTTATATTTGAACTGGTGGAGACGATCGGTGTAACAGCAGGTTCTGCGATATTTACAGGAATGGCATGGATGTTTATTTCTTATTTTGGAAGTTATCAACTTTTACTTGCAGGATTTATGCAGCCGGAAGACCGTAAGAAACCGGACGAAATGTTGTAAAACAATCGGAATTGATCTAAAATGTATACAAAGAGAAAGGCCTCGGACATTTGTCCGAGGCTTCTCTAATGTCATATGTAGTTTGGGTATTGTGTTGGGTCTTACTTTTAAGCTTCAAAACTAGTCATAGTATTTCGTCTCATTCTAGTCTCATTCTAGTCTCATTTCTAGTCGTCATTGTTAGTCTCATTCTAGTCAACATAGCAAGTCTGTGTTCAAGTCAATGATGTGTCCGTTACTCTTGTCTGCAAGATGCCAAAAACTTGTCAAAAACTAGTACGCGGTTATGTATAAAGTCTTAAGAAAGAATTTCGTATATCGATGGAGAAGACCCAAGGAATTACCATTGATATACAAAAAAAGGCGCTCCAATCCTATGATCGGAACGCCTTTGTTCTTGAACAATCTTAATTATACACATACTATAGAAAATGTCAATAAAATCATTTGTACATTTTTAAAAACATTAAAGATAAATAGTAAAAAGAGCAGATAGGGAAATCTGCTCTTTTTGAGGGGAGTATAAATAAATTAATAAGGGGTTATAATCGAAAATAAACATATCCTCGATAAGTTCATGATATATGATTGGTTGAAAAAAATCAAGTGATTTTTTTAAAAAAAGTAAAATAAAAGTAAAATAATTTTTTTTGTGTATATATGAAAGAGATTTCGCACAAAATAATGCTGTATTAAAAAGAAAGGAGAATGAACATGGCAAAAAATTGTTCGAATTCAAGTAACAAAAATCAGTCTTCCAATACAAGCAACAGCGGAGGATCTAACAGATCAAAGAACCAGAATAAAAACAAAAGTCAGAATAGTTCAACAAACAGCAGCAAAAATGCAAATGATGAGTACTAATTAGAAGAGAGGAATCCTTGTGAAATCGGCATAAGGATTCCTCTTTTCTATAGAAAATACTTGTTAGTTCCAAGAGTCTGTGATGTGCATATGCTAACAAAAAGAGGACTTTTATGGAATTTGAAAATATATCATTAAAAGAAGGGATCAAGCTTTCAAAAGATAAAAAGCATTATATTTTGATGGATGTCAGAGAGGAAGAACGGTACAAAGAAGGGCATTTAGAAAATGCGATCAGCTGTCCCTATGGAATCTTAAAAGAGTGTTATGAACAGATGGATGGGAAAAAGATCATTGTTTATTGTGATTTCGGCGGACAGAGTATGATGGCAGCCAGACACTTGAGGAAAGATGGATTTGAAGTTTATAATATCATCGGTGGTGTCTATTATTATATGAAAGAAAAAGAACAAAATAAGTCGGCGGCTCAGCATGTTACAAAAGTTGACAGTTGACGAAAAATAAGGAAAACGGTAGAATAGGAACAGAATAAAAATACAAAGGAGAATTGAGTGAAGACAGTTGAACTGATTGCACCATGCCATTTTGGGCTGGAAGCAGTATTAAAAAGAGAAATCCTGGACTTAGGATATGAAATTGTTAAAGTAGAAGACGGGCGAATAACATTTCGTACAGATTTAGATGGGATTGCCCGTGCGAATATATTTTTAAGAACAGCAGAAAGAATCTTATTAAAAATAGGTTCTTTTAAAGCATATACATTTGATGATCTGTTTGAAGGAACAAAGAAACTTCCGTGGGAAGATTATATTCCAGAGAATGGACGCTTCTGGGTAAAGAAGGCATCAACAGCGAAGAGTAAATTGTTTAGCGCACCGGATATCCAGTCAATTGTCAAGAAGGCTATGGTTGATCGTATGAAGTCTAAATACAAAGTATCATGGTTTAATGAAGATGGAGATGATTATCCGGTCCGCGTATTTATTTTAAAGGATCAGGTGACGATTAGTTTAGATACAACAGGTATACCGCTTCATAAGAGAGGATACCGTAAGTTGGTCAGTGAAGCACCAATCCGTGAGACACTGGCAGCAGCTCTTCTTATGCTCACACCATGGCATAAGGATCGAATCTTAGTCGATCCATTCTGCGGAAGTGAAACATTTTTGATCGTAGCGGCAATGATGGGGATGAATATGGCACCAGGAATGAATCGTTCTTTTGAATCTGAACATTGGAATAATTTCCTGCCAAAGAAAGCATGGTATGATGCTATTGATGAGGCAAATGATCTGGTTGATCATGATGTAGAGATGGATCTTCAGGGATATGACAAAGATCCAAGAATGTTAAAGATCGCAAGACAGAATGCTCAGGATGCAGAAGTTGATCACTTGATTCATTTTCAGCAAAGAGAAGTCAAAGATTTACGACATCCAAAGCCATATGGATTTATCATTGCAAACCCTCCATATGGAGAACGACTGGAAGATCAGGAGACTCTCCCACAGCTATATACAGAGATGAAAGAAGCATTTGACCGCTTGGATACATGGTCTAAGTATGTCATCACTTCTTATGAGGATACAGAAAAATATCTTGGAAAACCAACAAAGAAACGTAAAGTTTACAATGGAATGATCCGAGGAGAGTTTTACCAGTACCTTGGACCGAAACCGCCAAGAAGGAGAAAATAATGAAACAGAGATTAATCTTTGCCACGGGCAACGAACATAAGATGAAAGAGATCAGAGAGATTCTTGATGAATCCAAATACGAGATCATTTCTATGAAAGAAGCAGGAGTAGACATTGACATTGTAGAAGATGGAAAAACATTTGAAGAAAATGCGTTGATCAAAGCAAAAGCAGTGATGGAAGTCACAGGACAGTTAACACTTGCAGATGATTCAGGATTAGAAATTGATGCACTAAATGGAGAACCTGGAATATATTCTTCCAGATATCTTGGAGAAGATACTTCTTATGTGAAGAAAAACAGTGTGATCCTTGAAAGATTAAAAGATGTACCAGAAGAGAAGAGAAGCGCGAGATTCGTTTGTGCGGTCGCAGCTGCATTTCCAGATGGACAAACGAAGGTAATTCGTGGTACTATGGAAGGGATTATAGGATATGAGATCAAAGGAGAGAATGGATTTGGATATGATCCGATCTTCTATTTACCACAATATGGGAAGTATAGTGCCGAACTGAGCAGTGATGAGAAGAATGCGATCAGTCACAGAGGCGAAGCACTGAGACGTATACGAGAAGTTTTGTAAATAAAACAAGGAGAAAGTTTATGAGGATATTGGTGATCAGTGATTCCCATGGACGCAATGATGATATCGAGGGAGTTTTAAAACAGGTAGGCGACATCGATATGATGATCCATTGCGGAGATGTGGAACGTGGAGATTCATACATACGAGAAATAGCGGACTGCCCAGTAGTTATGGTCGCAGGCAACAATGATTACTACTTAGATCTGCCAAGCGAAGAAGAAGTGAGAATTGGCGATTATAAAGTATTAGTGACTCATGGACATGGCTATTATGTAAACTCAGGTGTGGATTATTTAAGAGAACATGCTTTGGAATATGGATATGATGTTGTAATGTATGGACATACTCATGTGCCATATATTGAGATTGGGGATGATGTAACGATCTTGAATCCAGGAAGTATATCTTATCCTCGTCAGCCAGGAAGGAAGCCAACATTTCTTATTATGGAGATTGACGAAGAAGGACAGGCACATTATGCCCATGGATATTACAAAGAACAGTTTGACGAATTAATGCTATAATATGAATGATGGAAGTATCGTAGGTGGTATTTCCATCTTTTTTCTGCGATAGGTTTGATTTGATAAGATAAGAAAGGGATGACAATGAAGAAAAAAGATATCATTGAAGGAAAGATCATAAAGACAGAGTTCCCAAATAAGGGAACATTTATCTGCGAAGATCAGAAAGTTACAGTCAAAGGTGTCATTGATGGGCAGACGATCAAAGGGCAGGTTACCAAAAAGAGAAAAAGTGGTTGTGTGGTAAGATTGTTAGATGTATTAGAGAAATCTCCATTAGAAGATGCAAAACCAGTCTGTCCACACTTTGGAATATGCGGTGGATGTTTTTATCAGACGGTATCTTATGAAAACCAGTTAAAGATCAAAGAGGGAATGGTACGTGATCTGTTAAAAGATTATGTCAATGATGATATATGGGAAGAAATCAAAGGAAGTCCTAAAGTGCATGGGTATCGCAATAAAATGGAATTCTCTTTTGGTGATGAGGTAAAAGACGGTCCATTAGCATTGGGAATGCACAAAAAGAACACATTCCATGATATTGTAAACATCACAGACTGCCAGATTGTAGACAATGATTACAATCTGATCGTAAAATGTGCATTAAATATCGCACAACAGATGGAGCTGCCATTCTATCATAAGATGCGTCATGAAGGATATTTCAGACATTTAGTTGTAAGAAGAGCAGAAAGTTCTGGAGATATTTTGGTAAATATTGTAACGACATCGCAGGTAGAAGCAGATCTTACCAAACTTCGAGATGCATTATTAGAATTACCATTGAGTGGAAAGATCATAGGGATTCTTCATACAACAAACGACAGCCTTGCAGATGTGGTACAGGCAGACAAAATAGATATTTTATATGGACAGGATTATTTCTATGAGGAAATTTTAGGATTAAAATTCAAGATTTCACCATTTTCATTCTTCCAGACAAACACATTAGGGGCAGAGGTACTTTATAAGACTGCCAGAGATTTTGTTGGGGAGACAAAAGATAAAGTGATCTTTGATCTGTATAGTGGAACTGGAACGATCGCGCAGATGTTAGCACCAGTTGCTAAGAAAGTTGTTGGAGTCGAGATCGTTGAGGAAGCGGTAGAGGCAGCGAAAGTCAACGCAGAATTAAATGGATTGGATAATTGTGAATTTATTGCAGGAGATGTATTAAAGGTTGTGGATGAATTAGAAGATAAGCCAGACTTTATCGTACTTGACCCTCCTAGAGATGGAATCCATCCAAAAGCGATTCAGAAGATTATTGATTTTGGGGTTGAACAGATGGTATATATCAGTTGCAAACCGACAAGTCTTGCGAGAGATCTGGAAGTGTTTGAGGCAGCAGGATATAAAGTTAAGCGAGCTACAGCGGTAGATCAGTTCCCGAATACGGTTCATATCGAGAGTATGGTGTTGCTACAAAAGGACAATATCTAAAAATCCTTGAATTTAAGCGGTTTGTGAAGCATTTCAGTTTTAAGAAAATAAGTGAAACTTACAGTCAAAAAGAGCTTTTAGAAGAAATTACAGTTGTTGTAGCTCTTGATGTCGTTGAGAGGGACACAAGAAATCCTAGTTTTATAAATGAAAGTAAATCATCGGACAGATGATAAATTATAGGGATACTTTAATTACAAAGTATCTCTATTTTTTTATACAAAATTTATAAAGAAGGAGAATTGAATACACGTTGTGATATGTTTTTGCGATATTCAGAAGGCGATATTCCTTTTGTCTTTTGAAAAACACGGCTAAAATACAGAGGATTGTCATAACCAATAATCTGTGCGATTTCATTGATATTATATTGTGTATTTTGAAGTAATGCCTCTGCATTATATATTCTTTTTTTTAGAATATACTGTTTTGGTGTAATCCCAGTGTATAATTTAAAATTACGGATAAACCAACTAGTACTAAAATGATTTTCTTTGGCATAATCATCAATATTAATTGGTTCATTATAATGTTCACAAAAGTAAGAGATTGCGTTATCTATTTCTTCGAAAGCATGTGAATTATCAGAATTGAGAGATGATTTAAAATGTCGCTGAAGTCTGATAAAAATCTGTCGTAAATATATTTCAAGCATTTCTTCATAACCATCTTGGCACATTTGCAATTCTTTTATCATAGAACAAAACAGATTTTGATATTCTGCACCGGATCCACAGTGAAAAACTTTTTTATTAGTAAGTCCATAAGAACGAAGCAGGTTCGTGACATTGTTTCCAGTAAAGTGAACCCAGTAAACTTCAGTTTGATCTTTTGC
>ERZ838399.2923-NODE-2923-length-11804-cov-3.368712_pt1 | contig 11804 bp, 8 predicted proteins | sample MGYA00519683_ERZ838399 | MGnify/ENA primary metagenome ERZ838399 (study PRJEB31850, sample SAMEA3708833) | human gut metagenome | biome: human gut; feature: human-associated habitat; material: faeces | place: China | collected 2014 ...
TTTTATCATGTACAAATGCAATCTTTAAATACTTTGTTCCTGGAGACAACAGATAATCAAACAGATTTTTCTTTGGTGCCTCCTGTGGCTCTGTCTTAATCTCAGAAGGATTTCCCTTTGCCTGAAGCAAAATCTCATCCCACATCTTTACAAGCTCTGATTTGATCTGAGATGGGAGCTTTTCCTCCTGATGAGGATCACACGGATATAGCTCCAGATACATCAAAAAGGCATCTGCTGTCGGAATCGGCGGTTGTTCTCCTCCCTTTTCCTTATACACCTTTTCAAAGCGCACATACAAAGAACGAACCTCCATACGGTCATCATCTGTCCATTTATAATCTACTTCAAATCCAAGCTTTTCCAATAAAGTCCTATAGCTTCCAAGCTTACTTAACACAATGTAATTAACCTTAGAGCACTTATAAAATGCCAGAAACTCAAAGTACAGGCGGTTCTCTGGCTCATCTGTTCTCTTTGGAATAATACGAGTTACATTACCCTGCACACTAGGTGCACCGCAAAACTTTAATACACTGACACGCTTATTACCCTCTAATACATAGTAGCGGTTCATAAACTCATAACACTTAATCGGATCATGTATTCCCTCTTCCAAATGGGCATTATAAAGAGTCTGCCACTTGGCTGCAAACTCCGATTCATCATCGAGCAGCGGCATAAAGTTCGGTGCAAATGCAGTACGTCTTCCTGCCGTAAAAGTTCCCACAATCATTTCCGATGGAATGGAACAAATTCCCAGATCTTCCTCTGCCACCACATCCGTATGAGACAAAAGCTCCTCAAGCACCTGCAAATACGGATATTTTCCTTCCGACAGATATCTTGCATAGCTTCTCTCACCCTTTTTCAGCGCCTTCTGATAATCCTCTCTTGCCATATTCAGCCACACACCTTTCTGTTCTCTAAGTCTCTTGCTCTTTGCAGCTTTATTTTACATCATTTTATCTACTGTTACAAGTATTCTTAAGAAAACCTTTCAATCCTTATGAATCCGTGTTTTTTCTTGCTTTTTTTTTAGAAACAAAGTACAATAAAATTAACTTATGCATCAGGAGGACTTATTATGAAAAAATCTCGTTTCATTCCTGCTTTTTTACTTTCTGCAGCACTTTTATCTGGACTTGCAGGATGCAAAAAAGAAACTGAATATTATAATCCAAACGCACAGACCTCATCTGTGACAGAAACACAAACTGAACTGCAAACAGAACCTTCCACACAAGCTTCTACAGAAGAATCTACTGAGGCATCCACTGAGGCTTCTACAGAAGAAAGCACCGAAGCTTCCACAGAAGAATCTACTGCTGCTGCTGTCGTTTCCAAAGAACTTGCTGTCGGTGACATTTGGTATGTAAATACCGATTCCCTTAATATCCGCGATTACCCTTCTACTGAAGGCAATAAAATTGGGGAGCTTTATCGCGGTGAGGAAGTTCGAATCCTTGCTCTTGCAGAAAATGGATGGGTTCAGATTCACAGTGCAACAATGGACGGCTATGTAAAAGCAGATTTTCTTGTATCTTCTCCAGATCAGGTAGATGGTGCAGCAGCAGATGTCGCTGCATCTGCTGCGCCAGCCTCAAACGAAACATCAAATGCAAACACATCTTCTTCAAACGGACATATTGTGTGCATTGACGCAGGTCATCAGCAGGCAGGCATCAGCGAACAGGAACCAAACGGTCCAGGCTCTTCTGTAATGAAGGCTAAGCTTACTACTGGAACGAGCGGCGTAGCTACTGGTCTTGCCGAGTATCAATTAAACTTAGATGTCTCTCAAATGCTTCAACAGGAGCTTTTAAACCGTGGCTATCAAGTTGTGATGATTCGTACAACAAATGACTGCGCTATGAGCAATGCTGAGCGTGCTGTATACGCAAATGAAAGCGGTGCTGAAATCTTTGTCCGCATCCATGCAAACAGCTCCAATGATCCTTCTGTAAATGGCGCTATGTTCTATGCTCCATCATCAGCAAATTCTTATCTGTCTGCTGATGTAATATCTGCAAGCAACACACTTGCTTCTACGATGCTTTCTTTTTATTGCTCCACAACAGGTCTTGCAAACAAAGGAGTTCTTCAGGATGATAATATGACAGGTATCAACTGGTGTACTATTCCTGTTACAATCGTAGAAATGGGCTTTATGTCTAACCCTGAGGAAGACCAAAAGATGGCAAATCCTGAGTTTCAGGCTGTAATTGCACAGGGTCTTGCAAACGGTATTGACGCTTACTTTGGGAGATAATTAATTATGGCTGTTCAGATCTATTACCAACTGATCCGTGACATCGTAATTGACGAACAGCTGCTTTCCATGCTGCAGCCGCAGCGCAGAAAGCAGCTGTTTTCTTTTCGTTTGGAATCTGATCAAAAACGCTGCGCAGCAGCCGGGCTTCTTCTTTGGAAACATATTTATCATAAGCACCCAGAGCACTTCACCGTCTCTTACAATGCATCCGGAAAGCCCAGTGTAGCAAATGCGCCTTTTTTCAATCTCTCACACAGCAATGACTTTGTCATGCTTGCCATCAGCGACACGCCTGTTGGATGTGACATTGAAAAACTTCATAAAGCGGTTCTTTCACACCATGTTTTTCACCCAAATGAACTTAATGCACTTTCTAATCTTCCTTCAGGAGATATACAAAACCATGAATTTCTTCGCCTGTGGACAGCAAAAGAAGCCTTCTTAAAAGCCATAGGCACAGGTATTGATGCAAAAGCTTCCTCATACGATTTTAGTAAAAGCAATACCATCTCTCTCTATGATGGTTCATTTTGGAAACTCGAACATCATACAGTTTGCGATTTTCCTGACTATCTTTCGTGTGTTTGCTATAAATGCTTGCAATAAAAAGAAATATCATTTACACTTTAAGCATTACAAGTCAGGCGTTCACATTACACCTGCCCTATGTTTTATTATTCAGAAACGAGGATTGTTTTTATGACTGCTTATGCTCATCTGTTACTGTATTTCTTTTTCTACAGCTTTGTCGGCTGGATTTGGGAATCCAGCTATGTATCTATTCTCACAAAACGGCTGACGAACCGAGGTTTTTTAACTGGTCCAATGCTTCCGATCTATGGAATCGGCGCTGTAGTCATGCTCTGTGCCACCTACCCAGTGCAATCGTCTGACGTTGGTATTTTTCTGCTTGGACTTATTGCAGCCACAATGCTTGAATACGTTACCGGTGTCGTTATGGAAGCACTTTTTCAGGTGCGTTACTGGGATTACAGTGACAAAAAGTTTAATATACAGGGACATATCTGCCTAAGCTCCTCGCTTGCATGGGGTGTTTTTACACTTCTTTTGATCCGTGTTGTTCATCCGCGCATATCGGCTTTATTAGAAAGGATTCCTCAAAGTGTATGCTTTGGCGCTCTTTTTGTGATCACTATAGTTTTTTCAATCGACTTTGCTTCCTCCTTCCATGCTGCTATGGATCTGCGTCAGATTCTTGAATCTATTACTAATCTAAAATCAGATGCAGAAAAGCTTCGTGAACGCTTTATTGTACTTACTGATTCCGTAAGCGAGACGCTTCGCGATAAGATTGGCACTATAAAAAAGCCGGAGAGTTCTCGTATTGAGGAATTTCAGACTTCTGTTTCTGAATACCTCGAAAAGCTTTACTCTCTTGTTCCAAAGGAAAAAACAGCCGATGTTATTCGACTCAAAGAACGCTTTGCCTATTTAGGTGAACTGAAAAATGCTATCTCAAAGCGTATGGATTTTCGTAAGATTATCCTTTTAAAAGGAAACCCAATGCTTACTTCAAAAAAATATGCCGATGCCCTTAATTCCTTAAAAGAGCAGATTGGACTTAATAAAAATAAATAAAAAAAGACATGCTGCCCATCATTATTACGATAGGCAGCATGTCTTTCTTTTTAATCATTTCATTCATCTAATTTCAATTACTTGACTACTCCCCAGACTACTGAATGTTTTTTTCCATTCCAAGTAATTGTTCCATTATATCCCCAATTTAACGCACCTTTTATTATGTAATAATTTGTTCCATAGTAGTCACAAACACCTGTATAATTCCAATCAAGCGCACCCTTCTTCACATAATACCAGGTTCCTCCATACAGACAAAGTCCTGTATAATTCCAGTCAAGCGCACCCTTCTTTACATAATACCAGGTTCCTCCATACAGGCAAAGTCCTGTATAATTCCAGTCAAGAACACCCTGCTTAATATAATACCAAGTTCCATAGTAAAGTACCAGACCAGTATAAGACTTATCAACTTTTCCTTTCACCACATAATACCATTTATTTTTGATATTTAAAAGATTCGTAAAGGAAGTATTCTGAACACCATTTTTGATATAAATAAGATCATTTCCGCATTGAACCAAATCAGTATAATTTGAATCAATTTGATTGTTCTTATAATAAGACCAACTTCCGTCTGTATTTTGTACCAAACCCTCCTGAACAACTGAAATATTTGATTTATATGCTGTAGTGCTTAAAATCGGATAGCTAAATACACAATCTGCACTAGTCGTCCATTTTCCACTTGGAACATGAGTAGTTACAAATTTCTTTGTTCCAAATGCTGCTGATGAGTATGTTTCTGAACCTACTAAGAAAAAGTCGTACATAGTGGTAGACTGATCATCCCACGTAGCATCCACTGCGTACCATACGCCATTTTCCATTTGAACATAATTCCACATATGATATTCTCCACTGTCTGTTACACCAGTAACAAGCACACATGGAATACCATATTTATTGCACTGGAGCTTCATCATCTTTGCATATCCAGCACAAACAGTTTCAATCTTTCCATCACCATCTGCATCATAATATAGACTATATGGCGTCTGATAATACGGATTTCCGATATTTTGCATATTATTTTCATAGCTGACCATACTGCAAATCTTGTCATGAACTGCCTTTACTTTATCATATGTAGTTGCATTTGCTGGAAGCATAGCATCAATCTGTGATTTTGTTCCATCAAACAATGGATTTACTTTACTTCCTGTAAGTACCCCAGTATCCTTAGTAGGTATTATGGTAAATGTACTTCCTGCAAGCTCAAGATCTGTTATAATACTTATTTCGCCTGACTCGAACAGCGGTGTATATACGCTATAACCAATAGTATATTTTGCACCTGAAAGCCATACTAACTCTGGATGATCATATGTCAATGCTAAATATGCTGGAGTTACATAACTGCTAAGCCATGCAAAAATTGCCTGCTTTGTTTCTTCTGAATATACAGCCTTACCATTGGCTCCCTTTGTTACCTTCTGATTTTCAAAAATTTTTGTCAGGTTCAACTTCATCTTTGCTGTACTGGCACTACTTTTATTTGCTTCGTAAATCGCATTATAGATACGCTTAGATGTTGCATCAAGCTGATCATAATAGTTTCCAGTTGCTGTACTGATTCCTGCCATTCCTAAATAAATTGGATTTCTGTCTACTATCATATCAAATGAAAATGTCTTTACAAACTCATCTCCAATTTCATAAATATCAGAATCCATATCTTCATCAGTTGAATCTACAAATGCATCCGTTGAGCACTCAGTTGTCTCATCCTCACTATTAGATTCCTGTACCAGTTCTGGCAAATTCTCATTTACTGTTTCCTGAGTCTGTTCTTGTGTACTTTCGCTTTCTGCTTCCTGAGTCTGTTCTTCTATACTTTCAGTTATCGTTTCTGATGTCAGTTCTAATATCTCGGGATCAGTACCATTAACTAGTTCCTCTGATAACTCAGAAGATGATTCTGACAACATTTCCTGACTTAGTACTTCCTGCGATGTTTGTTCTTCTTGTGCATAAGTTGCCGATCCTGCCAATATAACAAAAGCAGTAAACAACGATGCGGCTCGTTTCAATAATACCTTATTTTTTCTCATCCAGTACTCCCTCTTCCTATTGTATCTCTAGACAATTACTTCTTAATACTAAAAAATCACAGAGTTTCCCCTGCAATTTTTAACTGCAGCTGGCTGACATTTTACAGTCCCTATAGCTTTGCGTCACTGCCTTTCGACAGCTTTGCCAAACTATTTTTTTGTGAAAAATCATCAAATGACTCTCCATTGTAACCTATCTCCATTTTTATTAGTATCACGCATCGCCTTTTCTGTCAATAACTTTCTTCCAGATTCTTAATAATATGACTCTTTTCAGTGCTTGACAGGCAATTTAAGCTTGTCTTATAATAAATTATAATACAAGCGCACACTTCACTATGGGACAAAAAGTTTCACCCTATTTTTCATTATATCATTTTTCCCCTGTGAAAAAAAGTCTTATTTGCGCGGAAATGAGGTTTTTATGAAACATTACGATATTATTATTATCGGCGCCGGTCCTGGCGGTATTTTCTCCGCATACGAACTGGCAACCAAACGCCCTGATTTAAAAATCGCTGTATTTGAGGCTGGAAATCGTCTTGAGAAAAGAAAGTGCCCAATTGACGGCAAGCGCGTAACAAAATGTATACACTGCAAAACCTGTGCTATCATGAATGGCTTTGGCGGTGCCGGTGCTTTCTCTGATGGAAAATATAATATTACGAATGAATTTGGCGGCACACTTTACGAGTACATCGGAAAAAACAAAGCAACGGAACTTATGGAATATGTTGATGAAATCAATATGGCCTACGGTGGCGAGGGCACACGCCTATACTCTTCTGCAAATTCCAGCTTTAAACGTGTCTGTCTGCAGCACAACCTTCACCTTCTTGAGGCATCTGTCCGTCATCTCGGAACAGACAAAAACTATGAAGTTCTCAGTAACCTTTATAATTTGTTAAAAGACAAGGTTAGTTTCTATTTCATGACACCAGTTCAGAATGTTGCAATCATGGACAATGGTGACTATGAGATTATTACAGAGAACGAGAAATATACATGTGAGAAATGTATTATCTCCGTTGGTCGAAGTGGAAGCAAATGGATGGAGCAAATCTGCCATAACCTTGAAATTCCAACAAATTCAAGCCGTGTTGACATTGGTGTTCGCGTAGAGCTTCCTGCTGAGGTATTTGCCCCGATCACAGATGAGCTCTATGAAAGTAAGATTGTATACCAGACTGAAAAATATCAGGATCGTGTGCGTACCTTCTGCATGAATCCAAAGGGCGCTGTAGTTACAGAAAACACAAATGGTATTATCACAGTAAACGGACACAGCTATGAAAATCCTGCCCTTCACACAAAGAATACAAACTTCGCACTGCTTGTTTCCAAACACTTCACTGAACCGTTTAAGGACAGCAATGAATACGGTGAGAGTATAGCTCGTCTGTCTAACATGCTTGGAGGCGGCGTTATGGTTCAGCGCTTTGGTGATTTGATCCGCGGTCAGAGAAGTAACCCTAAGCGTATCGCAGAGTCTTTCCTTACACCAACTCTTGATGCTACGCCAGGCGATTTAAGCCTTGTAATGCCAAAGCGTATTCTCGACGGCATCATTGAAATGATCTATGCGCTTGACAATATTGCTCCTGGTACTGCAAACGATGACACACTTCTCTATGGTGTCGAAGTTAAATTTTACAACATGGAGGTTCAGATCGACAATCATCTTGAGACTCGCCACAAAAATCTCTTTGTGATCGGTGACGGCAGCGGTGTTACTCACTCTCTATCCCATGCATCTGCAAGCGGCATCTATGTTGCACGCCATCTGCTCGGTGAAATTGAATAATTAAAGAAAAGAGCCTCTGGGGACATGTACTGTCCCCAGAGGCTATTAGTTACTTTCTGACTTTAACAATGCCTGATAAATATCTCTTTTGCTGACACCGCGATCCTTCGCAACCTGCTTCATCGCATCCTTGCGGTTCATATCTTCATACAGCGCCATGTGCTCTTCAATTGTCATTTCTTCCCATGACTGCTGTTTTTGCTTATTTAAATCTTCTCTGTCAGCTCCCTCAATGATAATTACGCACTCACCTCTCGGCTCCTCTATGTCGCGATAATGAGCTAATGCACCATCTAACGTATCTGCATAGACAGTCTCATGCTTTTTAGTAAGCTCTCTGCATATACGAACCTTTCTTGATCCGAGTGTCTTAAAAAGCTCCTCAAGCGTCTTTACGAGGTGATGAGGTGCTTCATAAAGAATAATAGTTCTTGTCTCATCCTGTAATTCCTCAAGAATTTGCGCACGCTGCTTTTTATCTGCCGGAAGAAATGCCTCAAATGCAAATCTTCTTGTAGATAAACCAGACATAGTAAGTGCGGTTATACATGCAACAGGGCCGGGAAGAGATGTCACCTTAATCCCTGCCTCATAACACTTTTGAACCAGAACTTCACCTGGATCAGAAATGCCCGGCGTTCCTGCATCTGTAATGCAGGCAATATTTTTGCCATCCAGAATCAAACCAACCAGATATTCAGCCTTATCATATTTATTGTATTCATGATAGCTTGTCATTGGCGTATGAATATCAAAATGATTCAGAAGCTTTTGACTATTTCTTGTATCCTCTGCTGCAATAAGATCTACTTCCTTTAACGTGCGCAGCACGCGAAATGTGATATCCTCAAGATTTCCAATCGGAGTTGCACACAGATAAAGCATTCCTGCCATAACTTTCTTCCTTCCATTTTCATGTTTGTGTCTTTTCAGAGCCTTCCGTGAATCATTTTAATCTGTTTGCTCTCTTGTCCATCTTCGTCAAACAATACAAGAGGCGCTTCGACGCGAATCTGCGTATTGCCGCCACGGATTCCTTCTATCAACACCAGATTAGCCTCCTGCGATGCCTTTGGATGCACCATACAAAGGCGCCTAGGTGACATTTTATATTGCTTCATCAGACATATGATATCTCCAAGACGATATGGTCGGTGCACCATATACATACGTCCTCCGGCCACCAATACATTCGCACTCTCACGAATCACATCCTCTAAGCTGCATAAAATTTCATGACGCGATACTGCCTTACTGTAATCAGCACCTACAAGGCCGCTTCCACCTGCCATATACGGTGGGTTGACTGTGACTACGTTAAAAACGCCTTTTCCAAAAAGAGTCTTTGCATTTTTCAAATCACCACAGATAATTGATACCTTATCCCCTAGATGATTTAACATCACACTTCGAGATGCCATTTTTGCAACTTCCTCTTGGATCTCTAGACCAGTAAAATGCGATGCCGCTGTCTTTGCCGTCATTAAAATAGGAACCACACCTGTCCCCGTACAAAAATCTAGCACACGCTCTCCCTCAGAAGCCTTTGCAAACCACGATAGGAGCACTGCATCCACGCCATAGCAGAAACGTCCCGGATGTTGAATCAGCATTAACCCGTTGCGCTCTAAATCGTCTAATCTCTCACCTGGCTTAAGCTCACTTATCATTAAGCTTAGACCTTCCTTCCCTCTTGTCAAGCCTGTCTAAATCTTCAAGCTCCTTTAATTCCTTATCGGACAGCTGCGTTTTTTCCCTTCTCTTATGAGGACGGAATTTCAGCTGAGAAACCTTGTATTCACGAATTTCCTTCTCATCCTTATTTACGGTAACGATGACTTTTACTTCCTGGCGAAGCACACTTACACTTGAAACCTCTCCCTTTAGTCCGTCATCTGTCGTCACATAATCACCTACACTTGGAAGCTTACTGTTTAAATACTCGTATGTCTCCTCCTCGTTCTTTAAACAACACATCAATCGTCCGCAGACACCGGAAATTTTAACAGGATTTAAAGACAAATTTTGTTCCTTTGCCATCTTGATAGAAACTGGCGCAAATTCTGATAAATATGAATTACAGCACAATGGTCTTCCGCAGCTGCCAATTCCACCAATAATCTTTGCCTCATCACGCACACCAATCTGACGAAGTTCAATACGAGTACGAAATACCGATGCCAGATCCTTTACAAGCTCACGAAAATCAACTCTTCCATCTGCCGTAAAGTAAAAAAGAACCTTATTATTGTCAAACGTATACTCTGCATCAATAAGCTTCATATCAAGACCATGCTTTGCGATTTTTTCCTGACAGATCTTAAATGCATCCTTTTCCTTCTGTCTGTTTTCATCTGCAACTGCATCGTCTTTTGGTGTAGCAATACGAATTACTGGCTTTAATGGCTGAAACACCTTTTCTTCATCCATATCTTTCACGCCAAGCACAACATAGCCATACTCAACGCCTCTTGCTGTCTCTACAATAACATGCATTCCCGTTGTAATATCCATATCAAGCGGATTAAAATAATACACCTTTCCGGCTCTGCGGAAACGCACACCGATGACCTTTATCATAATTTTTCCAAACCTTTCCTATTTCTGGCACTCTCTGATCGTCAGCCACAAAAGCTCCAGCGTAAGCTGGAAATTTACATTTGCGTCCAGTCTGGCTGACGCGGTATTTATAGCCTCCAGAATGCGGTTTATTTCATTATAACCACATGTCTGAGCAACCTTATTGATTGCGCTGTACTCCTCTGCAAAGATCAGAAGATTCGGATCTCTTGTTGCCTTAAAGATCAGAATATCCCGATACCACATCTGCATAAAACCAAAGCAGTCCTTAATGCTCAGTTTATATTCCTCAAGCTTTGCAATACTTTCAAGTAGCTCTGAAAATGGCATCTTAGAGGCTGTCTTTAATAATAGCATAATCGTCTGAATCATTGAAATAAAATCATCCGACTGTGCCAGCTTCAATCCCTTTCCGATATTTCCCTGTGAGAATTTTTCAAGTGTTGGAATCTTATCCTCATCCACACCTTTTTCTCTCATGTACGAAGTAAATGCTTCTGACTCAACTGGCTTCATATTCAGTACAATGCTTCTTGAAAGAATTGTTTCAAGCATTGATGCTGCATTTGTTGTAAGCAATAAAATAATACCATAAGCCGGAGGCTCCTCTATTGTCTTTAAAAGAGCATTCTGTGCCTGAACAGACAGCTTTTGCGCCTCGTCTACAATATAAATCTTATATGGACTGCAATATGGCTTAATCTGGATATCTCCGATAATCTGAGTTCTGACGTCATCTACACCGATTACCGTTGGCTTCTCATGACCTGGAAAAATTACATCAGGATGATTACCGCTCAAAAATTGTGTGCATGAATGACACACGCCACACGGTCTGTTGGCAGGTTCTGCCTGACACTCCAATGTCTGTGCAAATGCCTTCGCCGCCGTCATCTTTCCCAGACCATCCTCTCCGCTTATGACATAGCAGTGTGATACCTTCCCGGAAGAGATCGCATGTAAAAAATGTTCCTTTATCTGTTCATTTCCGATTAATTCTGAAAAACCGCCTGCATGCATATCAAAATCGCCTCCCATCTTATCGTAACGATCCATTTTTCTGTTTATGAACTGCATTTATCATAGCACAACTTTAATAAATAGTCTAGTTACAGTTCATGTTCAATGTATGATAAAACTTCTTTAAGACAGCACTCTCTATCCTCATTCTTAAAGTGTTTTATAATATTTGCAGCCTTTAGCTTTTCTTCAGAAAAATCGGCCTGCCAAAAAGCGTCTGCACATCTCCTCATATTTTGCAGTTTTTTGCGTGCGCTCTCTTGCAATAGCCCGCTCTAAGCGGAGCCCATCCTCTACCTCAAGATACACAGGAATCATAGTTTCTGCTCCAAAATGCGCACGAATCGGCACATACGATTCAAGTGTTCCAATTGTCATATAAACAGAATTATCATCAAACTGTCCATCATCTGCTGTTGCATAAATCCAATCACCGTATACGGTATGGTAAACACGCTTTTCTATAATT
>ERZ838399.2933-NODE-2933-length-11780-cov-4.497569_pt1 | contig 11780 bp, 9 predicted proteins | sample MGYA00519683_ERZ838399 | MGnify/ENA primary metagenome ERZ838399 (study PRJEB31850, sample SAMEA3708833) | human gut metagenome | biome: human gut; feature: human-associated habitat; material: faeces | place: China | collected 2014 ...
CCGGTGTGGATAGCGACGTTATAAACGCCCATGATAAAGATTATACAGCCGGATGTGATAAGGGTGAAAATAAATTCCTGAAATTTTGTTTTTGGCATAGTTAAGCCCTCCTCATAAAATAATAAAAAACTCCATATAAACGCAAAAATGCCGCCTACCCGTCTGACAATGGATAAGCGACATTTTTTGTCGTATTTATTCTATCAGTTATTGGGATTCTATGTCATGGGAATTTTGCACAAAATATAATCGTGAAATAATAGCTTTAGAGTCTTTTTGACAAAGGGATAGGAACGTTTATTCATGGATGAGGATAAAATAAAGTATAAATAGAAGTTATAAATTCACTTGACAGCCGAATAATTTTCTGCGTATATTGTAAAAAAATGAGATATTAAGTGACTGAGAAGTCTGATTATGGTTACTGGTTATTGCGTTCTCAGTAACGGATTATGAAAAGCAGTCTGACATAACGAGCGACAAAAAGTCACAAGGATCAGCAGAAAGGGGCAAAAACTATGGATTTAAAGAACTACTCAACAGGGGTACAGCACATTGGAATTCCGACAAATGACATTGGTAAAACAGTAGAATTTTATCACAAATTAGGTTTTGAAACAGCATTTGAGACAGTAAATGAGGAAGCAAACGAGAAGGTTGTTTTCCTGAAACTGGGAACTCTGGTAGTGGAGACTTATGAGAACCATGCAGCGAAAATGGAGCATGGCGCGATCGATCATGTTGCACTTGACGTAAAAGATATTGAAGAGATTTTCCAGTATATCAATGAAGCTGGTTTAAATTCTACACAAGATACCATTCATTTCCTGCCATTCTGGGAAAATGGTGTAAAATTCTTTACCATTGAGGGTCCGAATAGGGAGAAAGTGGAATTCAGTCAGTATCTGTAAAACAGAAAAAGTTACGGAATATACCTACATAATAAAATTCCGAACATAATAAAATGAAGCAGTAAAGCCGATACATTGACTGGAAACAGTGTGTCGGCTTTTTCACTGTCCGAAATAGACTGTAGCAGTAAAAACCGGGAAAAATAAAGGGATATTAAAGGGAAGAGAAAGATGAAATATTTAAAGAAGTGGTATATTAATCTGTCAATACAGAGAAAAATTCTGTATTGTACATTAGGGGTAGCATTGGTTGTTTTGCTGGCTGCCAGTGTTTCGCAGTATATGTCTGCATCTTCAATTGTGACAGAACAGACAAGGAAGCAGTCTGCGGGAGTGGTGAACGAGTTGTCGGTGAATTTGGATCATTATTTTGATATGGTGAGGAATTCATTTGAGTATATTGCAAATAACAATACGGTTCAGGAGGAATTGGAGTCTGATGAACCATATAAATCGGATGGCACAGAGCTGTATTCCTATTATTCAAGATCAGGGCAGATCAGAAGGCTGCTTTTGCAGGGATATACAAGTATTTATATGAATGATATCCAGCTGTATGGTTATAACGGAGCTAATCATCTGCTGGCAAATAATCGTGAGATTCATGAAAAGACCGCTCAGATATCCTGTGAACTGGCGGAGCAGGCAAAAGGGCGCTGTATTTATTATAATGCTTCTGAGGAAGGCCTGATGTATATGGCAAAGCAGATCAAAGATTCTCTGACTATGAAGCCAGTGGGAATATTGAGAGCATCTATTAAACTGAGTTATCTGAAAAAAATGACGATCACAGCCAGAGATTCTTTGTCTGCACATATTTTTCTTCTGGACAATGACAAAAATGTTCTGATAGAGAGTGCAGAGAATGATGCGACGATCAGTGACAGAAGCTGGATAGAAAAAATATCAGGCAACACAGGAGATTTTCTGTTTACTGCAGATGGACAGGGTTATGACTGTGTATATCAGAGAAGTTCTGACACAGGACTTACAGTTGTAGGAATGATTCCTATGAGTTTCTTGCAGAAAACAGCCAGAGGATTACAGAAAACGACAATCATGCTTATTCTGGCAAGTTTGATGTTGTGTATTTTTCTTGCTAATATTCTGGCAAAGGGAATCGCCGGTCCGATCGAGCGTACAAGTAAAGCAATGCAGCAGTTTGCGGAGGGTGACTTTTCTGTCCGTCTTCCGGAAGGAAGAAGGGATGAGATTGGAGCCATGAATTCTGTTTTCAACCAGACGATAGAGAAAATAGAGCAGCTGATAAAACAGGTTGTGGAGATGGAAACAGTTAACAAAGATATTGAATTCCAGGCTTTGCAGGCACAGATCAATCCGCATTTTCTTTATAATGTACTGGATACAATCAACTGGATGGCGCGAAAGAAGGGCGAGGATAATATTTGTCATATGGTTACTTCTATCAGCAGTCTGATGCGTGCAAGTATCAGTAATAAAAGAAGTATGGTTTATATTCGTGAGGAAATAAAATATGTACAGGATTATCTTTACATACAGGAAACCAGATATGGAGATAAATTTACATCTTATATTGAAGTGGATGAGAGATTAAATGAATTAGAGATTCCGAAGATGACTATTCAGACACTGGTGGAAAATGCGGTGGTTCATGGTGTGGAAAATGCGACATGGGATTGTTTCCTTTATGTTTCAGGAGAAATTACAGATGGAATGGCAGTATTTACAGTAAAGGATGATGGCGTTGGAATGTCACAGGAGCAGTTGGAGAAATTGATGGGGACAGAGGAAGAGCCAGATCATGAAGCAGAGCGGACACATACCCATCTGGGAGTATATGCGGTGAGAAAGAGACTGGATTATGTATATCAGAACAAAGCAAGGATGAGCATTACATCAGAACCGGGGAAGGGAACACAGGTAATACTGGAAATTCCGATGAACGGTAATGTCGGAGTTACTTACAGGAAATACGATGAAACTGTAAATGAAAATAACAAAAAAAGGGGAGACGAGAGATAATGGAATTGCAGGTAATGATATTAGATGATGAATATATTATTCTGGATGGTTTATGTTCGTTTCCATGGAGCGATTATGGATACCGTATATCCGCAACTGCAAGGAACGGATTGGAAGGGCTGGAGAAACTGGAGCAGGCGAAACCGGATCTGATCCTTACAGATGTGAAGATGCCGGGAATGGATGGACTGGATTTTGCAGAAAAAGCACATGAGATTTATCCCAATGCGGTTATAGTGATACTGACAGGATATGACAGTTTTGCCTACGCTCAGAAAGCAATCAGCATTGGTGTGGAAGAATATCTTCTCAAACCGGTGGACTATGATGAGTTAAAGGCAATGGCTGCCCGGATTGCAGGGGAAATTCATGCAAGGAAGGAAAAACAGCAGGAAATCCGGGATCTGAAGAAATATTTCAACAGGTCAGTTCCGCAGCTGAGATCCAAATTTGCGGGAAATCTTCTGTATGGAAGAATCCAGGGAAAAGGAGTTGTAAAAGAGCAGGCAGAATCTCTGAATCTGACAATAGAGAAATATATTGTGTGTGTAGGGCGAAAAGTTGTTGGAGAAAATAAAATCCATACAGGAGATAAATGGATAGAGGAATTTGCATGCATCAATATTTTTGAGGAAATTTTTAATGATTTTGGAATTCATGTTTTGAGCGATTATAATACAGCAACTGCAGAATATAATTTTATTCTTTTGTTTGAAAAGGAAGAAGAAAACGCAGTATGTATGGAAAAAGCATTGCAGGCATGCAGTAAGATACAGGTAGAAGTAGAACGGTATCTGAAAGCACATATGAATTTTGGATTGAGCGATGTAGAAGTGGACGAATATCAGGCAAATGCACAGTACCGTAAGGCACAGACAGCATGCAGGCAATGTGTTTATCTGGGTACGAATATCATACTCAGATACGAAGATCTGCAATATAAAAAACAGACAGACTTTGTGATTACTTCCGGTGAAAAAACACATTTTATGATGACTTTGTTTCAGGACAGTTTTGAGAAAGCGGAGGATGAACTTCATCAGATGTTTCGAAACGCACCGGAAGATGTATCTCCGGTGAAATTTGCAGCAATGGATTTACTTTTGGGATGTATGAAATTTCCATATATCTGTGCAGTTGACAGTGAAATTCATAATAAAAACTGGAATCTTTCTGTGCTTCAGGATGGAATAAAAAGAATCTGTCAGTGCGAGAACACAGAAGAGGTGTTGAATTGTCTGCTGAATCTGTTTGGAACGCTGATTAAACAGAATACAGAAGGAACTGATGAACGGAACCGGAAACTGGTTCAGAGTGTTCTTTCTTACATTGAGAAGAATTATTCAGGAGATTTATCTATGGATGATCTGACTGAGAAATTCCATGTAAGCAGAACCTATATCAGCCGCCTTCTTAAGAAATATGCCGGAAAGAGTTTTCTGGAATATCTGACAGATGTCCGGTTCCAACAGGTGGAGAAACTGATTGCAGATAATAAATATAAACAATATGAAATCGCAGAAATGGTAGGATACAAAGACTTTGGATATTACATAAAAGTATTCAAAAAGCGTTACGGTATTACACCCAATGAATTCAGGAAATATATATAAACAGCGAGGTTAACTGTATCAGGTAAGTCATTTAATCGAATCAGGCAAGTAGCGAGGCGGATGATTTTATCTGCCTGACGATAGAACAGGAGATTTGTGCACAGTATAAAATTTGTGCACAAATCTCCTATTTTTACTTTTATTTCCAATTGTTTATAAAAGGCAAAAAGACTAAAATAAAATCATCAAGAACGAGGAAACACAAATTAAAAGGAGGAAACAAGTAAATGAGGAAAATGAAAAAAGTGTTATCACTTGCCATGACGGCAGCTATGACAGCCAGTCTTCTGACAGGCATGGGAGCAGTTACAGCTTCTGCGAAGAAATCGGACGATGGAAAAAGAACGAAGATTACTGCTTTATTAAAAGGTACAGAGTCTACAGAACAGTATAAGACATTTGATTATCTTCTTAAAAATTTCTGTGATGAAAAAGGTCTGGATTATGAAATTGAACTTGTAAACGATATGCAGGATTATTTTACAAAACTCCAGATGTATATTAACAGTGATACACTTCCGGATATTTTTGGATGCCCGAACGGAACACTTTCTAAAGCATGCAAAGATATTGATGCACTGGTTAATGTGGGAGATGAACTTGAAAGAAACGGATATGATGAGAAATTAAATGGTGCGATCAGAGATTTCCTTACAGATGCAGACGACGGAAATATGTATCTCTTCCCACAGGGATTGTACTGTGAGTATTTTATGTACAGAAAAGATATCTTTGAAAAAGCAGGAATCAAAGATGCTCCGACAACATGGGAAGAATTTGAAGAAGATTGCCAGAAAATTGCAGATCAGGGCGAGATTCCGGTTATTGTGGGAGGTTCTGATGCATGGCAGCTGATGAGATATCTTTCTTTCTCACCATGGAGAGTAACTGGTTCTGAATTTATTCAGGGTTATCAGGCTGGAACAGATTCTTTCAGTGACAATGAGTCTGCAAAATATGCAGTAAATCTTCTTTCTGATCTTGGAACAAAAGGTTATTTTGAACCAGGATTTGCAAGTGTAGATTTTACCTCTGCATGTAACTTATTCTTTGGTGGTTCCGGTGCAATCTTCTATACAGGCTCCGGACAGATCAGCCTTGCAGAAGAAATGTATGACAATGGTGAACTTGGATTCTTCCCTGTGCCGGATACAGAAGGAATGGACAATATGTCTACTAACGTACCAGTTCATGCAGATTTTGCGGAAGGATTTAATAAGGCAACATATGATGATACAATGCAGGAATTCTTCGATTATATGTGCGAAAACTTTACAGATGCATGCTACAATCAGGCACAGGTTTTCTCACCGTTTAATGAAGAACTTCCGGAAGGACTGCCACAGCTTTACTATGATACACAGCCAATGTTTGAAGATGCAGAAACAGCATGGACTTCCTGGGATGATAAGCTTGATTCTGATGTTATGACTAAGATCGTAGATGAGCAGCAGAAACTGGCTCAGGGTATTACAACACCAGATGAGTTTATTAAAACCTGTGATTCTTTTGTAGAGAAATAATATAGCATTTGACCAAGGACAGAACAATTTCTGGATCTGGTATTATAATTATAATTAAGAAGTGATTCAGAGACTGGCGAAATGTTTTGTCAGTCTCTTTCAAAGAGAAGCTAAGCCCCAGCCGAGAGTTGGGCGCTTTAACAGGATGGATTGATATTCAGAAAGGAGGGGGCTTCGTGCAGAAAGCATTTGGAAAAAAATCAGTAATTTTCTTATTTATTTTTCCGGCATTTCTTATCTATACGGCATTTGTAATCGTGTCCATTGTATGGGCCGGATATTACAGCTTCTTTGACTGGAGCGGTGTTGGTGAAAAGGTATTTGTAGGCTTCAAAAATTACATTGAACTTCTTACACAGGATGATGTTTTCAGATCTACTGTATGGCATACACTGATTTATACAGTGATCAATGTTGCAATTCAGGTATTTGGAGGTTTATTATTTGCGATTCTCCTCAGTCGTATTAAAAAAGGAAGAGTTGCTTTACAGACTCTGTATTATATTCCGGTAGTTATCTCTTCTGTAGCGATTTGCCAGATTTTTACAAAGTTATTATCAGTAACTCCAACCGGTATTGTGAATCAGGTATTATCATTCATCGATCCATCTCTGAAACTGATGGAGTGGATTTCCAATCCTCAGATTTCACTGTATGTAACAGCTTTTGTAGAAGCATATAAATACCTGGGACTGTATATGGTTATCTTTTATGCAGCACTGATCGGTGTTCCGGATGAACTGGGAGAAGCAGCACTGATCGATGGAGCATCAACATGGCAGGAATATCTTTATGTAAGAATTCCTTATATTAAACCGGTTATCATTGCAAACTGTCTGCTGGTACTGAATGGTTCCCTGAGATCTTTTGAGTTCTCTTATCTGTTAACACATGGAGGACCGGGAAATGCTTCTGAGCTTATGACAACTTATATGTATAAACAGGCGTTCAGCAGTATGAAATATGGTTACGGAAGTTCTGTAGCGATCATGATCGTAATCATCTGTATGGTAGTTGGAATGTTATTCCGTAAATTTACAGGAGGAGGGGATGACGAATGAAAAAGAAAAAAACAACCATTTCGAGCATCATTAAATGGGTTATCGCATTAATCCTTGTTGTGATGCAGGTTTATCCTTTCTTCTATGTATTTACTTCAAGCTTTAAGTCACTGGATGATTTCAGACAGTTACCGGCATATGCACTCCCGTCAAAATGGGTACTGACGAACTTTATCAATGTTTTTACAAAAAGCCATATGCTGACTTATTTTAAAAACAGTATCATTGTTTTGATCGGTGTACTGATTCCTCTGCTTTTATTTGCACTGATGGCTGGATTTGCATTAAGCAAAATCAAATTCAAAGGCAGAAAATTTGTCCTTAATTATTTCCTTCTTGGATTGATGCTTCCTATGCAGGTTGCACTTATTCCATTGTTTACTATTTTTAATAAGATGGGACTGATCAATACATACCCGGCAATTATTTTGCCACAGATTGCTTTTTCACTGTCTTATTCCATTCAGCTGTTTTATTCATTCAGCAAATTCTTCCCTGAAGAAATGCTGGAAGCAGCGATCATTGATGGATGTTCACCGATAGGATGTTTCTTTAAGATGGTGGTTCCGATGTCACTGAACTCTATTATCACAGTAGCAACCATGCAGGCAGTATTCTGCTGGAATGAGTATATTAATGCTTATACATTTACCAGATCTACAGATATGAAAACCATTACACTTGGTTTAAATGACTTCGTAGGAAGCATGGGACTGACAGACTGGGGTGGTACATTTGCAGCCATCACTGTAACAGTACTTCCGGTATTTATTTTCTACTTCTTCAGCAGCAAGAAGATGCTGGCAGGTATGACAGCAGGTGCAGTAAAAGGTTGATAATATGCAAGAATTACCTGATAACAGTAGTTTGATTTATGAGTAAATAACAGGCTTGCCGGAAAAGTACAAGCAGGCCTGTAAAGTGAAATAAAGTATAAAAAAGGAGATTAAGACTATGCAGAAATTATACTATCAGTTCCCGGGAACATGGTTTGGCGATTGCATGCCATTTGGACATGGAGATAAATTCTATTTATATCATCAGAGAGATACCAGAAAACCGGGACCATTTGGAGAACCATTTGGCTGGGATCTGGCAACAACTTCTGATTTTGTACATTACGAAGATAAAGGTGTGGCAATTCCGAGAGGAACAGATGAAGAGCAGGATCAGTTTATCTTTGCAGGAAGTGTTTTCGAGGCAGAAGGACAGTATCATATTTTCTATACAGGTTATAACCGTGATTATCCGGCACTTGGAAAACCATCTCAGGTTCTGATGCATGCATACAGCGATGATCTTGTAACATGGCACAAAACTCAGGATGCACTTACCTTCACTCCACAGGAAGGCTATGACCCGGATGACTGGAGAGATCCATGGGTGATCCGCGATGAGGAAAATGATCAGTATCTGCTGATCCTTGGTGCAAGATTACAGGGACCAAAGACAAGACAGACAGGAAGAACTGTTAAATTCACATCTAAAGACCTGAAAAACTGGAAGTTTGAAGGAGATTTCTGGGCACCGGATCTCTATACTATGCATGAGATGCCAGACTTATTTAAGATTGGTGACTGGTGGTATCATATTGTGACAGAATACAGTGACAGAAGTAAAATGGTATACCGTATGAGCAAGAGTCTGGAAGGTCCATGGATCGCACCGAAAGATGATGCATTTGACGGCAGATCTTATTATGCAGGACGTACTTTTGAACTGAACGGACAGAGAATCCTCTTTGGCTGGGTTGCTACCAAGGATCAGGATGATGATGACAATAACTTCATCTGGGCAGGAACATTTATGGCACATGAGGTTTACCAGAGAGAAGATGGAACTCTTGGTGTAAGAATTCCGGAAACTGTATGGAATGCATTTGATAAAGAAGAAAAGACAGAAGATTTTGTAATTGATACTCCAACTAAGAGTACAGAAAAAGTAGTTGCAAAAGATACAGGAGATATCTTCAAATTCGAAGCAGATGTGGAATTCACAGAAGGAACTAGAACTTTCGGTGTGAGATTCTATGAAGATGAGGATAAAGCTGAGTCTTACCAGTTCGTATTTAATGTAACAGAAGACAGATATGTATTTGAGAAAAAACCAAACTGGCCATGGCCTGCAAACCAGAATATCGGACTGGAGAGACCGCTGGAACTGGTACCTGGTAAGAAATACAATATCAAAATGATCGTAGATGATACAATTGCTACAATCTATGTAGACGGTGTTGCATTAAATGCAAGAGCATATAAACGTCCGGGAGAAAGTCTGTCACTCTTTGCTTCTGAAGGAAGCCTGAAAGTAACTAACTGCAAGGTTACAACCGGATTAAAGAAATAGAGACAGACAGCAATTTAATCGATAAACCGCGGAGCAGTTATTCGGTGTAGAGTAACGTGACGAAGAGATTGCTGTAAATAAAAAAGTTGCTGTGCGTTTCAGTTATAGAAATGCACAGCAACTTTTTGGCATTAAATCGATTAGAAACAATAGCTTTTCTTTTTGCGTTTAATCTTCCAATTTAATTTTTTCCTTCAGAACCACACATCCGGCCATATCACCGATAACATTGACGCAGGTTGCACCCATATCGCAGAGTGTGTTGATGCTGATATAAACGCCCATAACTCCTGCGGGAAGTCCTGCCATGGTTGCCAGGGCTGCGAAGGATGCGATAGCGCCGCCTGGGATTCCCGGGGTTCCTACTGACAGGAGTACGTTTGCCAGAAGGATTATGATCATCATGGAAATGCTTATGTTAATTCCGCATGCATTGGCGAAGAACATGATCATGAATGACATCAGGATGGATACGGCATCCATGTTTACAGTAGCACCAAGAGGAATGGCGATACTTGTGATCTTGTTGGATACGCCCATTTCATCTTCCATACGCTGTTTGCTGATGGGAATGGTTGCTGAACTGGAGCAGGTTCCGAATGCGTTCAGAGCTGCAGGAAGCATTGCTTTGAAGAATTTTACAGGGCTTTCTTTGCCGATGAATTTCACGGAGCCGCCGTAAATGACCAGGGCGAAGCCGAAGAATGCCACATACAGGATGATCAGCTGAGTTGCCAGTGAAATGATGGTTTCTGTACCGTTGGCTTCTACAACAGGAACGATAGTACAGAATACACCGATAGGTGTGAAGTACATAACTGTGCTGATGACTTTCAGACAGACTTCGTTACAGGAATCGATGACTTTCAGAAGTGCAGTACCCTTTTCGCCGATGGCGATAAGTGTGAAGCCTACGATGACTGCGAATACAAGTACCTGAAGCATATTTCCGTTTGCGAAAGCTGCAACCGGGTTGGATGGGATCAGGTTTTTGATGGTGTCCAGAATGCTGGTCATCTCAGTTGCCTGGATGTCGGAAGTTGCCATTTCGAATTTAACACCCTCACCGAGATGAATCAGCCGCGGGATGATCAGTCCTGCCAGGCTGGCAAGTGCTGTGGTGCACAGGAAAAAGATCATGGCGCCGGCTGTGATCTTGCCGGTTGTGCGGGCATTACCGATGCTGGAGATACCCATGATAATGGAACAGAAGACCAGTGGAAAGATCATCATGTTCAGGGCATTCATGTAAATGCTTCCGATAAGACTTGTGACAGTAAGAACCGGTTCGAACCGGTTTGCCAGAAACAGACCGGTAATGATACCCAGGATCAGTCCGGTAAAGATTGCTGCGGTAATATGTTTTTTATACCACGAATAGAATTTTTTCATTTGTTCCCTCCTCTTTATTTTCATTTCCTGATACCCGAAGGACTATATTGGCAGACGGATTGAGTGATGCGCAAATCTGGTAAAATTTCTGCGGCCTATAATTGTGATAAGATACCGGGTTCAGGAAAAATAGCACGACACTACTTTACCACAATAATGTGTGAATTACAATATTTCCCGCTGTTTTCTTATTTGAGTGGGAGTGTTTCCGAAGTGCTCAAGGAACATCCTGCGAAATAGTTTGTAATTGGTAAAGCCATGCTGCTCCAGAATGACATGAACAGGATCTCTGGTTGTGATCAGATCACGATAAATAAAGGAAAGGCGGTATTCATTCTGATATTCGAGAAATGTAATTCCCATTTTTTTCTTGAAGAAGCGGCAGAAATATCCTGTCTGGAGACAGGCGACTTCTGCAATCTCATTAAGGGAGATGGGTTCTCTGTAATGTTCGGAAATATAGTCCAGCACAGGTTCCAGACGGTCCATGTCTTTTTTTTCCTGACTGGTATTGTTTTGGAGGATTTTGACTGCAAAATTGTGATACAGCTGGAATAGAAGCTCAAACATCAGGCTGTTGAAGCGGAGCAGATATCCATCCGGGCGCACATCATTAATGATCTGAAGCTGTTCCAGAATGGTCTTAAACATACTCTGTTTGGTCTGTTGTCTCTGATCTTTTGTACGAAAATCAAAGAGAAAAATAAGCTTCCCAGGATTAGGAATATATTTTTCCATAAAATCCAGAGGAATCTGAAGGAGGATTGCTGTGTTTGGCGAAGTGCATTTCGTAGAATGCAGAACATTGCCGTTGATCACAATGCAGTCTCCTTTTTGGATAGTAAAGTTTTCAGATTCTATTGTTACATCCAGAGAACCTTCCTGCATATAAATGATTTCAACTGCACGATGCCAGTGCATGGGGATGTA
>ERZ838399.2935-NODE-2935-length-11761-cov-2.676918_pt1 | contig 11761 bp, 7 predicted proteins | sample MGYA00519683_ERZ838399 | MGnify/ENA primary metagenome ERZ838399 (study PRJEB31850, sample SAMEA3708833) | human gut metagenome | biome: human gut; feature: human-associated habitat; material: faeces | place: China | collected 2014 ...
GCAACCACTGTGCCATCATACTCCTGACACGCCTCTTGGTCAATCAGCATCATAGCTTTAATTTCAAAGAAAATCTCTTGTTTTTCTTCATCTTTAAGATAGAAATCCTTCAAAACACCTACTTTCTTGCATACATCTTTAAAAACGTTATTGATTTCTTTTTTAGTGCATCGAGTCAAAAAATCCTTGCCATGACACGCAAGTGGCAAAGTATCAATATCTTTTTTATACCCATCGCTTTAAGATACTTTTCTGCTTGACGCCTGCGTTCTTCTAACAGATTATACAGTTCTTTAACTAATGGTAGCAGTCGATATCCGTTATCCGTTTTGCTTCCTTCGATAATTCTTCTTGTGTCACCATCCAAAACGAATCGTCTCTCAATAGAGTACTCGTCTTTCTCCATCTTACGAATATCACCGAAAGAAAGCCCACCTGCTTCCGCCGTACGCAATGCTAACAGAAGCATCATTAAAAGGGCAATGCATTCTCCCTTTTCAGGCGCCTGCTTCAAAAGTTCCCTATAGATCTTGATAGCACTTTCTATCGTGAGCGATTTTAGTCTCTGCTTAAATTTCTCTGCCGCTCTCCGCACAATGACCCTTTGCGCTGGCGTTAATAACTGAATATCATCTGGAAGTTCAAAAGGACCATCTTTATAAAAATTTTTAAAAGTCAGCGTAGTAAGGCCTTTGACATGGGCACATTCAACGAGTACTTCAAAAAGTCTCCTGGACCGCTGATCTGCTTCCTCATTACCGGCAAAAACATTTATTTTCTCAAGCCAGATGTTCTCTGCTTCTTTCTCTGTCAACGTTGTAAAATCAATACTTTCAAAAATTTTAGCAACATATTTCCAAAAAAGATTATCGTATAATCGACAAGTACTGTCTGCCCAACGCTGTTGATTTTGCATTTCTAAAACAATATCCATATATACGCCTGAAGCAGTCAGCATACCTTTGGGCGTCATTTTTTGATAGAATGACTTTTTCTTCCAACTACCAAAACATGCTTTCGAGCGCAACTCTTTTCTTCTTCCTGATGCCGCTTGTGGACTTGAAAACAAACTCATGTTTATTCCTCCTACTACTCGTATAAACGTATAAAAAAAGAGCCTCATTGGGCTCTTAGGTATCATAGTATATCAATTTTAACTCCATATTTATCCTTTATTATCATTTGTTCCCCCCTCTTTTTTCGCCACCGCAAGTAAACTCGATCTGTTAAATTTTCCCCATCGCTAACTAATAGTTTATGGCATCTCTCCAATTGTGCTTCTATGCGCAGCAACGCCAGTCGTGAGCCATAATCTACATACCACTGTTCATATGTCTGTTGTGCTTGCAATCCAAGTATCTTCTGTACCTGACCTATATCCATACCACATATATTTCGACAATATCCTTCAAAACTAGCACGAATCAAGTCTGTTCTTGATGTCTTTGAATATTCTGGTATAACACTTTCAAGTACCTTATCTACAAACTTTTTGTATCTCTCAGGCGTTAATCGTCCGCTCTTTCCTTCAACAATCAATGGAGCGTGTATACCCGCTCCCGTCTCCAGTCGAGCCTTGAAGAGTGTACGCACCGCTGTTTGTGCCAAATATGTGCAAGGTATAAATCGTAGTTTTCCATACTCTCTATCATACAATCTCCACTCCGCTTCTTCACCTCTTTTTTGTGTCATTTTTCCGTCAATTTTTAATACTCGCAGTTCTTCATATTTCCATACACTAGAGAGATTTAGCCCACAAAGCTCACCCACTTTCACGCCGGTTGTCAACTGTAATAGCAGTGCCGCATATAAAGCTTCTTTATCCATGTGTTCAATACAACTCTGAGTTAACTTTCTTAATTCTTCTAATGTAAAAATTCTGGTTTTTAAATTTTTATCTGCCTTCTCTGTTGTGCTCCTAGCAGTTACAAGCACTTTGCTAGAAATATTTTCTTTCCAAATTCCACATTTAACGGCGCCATCATATATGATGTTCAATGCCCTTTTTAGTCCAATTTTATCCTCTTTTGTGTGTGCTACTGCATCCACTACACGTAACGTGTCAACATCTGCCGTACCTTCAAGTTCCTTAAGCGGCGGTAAATTCTGAAGTGCTTCTATTAAAAATGGCTTTCTTTCTTCCCCTATACCATATGCCTTTTGGACGCTTTCTTCTGCTATAATATGAAGTAGCAGCATTGACGGTGCTTGAGGAAGGCTTCCCTCTTTGATCCATTCGACCACTATCTTACTGTTTTTCCTAATAAGCTTTTCGGCCGCTTCATACACCTTAGGATCCTCTTTTCCTGCTGCTCGGATTCTCACTTTCACGCCTTTCTGATGCAGCATTTTCTTTTCTGGACTCATCAAACTAATGGAGTACCTCTGCCTTCCTTCTTTTGTCTTTTGCTCTTCTTTGATACGAAAAAAATTTCCCACTATAATGTCTGTCGGTATAATAACATTTTTTCTGCCCATATACAGCACTTCCTTAACGATTTTCAAAAAGGCAGGTATTAAAATACCTGCCTTTTTTAGGATATAAAAAAGGTCTTTTTGCAAGCAAAAAGACCTATCTATACTTCTTCTATGATATCATCATAATACTTTAAGATTCTATTTGTCAAGCATGTTTCTATATTCATATATACTAAAAACACATAAAATTTTTTAAAAATTTCCCGAACCTATTCTATCCTCTTTTGTCCGTCTAAACAGATATCCACGCTTTATTCAACGGACAGCGTAGGTCATAATCGCCGGACGCAGAGTCCCGCTTGCCTGTAAAGGTACCCCCTCCCCCCCCAAAAAAATCTCTGGCGGAAATACAACACTGTGGACATTGTGGACTGCAGAAAACCTATGCGTTATCGTCAACAGATGGTATAGCGAGTGGACAGGATTCCTAATAGCGCACCTTCCAATCTAGCGACATCCGGGTATCAATCTAGATTTTGCGAAAAAACGCTTTGTCCATGACCAGCATGTCCAGAAGTACAAAAGTTACTATCTTGTTACTGCACTTTACCTATAGCGATACTATGTACTGGCATGACCGAGTGCGACATCCACATAAACACCAATTCCCTCGCATTTGTATAACGCCAACAGTCACTTCGGATAAAAATAAGGTGACTGGCCCGCATGGGAAAGCTCTGTTGTGCACAAAGACTTTCAGACCTATGCAGAATATAATCACCATTTATTTCATCCATTCCATATTTTTCCTATCGCATCTTACATTCTTGATGAGTTACCTTCCAACCATAAGTTGCATCTGCTATCGTCCACAACCAAATCTTCACCAGTTTTGTCCTCTCACTTCACTGCAATTCTATCCCCCATAAATTCACTTTTACGATTGCTTTATACAGTCACTATTCTAATAACTACATATTCTCCAAAGCATATGTTTTTCTATTGACTATTCGGCTTGCCTGTCCCAAATCACACCTGATAGACGATGCAATTTGGGACAGCTAATGATTTATTCTAAGTTCTGGCCTTCTAACCGCTTTCCCGGAGGTTTTCTAAGTGCTCTGAAAAATACAAAAAAACCGCTGATTTCTTACGAAATCAGCGGTTAAACATGGTTGCGGGGACAGGACTTGAACCTGCGGCCTCCGGGTTATGAGCCCGACGAGCTACCAACTGCTCTACCCCGCGATATAGATTTTATCGCAGCTCTCTCTCAGAGTGCTTATATACTATACCATAGGATAGCGCAGTTGTCAAGCATAATTTTCAATTTTCTATTCGATAAATTCAGTCTTTTATCTCGCTGTCCTCTGCGGGCAGCAGATCCGGCAGTTCAAACCAGAAGCAGATACCGCCTTCGACGTTCTCCGCGCCGCAGGCGCCGTGCAGGGTATCCGCGATGGCGCGGACAAGCGACAGACCGATGCCAGTGCCGCCGGCCTCTCGGGTGCGGGCGCGATCGGTGCGGTAGAATTTCTCCCAGATCTTCGGCAGCTCCTCCTCCGGCAGACCTTCGCCTTCATTGAACACGGACAGGCGCACGCTGTTTCCGGTCCTTGCGGCCGAAATCTCAATGTGCTTGCCCTCGGGCGTGTAGCGGATGGCGTTGGACAGGTAATTCATCAGCACCTGATCGAGCAGATCACCGTCCGTGCGGACCGTAATATGCGCGTTCTCATATTCCACGGTCAGACCTCGGTTTTCACACAAAACAGCGGTTTTTCGCACCGCTTCCGCACAAAGTGCATGCAGATCAATATCCTCGTCGAACGTCTGCTCTGCACCCAGCTCCAGCCGTGAAAGACTGAGCAGCTGCATGACCAGCTTGTTCATGTGGTCGGCCTCATCGGCGATGGTGTCGCAGTAGAACTTTCGGTCCTCGGGGTCATCGGCCACGCCAGCCGTCAGGCCCTCGGCATAGCCCTGAATGAGCGCGATCGGCGTTTTCAGCTCATGCGACACGTTGACGATAAACTCCTGCCGCATATTGTCGATACGCTCCTTCTCCTCGATCTCCTGCGCCAGCTGATCGTTGGACTCCTTCAGCTCACCGATTGCCTGCTCCAAATACGCAGACAGGCGGTTGAGCGACTGTCCCAGCTGGTCAATCTCATCACCGTCCTCCTTGCCGGTGTACTGCATGGAGAAATCCAGCTCACTCATTCGGTCGGCCAGTCCCGCCATTTGAATAAGCGGGCGCGTAAACTGACGCGAGATAACATAGCCGCACCCCAGACAAATCAGCAGCGCACAGCCGCCAGCAATCAGCAGAAACACCAGATTCAGCGAAGAATTCTGTTCGATATACGCATAGGGCATATATGCGATCAGATATTCACCGTGTTCCGCATTCAGCACACCGATCAGGCACAGATACTGGTCATTATCGCGCAGACTGATCGTCATAAAGCGGTATTCGTTTTTACCCAAATCTACCCAGTCACGATTCTGGACCACGGACGCCAGCACCGCAAAGCTGCGGAACTTCTGCTCCATGTGCCCAAAATCAAACCCTACGTCACCCTCCTGCATGGCAGACGAGGTAATCACATCGCCGTTATCGGTCACCACTGCCAGACGAATGGCACTGCGGCTCTCATAGCTGTCCAGCAGCGCGGCAACATCCGAGGAATCACTCGCGTAGCTGGTACAGATGCTGCCGTAGGCATCACGCAGCTCGCTCCGGCGTGTCATCATATAGTAATCCTGATAGAAAAACACGTTGAGCAGCACAAGAATACCGATAAACACCAACGCGATAATGCTGATCGCAGCAAAAAACGTAAACCGGATTGACCGATGCTTCAGCTTCATACCTCAAAGCGGTAACCGTAGCCGCGCACGGTTTCGATCATGGTGCCGCACTCCCCGAGCTTGGCGCGCAGCTTTTTAACGTGCGTATCCACGGTACGCAGGTCGCCGAAGTAATCGTAACCCCAGACTGCATTGAGGATGCTCTCACGCGACAGCGCAATCGCGCGGTTATTTTTGAAGTAGATGAGCAGCTCGTACTCCTTGGGGGTCAGGTCGATCGGCTTGTTCTCCACCATGACCTCACGGCGCAGCTCATTGACCGACAGCTTGCCAAGCTGTTCGAGCGGTGCACCGACGCGGCCTTCTCGTTTGAGCAGCGTGCGCACGCGGGCCGCCAGCACGATCGGCGAAAACGGCTTGGTGACGTAATCGTCCGCGCCGCCTGATCTGCGTCCTCGGCACGGGCGGTGAGCAGCATAACCGGCAGGTGGGTTTCACCGTGCTCCTGCTCGCGCAGCTCCCGCAGGACTTCAAAGCCGTCCATCCCCGGCATCATCACGTCCAGAATGGCCATATCCAGTCCCGGACGGCGGTTCTCCAGAATATTCAGCGCTTCCTTGCCATCGGCGGCCTCGACGATGGTATGACCGTCCCGCTTGAGAAAGTCGCTGACCAGACGACGGATACGCGCCTCATCGTCTGCGATTAAAATAGTAGACAATATAATTCCACCTTACATTCTTATAATACCGCAAGTATACCGCCGGTGTTTGTTCGTTGTGTGAACAAAATCATTGGTTTTCAATTTTTGTTGCACTTGAGGTTGCTGCTTGAGAAGCGAACCTAACTTGCCTGCCCGGCAGGGGCGCCGTACCCACGGCGAGGGGCACAAGAGGGATGGACACCTAAGGTTTCCACCCCTCTTGTGAATCTCCCCGCTTCCTCTTAGCGTCTGCCTGTCATAGAACTGAGACTCGCCAGAGAAACGGTCATATTGTTTATCTTCCGTAGGGGCGACCAATGTGTCCGCCCATTTCTCTACCTTTACGCAGTGTCAGATACTCTGCTGCTACACATACGGTTTAGTCTACGCAGGCGCGACACCAGGTGAATTGCCCGAAGGGCAAGAGAAGGTCCCCTGGGGGATACCCGTGTCGCGCAACTCGTTTGCACGTTATTGTGCACGGCACCGTTGGATTAAGCCGTGAACAACTCGTAGCTATACGGCATCCACAGTGCGGGCAGACTGCTGTCGGCTGTTGCCTTGTGCATGGTCAGCTTGACGTATTTGCCGTTTTCTTTACCGGTATTCGGGTCGGTAAACTGATAGGTCAGCGATGCAAATTCGTTATTATCGCCGTAAATCTTCACAGAATCACCGTCAAATATGCCGTACATATCACCTAAACCAAGGAAAAATGCGGCTCCCTGTTCCGGTATCTGATCTTTCTGCAATACTCTTTGCAGATTTGCCAGCTCATCATCGGCATAGACCGGAAGGTCAAGCGTGCCGTACAGCAGGTCGAACTGCGCGGCAGTCAGGCCCTGTGCGGAATCCGCGAGGTGCTCGACCGATGTCGGCTCGGCGGTCGTTACATCCTTGAACGTCACGCGGTCAGCGGCGTAAGTCTTATAGCCGGTTTCCCAGTCGGTGCGGCTGAAAAACACTTCACAGCTGTTGGTTTTCTCATCAACGTACACGCGGACGGTCTGGCCCTGCCGGGCAGCATAGTGTCTGCCGAGACCCTCAAGAAGCTGTCTGCGGCGGGCGGTATTATCCTTGTCGGTCAAGTCGTCGAGCGTGAAATTGTCCGCTGTGATGTCCTGTGCCGCCGTGTAGAGCTCCTTGTACCTGGCAGCCTGCTCCGCGTTGGACGGGTCATACTGCACATCGGAGGCATAAATGAGGAAATACGTCAGGCCGTCCTGCTCGGCAAGCTGCTTGACCGGCATCGCATAGTTTTCCGTCCAGTTTTCGCCGTAACTCTGCTTAAGTGCGGCGGTCGGCTGGGCTTCGAGCGTCATAATGCAGATGTCATGCGCCGAGCTGCTGTCTGCCTCATCCAGCATATTGAAATGCACACTGCCGTCCTCATACTGGCGGATGCCGACCGTATTACGGAACGAAAGCGGCAGCTCGAGCGTATAGCCCAGCACATCATTGCGGTATGCCACCGAGTTCAGGTTTTCGTCACCGTGTACGACGGTGGCCGCCTCCCCGTTCGACAGGGCGTACAGCGCCGCCGCCTTGTGCTGAATGTGACGGGCATCGGTGTATTCCAGCACCAGTGCGTGCAGATACGGCTCTGCCGCCGTGGAGGTAAGCGACTTACTCATGCTCTCCGGCACGGTGTACGTCCAGCCGTCAGCGGTTTTGGTGAGTGCTGTCTGCTCGTCTGTCAGCGCATCCTGCATGGTGCCGTCCTGATTGATCAGCCGGTTGGTGAGCTGTACGCCGCCGGACGGCTCGTTCTCGAACGTGAAGCGGATGGTATCACCGACTGCCAGCTCAGGCAGTTTGCCGGTCGTCAGCGCACCTCTTGCGTTCGCACCGATGCCGAGCTCCTGTTCCCCGCTCTTGGCGGTGATGTCCTCCACCACGCCGACCGGCTGCCAGTAACCCGCGGCGGTTTTCTCCAGCTGCACCTTGACCGGCGCACTGGAATCGCCAAATGTCAGCTGTACAACGGCAGTTTCCATATTGCTGTCGCCTTCACCGAACGAACCGGTCGCCTGCCGGATGACCTCGGTGTCCTTCACCAGCATCAAATAGGAATCGCCGTGCAGCGCCATGCCGAAATACTGCATAGCCGCCTGTGCCGGATCGGCGTAGCCTCTTATCATCTGCGTATCCATGCTGTCGATGTACTGCGGCACGGTCGGCCACGACAGACCGGTCGCATAGTACGTCCGGAACAATTCGCTCTGCGTCATGCCGTCCGTACTGAGTTCGCGGATATAGCCGATCACCGAGCTGTTTTTGTTCTCGCGGATGGTCTGCACGGTGTACGCCGAGCGGACATCGTCCGGTGCGCTGCTCGTGTATCGGAATACGACCGTGTAGTCCTGCTCGTCATCGGTGGGTACAAGCACGAAATCCGTTGCAGACGGCGAGGACGGACCGTATTTCCACGTCCACTGCTCGCCACCGGTCATAGCCATCTGCTGCGTGATAAGGTCTTTCTGACCGTCCGGCGTCAAAATCGGGAAGATATACTGTGCGCTCTTGTGCAGAACTGCGCGTGCGTACTGCTGCGCGAGATCCGCCGCCGTGCGGGAACGAACGCCGCTGCCGTCCGTCCAGTCCTGCGGCAGCCAGCCCTGACCGAACTGGTTTATCATGGTGACAACAACCTTGCTGTTATCCTTAAACGTGAATGTCACCTTGCGGATGTCGTTGTACGGTGCGGCATCTTGGTTGCTGCCTTCCACCTGACTGGCCGCCGGAGCAATGCCGAGCAGAACCTCTGCCGCGGACACAGGATCGCTGTTGCCGATTACCGCCTTGTTATCCGCCGAAACGAAATCCGGCAGACCAAGATCGTTTTCGTACAGCAGCTTGAAGTGCTCCAGCGAGTTTACCAGACCACTATCATCACCGGTGGAGCTTGTCAGGTCAGAGTCGGCTTCCCAAATCGCTTCAGAAATCAGCATTTTATCGCCCTTACCGGTGAAATACAGCCGCTGCGCTTCGCGGTACGGCAGACCCGGCGTAATGCCGTTCGCCTGCATCCCCTGCGCCGCCATGCGCGCGGCGTCATACTCGTATTCGTAAACGATGAGCGCTGTCTGCGTTTCCGATTCGTACTTGGTCACATAGCGCTTGTATACGGCCGCGCCGGTTGTGAAATTATCGACTAAGTTTTCACTGTTCGGCACAAGGTATTTGTTGAACGCTTCGGTATCTTCGTCCACATACGCCTGCGCGAACGTGTTTGCTATCATCAGCGCACGTTCCTCGGTCGTCTGCGGCGTACTTCTGTCGCCTACCGCGACCACGCAGCCAAGCGAACCGACCAGAAGCGCGATCATCACAACGAGCGCGACACCGCGTTTTTTGACCGACTTGTCAAACAGTCCCTCAAACCGACGCATGAGCGTCTTTTTGTCATCACCGAAGCAGGATACCAAAGCCTTTCTCTTTTGCGCCTGCGCGATAGCCGACCGCAGGATGGTCTCGCCATAGGCTCTGCGGTACGCGCCGTCGTGTCCGCGAACAACCGCGTCGTCGCACGCCGCCTCAATGTCCTCCTGCGCGAATCGCGCGATCAGATGCACCAGCGGATTGAACCAGTGCAGGCAGCGTGCCGCCAGAAGCAACAGCTTGAGCCACAGATCGCCATGCTTGTAATGCGTCAGCTCGTGGCGGAAAATGAACGCCGCGTCCGTCCGGGAAATGCGCTCATCCGGCAGATACAGCGTCGGATGGATAAATCCTGCCAGCATCGGGCAGTCCGCCGCCGCAGATACCCGCAGTGGGATTTCCCGGTCAATAACCAGATCGGCACACTGCTCCTGCAAAATCGTGTGCAAATCCGCGCGTTCGACCGAACGGGACTTACCTTTCAGGCTGCGTATCAGCCGGTAATAGCCAATCCCCTGCCAGAGTATACAGGAAATAACACCGGCCAGCCACAGCGTCAGCAGAATGTCAGTAATATCCACGGTCTTGACCGTGCCGGTATCTGCCGCGCTGAGCGTTTGCGCCTGCGTGCCCGTCACCCATCGGGCTGGGTTCTGCGCAACCGGCAGTCCGGCCTGCCGGAACGCTGTCTGGTCGCTCTGCACCACATAGCTTGTGCGCGGCATGACCTGCACCGGCGCCTGCGGCAGTGTCAGCTGCACCGGAATGAGCAGCCGCAGCGCGAGAATCGCCCACACCACACATACCATACGGGCCGGATAACGCTTTTTCATCAGCCGCCGCAGAATGAGCGGCACGAGCGCCGCCAGCGATACGGTCAGGCCGATCTGCATCAGGTTGTTGAGCAGTTTTTCCGAGAATTGCAGCATAAGATCCCCTCCTTAGTGCGTCTGCCTGTCGAGGAACGCGCGCAGCTCGTCGATGTCCTGCTCGGTCAGCGCGCCCGCATCCGACAGGCTCGCGACCAGATTCTTCACCGAGCCGCCGCACAGCCGGCGCAGAAAACCAACGCTCTCGTGCTGACGGTAGTCCTCCTCGCTGACGAGCGGCGTGTACAGGTTTTGCCGTCCCTCCTTCGTGCAGGAAAGAAATCCCTTGTCGCACAGGCGGGACAGGAACGTGAGCACGCTGGTCATTTTCCAATCCTTATCCGCGTGCTGCTGCACCTCGGCCGCCGTGACCTGTGTGCCCAGAGACCAGATGGTCTGCATGACCTCCAGCTCCGCATCGGGCAATCGCTTGTCGTTTCGCATAGTCTAACCCTCCTTCTATTCTACAAATGTAAAACACCTTTTATTGCTTATATTCTACAATAGTAGAATAGAGATGTCAAGCCTGTTTTTCAGTTTTCAGAAGGGGAGAAGGGCGGCGTTTTCGTTGCGGTTTTTGCGGATTTATGATAGACTATAATTAGAAAAATCCGGGCAGATGAGCTGCCGCAGGAAAAACGGAGGGCTTTTCTATGTTACTTATCCAGAATGGCCGCGTGCTCGATCCATGGACGGGAACGGACGCGCAGCTTGATGTGCTGATCGGGAACGACGGGGTGATCGCGAAGATCGCGGAAAAAATCGACGCCCCGGCGGACTGCAAGATCTTTGATGCGGCAGGACTGACCGTTTCGCCCGGCTTTGTGGACGGTCATGTCCATTTCCGCGACCCCGGCCAGACGCAGAAGGAGGATGTACTGACCGGCGCGGCTGCGGCTGCGGCAGGCGGTTACGCGACGGTGATCTGCATGGCGAACACCGTTCCGACCTGCGACACGCCCGAGATCATCCATTATGTCACAGACAAGGCGAAGGACTGCCCGGTTCAGGTTTTGCAGGCCGGCGCGGTCACGAAGGGCCTGAAGGGCGAGGAAATGACCGATTTTGACGCGCTGCTCGCGGCCGGAGCGCCCTGTCTGACCGATGACGGCATCAATCTGACGAGCGCGGGACTGTGCCGCCGTGCGATGGTCGAGGCAGCGAAGCGCGACGTTATCCTGTCGTTCCATGAGGAAGAGCCCTCGCTCGTGCCCTCTCCGGGCGTAAACTACGGCTCGGAAGCCGCGAAAAAATTCGGCGTGCCGGGCGCGATGGCGGCGGCGGAGACCTCCATGATCGCGCGCGATATTGCGCTGTCCCTCGATACCGGTGCGCGCGTGCTGTTTCAGCATGTTTCGAGCGGTCAGTCCGCCGCGCTCATTCGAGCGGGCAAGGCGCTCGGCGCGAAAATCTATGCCGAAGTCACGCCGCATCACCTCAGTCTGACCGAGGATGACGTTCCGGCGCACGGCACCTACGCGCGTATGAATCCGCCGCTGCGCAGAGAGGCGGACCGTCAGGCGCTCATTGAAGCGCTCGCGGACGGAACGATCGATATGATCGCGACCGACCACGC
>ERZ838399.2942-NODE-2942-length-11723-cov-5.709719_pt1 | contig 11723 bp, 10 predicted proteins | sample MGYA00519683_ERZ838399 | MGnify/ENA primary metagenome ERZ838399 (study PRJEB31850, sample SAMEA3708833) | human gut metagenome | biome: human gut; feature: human-associated habitat; material: faeces | place: China | collected 2014 ...
GTTGCGGACGGTGCCGGGGCAGGGCTGGGTGTGGGCAGCGGCGTGGGGCGGCTTTCCGGCCGCTGCGGGCTGCTGACGCTCTGTGCCGGGGCGGCGGGCCAGTCAAGCGTCGCCGCAGCCGCAGGGTCCTGCAGATAGAGCGCCCCCCGCAGCAGCCAGGCGCGCCCGGGGCAGAACGCCAGCGCTGCCCCAACCGCCAACACCCCGGCCGCAAAAGCACCCCCGTACACCGCCGCCGAGGCCCACCGGCGCAGTCTTTGCATGGCACACACCCCCTCTGCACCCAAATTTTATGCGCTTTTTTTGCTTTCTATGAAGTTTTTTTCAAAAACCACTTGCAACTTTGCAAAAAGTATGATAGGATAACTTGTACTGTTATGGGGAACTAAGGAGGTGGAACGAATGCCTAATATTAAATCTCAGAAGGATCGCGTTGTTCAGGCCAAGAAAGAGGCCCTGCACAATAAGGTCGTCAAGTCCAACCTGAAAACAGTTGTCAAGAAGGCAAACGCTGCCATCGACAGCAATGCTGCTGACAAGGAGACCGTCGTTAAGGTTGCTGTCTCTGCCATCGACTCTGCTAAGAGCAAGGGTGTTATCCATAAGAACACCGCTGCCCGCAAGATCAGCCGCATGGCTAAGCGCGCCAACAAGGCTGCTGCTCAGTAATTGATCGCATGAACAATGCCCGCCGTGAAAACGGCGGGCATTTTCATTTTGTTAAGCGCTGCAAAGGGGCGTTTTCTCGGCACGCTGCGGGGGTACAGGTTTCAAATCTCCTGCTCCATCAGCAGCTTCTTCAGCGGCAGCAGCGCGGCAGGCTCTGCGCTGAAGGTGCGCACACCGAGCTTGAGGTACTCCGGCATGGCACTCACCGCCGCCACCGTGATGCCGCAGACATAGACCGGCACACTGCGGGCCGCTGCCTGCTCCACCACGCTCTTGACCAGCCGCAGCACAGCGGGGTTGGTCAGCTGGCCCACGGCAGCGGTGGGGTTCTGCACAAGGCCCAGCGTGTAGCGGGTCAGGTCCTCCGCGTCAATGACCATCAGCTGGGCGCCGCGGTCCATGATGTCGGCGGCCATCAGAGCGGCCGAGGGCATATCTATCACACAGCCCAGCATCGGCATACCGATCTCGACACCGCTGATCTGCAGCTCATCCTTGCAGTTGTTGACCTCCTGCAGGCAGGTATCCCAGTCTGCCGCATCCTTTACCATCGGGAACACGACACGCAGATGCCCCTCCGGGGCAGCGCGCAGCAGCGCACGGATCTGGGACTTGAACAGCCGGTCCCCGCCAAGCCGCGCCTGCAGCTCGGCAGACCATGGGGCATCATCATCGGCGCGGGTGTCACAGGTGCGCAGCACCACGGGGACGCCCTCGGCCGAGCGCAGATATTCCTTCAGGCGGCTCGTCTGGGTCTGCTCGCTCTGATCGCAAAGGATCGCGCTCTCAGAGCGCACGATGCCGATACCCGCCGCTCCCTGCGTATGGGGCACCTCGTTGTCGATCAGGTTGCAGGTCTGCATCAGGCGGAAGGCTGTGCCGCCCTTGGTCAGGCAGGGCAGGGCGGCCACCGGGTCAGGCTGTTGGCCGTGCAGGCGGTTCAATGCGATCTGGCAGTCCACCCGGGCGATCTGCGCGCCGTCCGGCTCGACCACCAGTGTGCCGTTGTCGGCGTCAAGGATCGCGCGGCAGCCAGCCGCCATGGCGGCTGCGCCGTCCCCCAGCTGCACCACCGCCGGGATACCCATACTGCGCGCCATAATGGCAGCGTGGCTGATCGTGCTGTCCTGATCGCTGGCAAGCCCCAGCACCATCCGGCGGTCAAGGCTGAACAGATCGCTGGGGAAAAACCGATCCGCGACCAGAATGCTCGGCCGCTTGAGATGCAGCCGCCGGCGCGGGCGGCCGTCCAGAATATCCACGACCCGGCGGCAGACATCACAGACATCGACACTGCGCTCCCGGATATATTCATCGTCCACATTCTTCAGCCGGTCTGCAAAGATCTGCTCTGCCCGCTCAACGGCGGCAGCACCGCCCGCACCGGCGGCGATATAATCGCCGATCTCGTTGGTGAAGGATTCATCCTCCAGCAGGGCGATCTGAAACAGCAGAATATCCGCATCGGGGCCTTTAGCGCGCTGGCTCAACCGGCGCAGCTCGTCCTTGGCCAGCACAACGGCCACATCATAGAGCGCGCGCTCCCGGAACGGGTCGCAGACGATGCGGTGCAGCCCTGTGGTGCCGTGGTCGATCTGCTCGACCGGGCCGACCACAATACCGGCCGAAGCCGGCACGCCGGTGTAGGTGTGCATAGAGTTGGCCTCCTTTTTTGATCTCCTTAGCCTTCCCCGGAGGGGGAAGCTCTTTTACAAAATCGGCATTTCGGAGAGTGTTTTGCTCACAAGGGCCGTGACAAACTCCTCGGGCACGGCGGCGGCAATGGCGCGCTCGGTCACAAGGGTGTTTTCCTTTCCCTCCAGCAGGGCGGGGAACCGGTCTGCCGGGTCCTTGTCAAAGCTGCCCATAAAGGTCGCAGCCAGCAGCTTCGGGGTATACGGAATGTCCTCCGGCACACCGACACGCTCTGCCGCCAGCTCCAGCGGGGCCAGCGCGCCGCGGGTCGGGGCGCTGGGGTTCGGTGCATAAGGGGCCGGGTAGTTTGCCCGGGTGCGGGCATTCTTCTCGACCAGATCTATCTCGGGTGCGCGGGCGCAGACCTCGGCAAGATTTTTCTGGTACCGCTCCGCGAAATGGGCAAGGTATTCCTCGTTATCGGGCAGCATCGCGTAGGCTGTGCCGCCGCACCGGCCAAACAGGCGCAGCGTATCAAAATAGCCCAGTGCAATGTTGCGCCCGGCGCGGGCAGGGTCAAAGTCCAGCGTAGGGCCAAGGTCCCAATGGCTGCGCACAATGCGGGTGGGTAGGCCGGTCGTGTTGGGCCGCACGATGCCGATGCCGTCCACATCGACCCCAAGCAGCTCGGTCGCGCCCATGCGGGCGGCCAGATCCAACGGCATATTATCCCGCCAGCCGCCGTCAATGTACTTTACACCGTCAATTTCCCGCGGGCGCAGGGCAGGGAAGCAGGCGCTGGACGCCAGCATATAGTCCTTGAGCTGCCCCTTGGGGATATCCTCGATCGGGCATTGCACGCTGCGCAGGCTGCCAAGCTCCGTCATGACAAGGCCGAAATGAATGGCGGAATGCCGCACGGCATCCTCGTCGATCAGCCGGTCGATCGTCTCGGCCAGCGGCTCAACATTCAGCCCGCCGCTGCGGAAAATATCAAGGAAGAAGGCGCGCAGTTCCTCACGCTTGAGCGATTCGGGAATCTCCAGCACATCATGAATCTCCAGACTGCGCCAAAGCTCCTCTGCCTCGCGGGCCTTGCCCATCGTGAAAAGACAGCCGTTCAGCGTGCCGACACTGGCCCCGGTGATGATATCCGGCGTCCAGTCCAGCGCCTGCAGGGCATGCCAGACACCGATCTGGTAGCTGCCCTTGGCACCGCCCCCCGCCAGCACCAGCGCGCGCTTTCCGGTATGTTCCATCTCAGTTCCCCCTCCCGGTCATGGTTTTCCTTTATTATAGCATCTTCTGTGTAAAGTTGCCATAGCAAACCGCGTCACAATCTGCGGTTTTTGTATGGAATTTTTGTGTTTTGTCAGGGGTTGCAACGAAAGGGGAAACGCAGTATTATTATAAGACAATACCATATGAGTGAGGGAATTTCCATGTCTACCAAACCTATCCTTGTTGTCATGGCTGCCGGTATGGGCAGCCGCTACGGCGGGCTCAAGCAGATCGACCCGGTGGGCCCGTCCGGCGAGGCCATTCTGGACTACAGCCTTTACGATGCCCGCCGCGCCGGGTTCGAGACCGTTGTTTTCATCATCAAGCATGAGATCGAGCAGGCGTTCAAGGAGGCTGTCGGTGCCCGCGCCTTGCGCGCCGGGTTTGAGGTCCGCTATGCCTACCAGCAGCTCGACAAGCTGCCGGAGGGGTTCACCGTGCCGGAGGGGCGCGTCAAGCCCTGGGGCACGGCCCACGCCATCCTTGTGGCAGAGCAGGCCATCGGCGATGCGCCGTTCGCAGTCATCAACGCGGATGACTACTACGGTCCGCAGGGCTTCCGCCTTGTTTACGACTACCTGAGCACCCACGCCGATGGCGACCGCTACGCCTGGGCGATGGTGGGCTTCCTGCTGAGCAACACGGTCAGCGCCAACGGCAGCGTCAGCCGCGGCGTCTGCGTGACCGATGCGCAGCACAACCTCGTCAGCGTGACCGAGCGCACCTGCATCGAGCCGTATGACGGCGGCATCCATTACAGTGAGGACGGCGGCAAAAGCTGGTGCGACCTGCCCGCAGACGCGGTTGTTTCGATGAACCTGTGGGGCTTCACGCCCGGCTATGTGCAGCAGGCCAAGGCCGGTTTTGCGGCCTTCCTGCAGGAGAATCTGCCGGTAAACCCGCTGAAGTGCGAATATTACCTGCCGGCCGTTGTGACGGCGGCGCTGCAGCGCGGTGAGGCCGATGTCCATGTGCTGACCAGCGCCGACAAATGGCACGGCATCACCTACCGCGAGGACAAGCCCGAGCTTGTCGCCGCCCTCCGCCAGATGAGCGAGGCCGGGCTGTACCCGGCTGACCGGCTGTTCTGATGCCTCTGCCGCCGGACGCTGCGCGCAATATTTTACAATTACGCTGTTGTATTTGCGCGGGATGTCGGGTATAATAAATTCAGTAAGTCGGAATATTTCACCAAGCTGACGCAGCAGCGCAGCTTTTGCAAAGGAGTTTTTATCATGATGAAAAAGACCACCTTCGGTGCCGCTCTGGCCTTCCTGTTTGCCGCTGCCGGTGCCCTGACCGCCGCCGCCCTCTACCTGCATCACCGTGAGAAGGAGCTGGACGAGTACGAGCGCCTGCTCTTCAGCGATGAGTATGACGATTTCGATGACGAGGACGACACCGACGCCGAGGACACCACCACCTACGAGAAGATCCCCGACGCCCCCAACACCGAGGAGTAATCCCCATCGGGGTCCTGTGTGACCGAATATGAACCGGCTGGGCGCTGACCTGACGGCGCCCGGTCTTTTGTTAATGGAGAAAGCTAGATCATGCGCAAACTGCTGCTTTGGCTGGTGATGGTCGCCGCCATGGTTGCCGCGATTCTGGGCGGAACAGCGGCGTTTCTCTACAGCCGCACCGGCGAGGACCGCCTTCCCCAGCAGCCCGTGCAGTTCGGCGGGCTGACGCTGACCGCCAACGGCTGGGACTGGACCATACCCGTGCTGGGTGACAAGGTCAGCAAGACCTATGAAAGCCCGACCAACCTGACCGTGCAAAAGCTCGGCACCTTCACCGATACGACCCCCGCGCTGACCCTGCCCGAATGGGTCACAGCGGCCGAGGTGCAGATCACTGCGCCCGACGGCACCGTCTGGTCAGGCGGTCTGGCCGACTGCAACACCTATGCCTACACCCAGAACGGTGCGTATCAGATTCTCGTGACTGCCCACCACAGCGACAGCGATGCCCCCGGCGACCCGGTGGGCTGGTACGCCTACCGCGCCGGCTACACCATGGCGATGAACCCCAAGGTCACCCTGAGCAGCGAGCGCGCGCCGCAGGGCAGCATCGTGGCGATCCAGCTGTCCGGTATTCTGGACGGCGAGCCGACTGTCGAGAGTGATCTCGGCGAGGTATGGTTCCGCAAGACCGCCACGGGGTACATGGGCTACCTGCCCGTAACCTACAACGCCGAGGGCGGCGACCACACGCTGCAGCTGACCTGCGGCACCCTGCAAAAGGAGATTACCCTGACGGTGACCCGCACGCTGTATGACACCGTTTCCGTCCCGGCGGAGGAGGATGTCGGCGGCGGGGAGGAGTTCCGCAACGCGATCTGGCCGCTTTACACCACCGGCAGCTCCGCCAAGCTATGGAACGGGCGGTTCGAGGCCCCCAGCGCCGGTGCGGTCAATCTGGCCTACGGCACCACCCAGATGGTGGACGGCCAGCGCAGCGGTCAGGCCACCGGCCTGACCTATGCTGCCGCAGACGGCGAGACTGTCACCGCCCCTCAGGCCGGCAACATCGTGTTTGCCGACACGCTGACCCTGACCGGCGGCACCGTGGTCATCGACCACGGCTGCGGCGTAAAAAGCTATCTGTACGGTCTGGAAACGGTCGGCGTCGTGCGCGGGCAGTCGGTTTCCACCGGTGACCCGCTGGGCACTGCCGGGACGAGCCACAGTCTGATCTATGAACTGCGCATCGGCAGCAAATCCACCGACCCGCAGCTTGCCTTGAACGGCAGCAGCGGTCTGCAGTTCCGCGAGGCTGAATAAAGCGGGCATCGTACGGCGATGCCGCCCATAGAATATTACGATCGGCGCGGTGCCCCCGGCCCGCCGTGCCGTGTGTATGGCCGGGTGTGCTAAGAGAGTGGGAGTAAGCATGGAAGAAGAGAAGAAAGCCGCAGCCGGCGTGGACTGGGTTGAAAAGGCCCCCGCCGCGCCCCGCAGGCGCAGCCGCAAAAAGCCGGCGGCCAAGGGCAAGCCCAAAAAGCCCGCTGCCCCGGCAGAGCCGAAGCAGGAACCGGCTGTGAGCGATACCCCGGAGACCCCCGCAGAAACTGCACCTGCACCCCTGCAGGTGCCCGAGGCTCCGGACGCCCCGCAGCCAGACGCCATCCCCGTATCACTGTCGGAACCCCCTGAAACAGTCCCCTCACAGCCCGAGGCCGCCGAGCGGCCGGAACCGGCAGAGCCTGCCGAGACAGCCCTGTCTGATACCGGCACCGATGAAACAGCGGTGGCCGAGCCTGCCCCCGAAGATACCGCCTGCGCAGAGCCGGAGCAGCCTGTGCCCGATGCAGATGAGGCTGCTGCCAATGCCACGGAGGAGGACGCCCCCGAGAAAAAGGCCCGCGCGGATACCATCGCCCGCACGGCGCAGCTTTCCATCGCCCAGATCATGGCCGGGCTGGCAGACACCCCCGCCGAGGACACCCCCGATGCGCCGCCCGCCGAGCCGGACAGCACGGAGGAGGACACCGAGGAGGAGCCTGCGGACACCCTTACCCAAAAGCTTGGGCGCGGTGTGACCGGCATGCTGCGCTGGCTGCTGCTGGTCGTGCTTTTTGTGCTGGTCATCGCGTGCGGCGGCGTAGCGTGGCTCTACCACAACGCCACCCCCGATATGCTGCCCCAGATCAAGGCCACCTTTGACGGACAGGAGCTTGCCCCCACCGCCTATAAATGGCATGTGCCGATCGTCGGCAGCTGGCTCCGCCGCACCTATGCCGAAACGCTGAACCCGGCCCCGGCCGAGCTGGCACTGCCGGTGTCCGGTGCTTCGCCCGATCTAGTCATCACGCCGGGCGGCTACAGCGCCCAGCTGACCATCACCGATGCCGCCGGGGACTCCATCTATGACGGCAGCGCCACCGGCTTTCGCAGCTACCGTTTTGCTGAGAACGGCACCTACGATGCCAAGCTGATCGTCAGCACAAGCGGCACCCCCGCTGATGAGGCAACCGTGACCGGCACCGAGACCTGGCAGTTCCGCTTTACAGTCAGCATCAAGCCGTCCATCCAGCTTGCGACCGACAGCGTGGCGCAGGGCGGTGTGGCGGCAGTGCGGGTTGGCCAGACCCTCGGGCAGGATGCCCCGACCATCAAGACCACCCTCAAAAATGTCGGCTTTGTCAAGGCCGGCAGCGGCTGGATCTGCTACCTGCCCATCCCATGGAACCAGACGCCCGGCAGCATTACTCTGGAGGTATCGGCCGACGGCTACACCGAGCAGCTCTCCCTGTCGGTGCGCGCAGGCTCTTTCAGCTACAAGGACTACAGCAAAACCTCTCAGATGGCCGCGCCCTACATCGGCGAGGACGATGCCCCCGCAGCAGTCAGCAAGCTGTTTGCCACCGTGGACGACAAGATCCAGTGGTCCGTAGGCGGCTTTGTGCAGCCCTTCCTTGACAGCTTTGACACCCCGCTGACCTACGGCATGACTGAGTACGCGGGCCGCCCCTACAGTGAGCGGGGCACCAACTACGGCTACGGCGGGCGCACCTCGACCAATGTGATCATCCGCCCCAAAAACGGCAGAGGCTCGATGATTGCCCCCGCCAGCGGCCGTGTGCTGCTGGCGAAGGACCTCGGCGGTCTCTACGGCAACACCCTCGTGATCGAACACGGCGCGGGCCTCAAGAGCATCTTCTACGGTCTTTCCTCACTGGAGGTCAAGACCGGCGATACCGTCAAGCAGGGCCAGCTGCTGGGCGGCTGCAGCAAGGCCGTTGTGGCAGAAATGCGCATCGGCACCGTTCCCATCGACCCGCTGGCCGTCTGGCGCAGCCGCTGCGATGGTCTGAAGCTCTATTGATCCCAAGGCACCCACCCCAAACGGGATGGGTGCTTTTTTTGCTGTCACCGCCCGTCCGCAGCCGAAGGGGCGGGCCATCAGCGGATGTTCACACTCTGCGCGGGCAGGACATAGTATGGCGCAAAACAAAACGAGGTGAGCGCGTATGCCAAAGACCTTCTGTGTGGTGGGCCACGATGCCCGCCAGCAGGCGGCGGCCCGTGTGCTGCGCCGCGCAGGCTGCGGCGTGACCGCCGCCGACAACGCCGCCGCAGCGGATTATATCCTGCTGCCGATGTCTCAGGGCCGCGTCAGCGATGAGGTTGCCCGCGCCCTGCAGGGTGCGGGGCAGGGGACGCTGATTCTGGCAGGCCGCCCCGGTCTGCCGGTACGGTTGGCCGCGCGGGAGGCCGGGCTGCCGCTGATCGACTATTTCCAGCGGCCCGAACTGGAATGTCTGAACGCCGTCCCCACGGCCGAGGGCTGCCTTGAGCTGCTGCTCCGCCTGCGGGAGCGCACGATCTGGGAGAGTGCCTTTCTTGTGCTGGGCTACGGCCGGGTGGGCCGCGCCGTGGCGCGTCGGCTGGCACTGCTGGGCGGGCGGGTCACCGTGGCCGCCCGCAGCCCCGAGCAGCGCGCCAACGCCCGCTGCAGCGGCTGCCGCGCCGCTGCGCTGACTGCCCTGCCCGCGCTGCTGCCGGGGTTTGACGCCGTCATCAACACGATCCCCGCGCCGGTGCTGCCGCGCACACTTTTGCAGCGTCTGCCGGCCGGGGCGCTGATCATCGACCTTGCCAGCCTGCCCGGCGGCACCGACTTTGCAGCCGCCGAGGAGCTGGGCCTGCACGCCGAGCATGCGCTGGCCCTGCCGGGACGCTGCGCCCCGCAGACCGCCGGAGCGCTGATTGCCCAGACCGTGCTGGCCATTCTGGAAGAACACGAAGAACAGAAAGAAAGGAGCGAGCCATGACGACCCGGCCGAAACGCACTGCCGCCTTTGCGCTGTGCGGCAGCTTTTGCAGCTTTTCCGCCGTGCTGCCCCAGATACAGGTGCTGACGGCGCGCGGGTGGGAGATCCTGCCCATTCTCAGCGCCAGCGCGGCAGGGCTGGACACCCGCTTCGGCACCGCAGCAGCCCTGCGGCAGACTCTATTGAATCTGACCGGCCATGAACCGCTCACAACACTGCAGAGCGTGGAGCCGCTCGGCCCGCAAAAGCTGGCCGACGCCCTTATCATTGCCCCCGCCACCGGCACAACGATGGCGCTGCTGGCGGCGGGCATCAGCGCGACCCCGGTGACGCTGGCGGCCAAAAGCCTGCTGCGGGGCGGCCGGCCGGTCATACTGGCCCCCTCCACCAATGACGGTCTGGCGGGCAGCGCCCCGGCGCTGGGCCAGCTTTTGCAGCGGCGCAGCTACTATTTTGTACCCTTCGGTCAGGATGACTGCTACAAAAAGCCCCGCAGCCTGAAAAGTGATTTTACCCTGCTGCCCGACACGCTGGACGCTGCCCTGCGCGGGGTGCAGCTGCAGCCGATGCTGTTGTAATATGTTGCCGGGCAGGCGGCATATAACAGGGTAGAAGATATACCCCAGCCTTCCCCCTTGGGGGAAGGTGGCCCCGCAGGGCCGGATGAGGGCAGGCTTTCCATCATTGCCCGGCAATGTACTGCTGCGGCAAACGCGCCCCTCATCCGTCAGCTCTGCTGACAGCTTCCCCCTCGGTGGGAAGCCTTTTTGCATACAATTCCATATTTTTTCGGGGGAGGCCCGCACATGCAGATGATCACCATTACCGGCAAGCAGGCTCTGCATGGGCGCATCCGCCCGGCGGCCGCCAAAAACAGCACGCTACCGCTGCTGGCGGCCACGCTGCTCTGCCGTGGCCCCTGCCGCCTGCAGGAGGTACCGGCCCTTGCCGATGTAACGACCAGCCTTGCGCTGCTGCAGGCCGTGGGGGCCGATGTGCGGCGGTGCGGCGCGGACCTGTGTACACGGCCGGTGCAGACGCTCTGCGGCGAGATTCCCGAATGCCTTGCCGGGGCAATGCGCAGCTCGGTGTTTTACCTTGCGCCGCTGCTCTGCCGCACAGGGTATGTGCGGCTGCCGCTGCCCGGCGGCTGCCGTCTGGGGCCGCGGCCGGTGGATATTCATCTGGCGGGACTCGCCGCCATGGGGGCCGAGGTCGAGCTGGAGGGCATTGCCGTGACGCTGCGGCGCAAAGGCCCCCTGCATGGCGTGGACTTTACGCTGCGCCTGCCAAGCGTCGGCGCAACCCTCACGCTGCTGATGGCTGCCTGCTGCGCCCGGGGCCGCACCGTGCTGCGGGGAGCTGCGCGGGAGCCGGAGGTCGCAGACCTGGCCGATTTCCTTAACCGGTGCGGAGGCAGTGTGGAGGGGGCGGGAAGCTCCACGCTCGTCATTGAGGGGCGGAGAGCGCTGGGCGGGTGCGTGTTTTCGCCCCTGCCGGACCGTATTTTTGCCTCCACGCTGGCCTGTGCGGCGGCCGCCGCCGGGGGACGGGTGGAACTGACCGGATGCAGCCCGGAGCTCTATGCCCCGGTGCTGGAAATTCTGGCACAAATGGGCTGCCGGGTGGAGCGCGGCGGGGAGAACGTGCAGGTGGCCCGGTTTGGGCGGCTGTACGGTGCGGGCCGGGTGTTCACCGGAGTATACCCGGCATTGGCCACCGATGCCGCCCCGCCGCTGGCGGCCGCCATGCTCTGTGCGGAGGGCGAAAGCAGTATTGAGGATGTGATCTTTGAGCGGCGGTTTGCCTGCGCGGAGGGCTTTGCGGCCTTGGGCGGGCGGGTAAATACGGCGGGCCGGGTGCTGCACATCCGGCCGGGTGGTGCACTGCGGGGCACACGCCTTTCCGCACCCGACCTGCGGGGCGGGGCTGCGCTGGTGCTGGCAGCCCTGGCGGCACAGGGCAGGAGCCAAATCGGCGGGGTTGCGTATCTCGACCGTGGATATGCGGATTTTACAGAGATTTTGGCCTCTCTTGGGGCACGAATTTACCGAGAAACGAAGCCCGCGTGACCCCCGGTGAAAAAAACACCCCCAAAAACCCAAATTTGTCTTGCAATCGGAACCAAAAGATGATACGATACTGTTATATAGCAGCAATAATATGAGATAATCCTGCCCTTATACACGGCGGGTGTACGATAAAATCCGATGGAGGACAAAGTTATGGCATTGATGCTCGATGAAGAAATGGACGAAAACGTTACGACGATTAAGGTAATTGGCGTCGGTGGCGGCGGCGGAAACGCTGTCAACCGGATGGTCAGCGACGGACTGCAGGGTGTTGAATTCATCGCGAT
>ERZ838399.2949-NODE-2949-length-11687-cov-8.555021_pt1 | contig 11687 bp, 9 predicted proteins | sample MGYA00519683_ERZ838399 | MGnify/ENA primary metagenome ERZ838399 (study PRJEB31850, sample SAMEA3708833) | human gut metagenome | biome: human gut; feature: human-associated habitat; material: faeces | place: China | collected 2014 ...
ATTTTACATGCTGGTGGGTAAACAGATGATCCTGACAGTACTCACGATTCCCCACGCATTTGCTGCAATAACGGAACTGTAATTCCGGATTTGTCAGCTCGGTTCTTCCACAGATGGCACATTTGTGACGTGCAATGCCGGACCCCGGACGAGGCTGACTGAACTGTGCCCGGAATTCTTTCTGGCGTTTCTTTTGTTTTCCGGACAAACGGGTCTTCATTGCATGGAAAAACCAGAACATATTGAGTACCGGAACCACTATCTGTACGCAGTTTAAAACACCCACGAGAATTCCCATTCCGGTTCCATAACTTGCAATTCCGATCGAGAATATACGAACCACCTGATATCCCAGATATACCAGTTCAAAAATTAACATCCATTTCATCCTGATCGGAAGGACAAAATACAGGCGTACCTCTCCCTCCGGCATGCACATGGCCAGCGCCAGCAGCATGGCCATCAGAATATAATACGTGGACAGATACGGAGAAAAACCATATCCCAGCAGAATCCGCGTAACAACATATACGATCGCGCCCACAATGTCACACAAAATCACACTTCCCCACAAAAATACATTCATGCGGAATGTTCCAAGCATGGATTCCAGCGAACTGCCCCACATAAGCACACAGAACAGAAATAAGATTCCAAAAACATCCAGCGATGCCGTCGGTGTAAAAATCCATGTCACAACTCTCCAGATCTGTCCGTGCAGAATACTGCCCATATCAAAATTCATATAACTCATGAGTCCGGGTGCCGTCAGCTGTACCACGTATCCAATCACCTGCGCAAGTACAAAATATCTGCTCAGATTGGCGACCGCATGTCGTCCCCATTTGCGTTCCAGTTTATCCATCCAGTTCATAAATCTGTCTCCTGTCTACATAGAATAGTGTATGTATGGTTACGGTCACTTCTGACCTTTCTGTCAACCAATTATACGGTTTTCAAATCCCTCTTGTCAACGCAACGGCACGTTCTTTCCAACATTTTATAAAATCTTTATGTTTTCAGTCGTTGTCTTTTGTCAATTCTTGTCGTATAATGTTTTAGGTTTTGTTTTGAAATCATACTTATTTATAATAAGTTTAGTTACTTACACATGGAGGTTACATTTATGAGTGACAAGCAGTTACATAAACTTGGAATTGATATTGGTTCCACCACCGTCAAAATTGCAATCCTCGACTCACAGGACAACATCCTGTTTTCCGATTACGAGCGTCATTTTGCAAATATTCAGGAGACACTGGCGTCCTTAATTGCCAAAGCATCCAACGAATTGGGGGATCTTTCTGTTTCTCCTGTTATTACCGGATCAGGCGGACTGACCCTTGCAAAGCATCTGGAGGTTCCGTTTACGCAGGAGGTTATTGCAGTATCCACTGCTCTCACTCATTATGCGCCACAGACCGATGTTGCAATCGAGCTCGGCGGAGAAGATGCCAAGATCATCTATTTTGAAGGAGGTAATGTCGAACAGCGTATGAACGGTATCTGTGCCGGCGGTACAGGTTCATTCATTGATCAGATGGCATCCCTGATCCAGACCGATGCTTCCGGATTAAATGAATATGCCAAAAATTATAAAGCAATCTATCCGATTGCAGCGCGCTGTGGTGTATTTGCCAAGACAGATATCCAGCCGCTCATCAATGAGGGTGCAACTCGCGAAGATCTGTCTGCCTCTATTTTCCAGGCGGTTGTCAATCAGACGATCAGTGGACTTGCCTGTGGTAAACCGATCCGCGGACATGTGGCATTTCTCGGTGGTCCTCTGCACTTTTTATCCGAACTGAAAGCAGCGTTTATCCGCACGTTAAATCTCGATGATGAGCACGCAATTACACCGGAAAATTCGCATCTGTTTGCAGCGATCGGTTCCGCATTAAATTATAAAGAAGACGTAGAGACCACTTTAGGATCTCTGCAGCAGCGTCTTTCCACCGGCATTAAGCTGGAGTTTGAAGTTGCCCGTCTGGACCCGCTGTTTGCCAGCCAGGAAGATTACGATGCTTTTACCAGCCGGCACGGAAACAATCATGTAGAAACCGGTGACCTGAAAAACTATTCCGGAAACTGCTATCTCGGTATTGACGCAGGTTCCACGACAACAAAGATCGCACTTGTCAGCGAGGACGGAAAACTTCTGTATTCATTCTATGACAACAATAACGGAAGCCCGCTTGCAACTGCCATCCGTTCCATTCAGGAAATTTACCGTCTGCTTCCGGAGAGTGCGCACATTGTACACTCCTGCTCCACCGGATACGGGGAAGCTCTTTTGAAAGCTGCATTGATGCTTGATGACGGCGAGGTAGAAACCGTCGCCCATTACTATGCCGCCGCTTTCTTTGATCCAAAAGTTGACTGTATTTTAGACATCGGCGGTCAGGACATGAAATGCATCAAGATCAAGAACCAGACCGTAGATTCGGTTCAGTTAAACGAAGCATGTTCTTCCGGCTGCGGTTCTTTCATTGAAACTTTTGCAAAATCCTTAAACTTCACGGTGCAGGATTTCGCCAAAGAAGCACTGTTTGCCAAACATCCGATTGATCTTGGTACCCGCTGTACCGTATTTATGAACTCAAAGGTAAAACAGGCACAAAAGGAAGGCGCCTCCGTTGCCGATATCTCTGCCGGACTTGCCTACTCTGTAATCAAAAACGCATTATTTAAGGTGATCAAACTGTCCGATGCCAAAGATCTGGGAGAAAATATTGTTGTTCAGGGTGGTACATTCTACAATGACGCCGTTCTGCGCAGTTTTGAAAAAATTGCCGGTGTCCACGCAACCCGTCCGGACATTGCCGGAATCATGGGTGCTTTCGGTGCCGCACTGATTGCCCGTGAACGTCACGAAGCCGGCTATCAGACGACGATGCTGTCCATTGAACAGATCAATAAACTGTCCTACACTACCAAGCTTGCACGCTGCCAGGGATGTACAAACCACTGTCTGCTGACGATCAATAAGTTTTCAGACAACCGTCAGTATATTACCGGAAACCGCTGTGAGCGCGGACTTGGAAAAGAAAAAAACAAAGAGAATATTCCAAACCTCTTCGAATATAAGAACAAACGTATTTTTGCTTATGAACCTCTGTCAGAAGCCGAAGCAACCCGCGGGACCGTCGGACTTCCGCGTGTACTGAACATGTATGAAAACTATCCGTTCTGGGCAACGTTCTTTAAGAAGCTCGGTTTCCGTGTGGTTCTCTCTCCGCAGTCCACACGAAAAATCTACGAACTCGGCATTGATTCTATTCCAAGCGAATCCGAATGCTACCCGGCGAAACTGGCGCACGGTCATATTTCCTGGCTGATCCACCAGAATGTAGATTTTATTTTCTATCCGGCGATTCCTTACGAGCGCAACGAGTTTCCGGATGCAAACAACCACTACAACTGCCCGATCGTAACTTCTTATTCCGAAAACATTAAAAACAATGTTGAGGAAATTACGAGTGGACAGATGCGGTTCTTAAACCCGTTCATGGCGTTTACAAACGAAGAAGTCCTTTCCAAACAGCTCGTAGACTGTTTTAAGAAAGAATTCCATATTCCGGAAGCCGAAGTACGTGATGCCGTATCCGAAGGCTGGAAAGAACTTGCCATGACCCGTCTGGAGATGCAGAAGAAGGGCGAAGAAGTATTGAAATATATGGAAGAACACCATCGCCGCGGTATCGTGCTGGCCGGTCGTCCATACCATGTTGATCCGGAAATCAATCACGGTATTCCGGAAATGATTACTTCCTACGGTATGTGTGTACTGACAGAAGATTCCATTTCCCATCTGGGGAATCTGGAACGCCCGCTTATTGTCATGGATCAGTGGATGTACCACAGCCGGCTGTACTCTGCCGCAAACTACGTTAAGACCAGGGATGATCTGGACCTCATCCAGCTGAACTCCTTCGGCTGCGGACTGGATGCCGTAACAACCGACTGTGTCAGCGATATTCTGACCAATTCCGGAAAAATTTATACATGCTTAAAGATTGATGAAGTCAACAACCTCGGTGCTGCCCGTATCCGTATCCGTTCGCTTCTGGCTGCAATTCGTGTCAAAGAGAAAAAACATGAAAAACGCGAAATCAAACCGGCAAATTACGAGCGCGTTATCTTTACCGAGGAAATGCGTAAAGATTACACCATCATCTGTCCACAGATGTCACCGATCCATTTTGAACTTCTCGTTCCGGCATTCCGTGCCGCAGGCTACAATCTGGTCATCCCGGATGTTCCGTCCAGAGAATGTGTCGATGTCGGTTTAAAGTATGTAAATAACGATGCATGTTATCCGTCCCTGATTGTCATCGGACAGATTATGAGTGCGGTAATGTCCGGCAAATATGACCTGAGCAAAACAGCAATCCTGATCTCACAGACCGGTGGTGGCTGTCGTGCAACCAACTACATTGGATTTATCCGCCGCGCACTGACCAAAGCCGGCCACCCGGATATTCCGGTCATCTCCATCAACATGGTCGGTCTGGAGAAAAATCCGGGATTTAAACTCACACCAAGCCTGATCCAGCATGGTCTGTATGCCCTGGAATTCGGAGACATCTTCATGCGCTGTCTCTACCGTGTGCGCCCATACGAAAAGGTACCGGGATCTGCCAACGCATTGCATGAAAAATGGAAAAAACGTGTCATTGACTTTGTTGGCAACACCAAGATTCTGTCCCACCGTAAATATCGCAAAATGTGCCGTCAGATCATCCGCGACTTTGACAATCTGCCAATGACGGATGAGAAAAAGCCGCGTGTCGGTGTGGTTGGAGAGATCCTTGTCAAGTTCCTTCCGGCTGCCAACAACTATATTGTAGACCTGCTCGAATCCGAAGGCGCTGAGGCAGTCGTACCGGATCTGACCGATTTCTTACTGTACTGCTGCTACAATCAGAATTTCAAGGCGGATTATCTTGGAGCTACCGCAAAATCCAAGCGCATCAACAATATGCTCATCCGCTTCTTTGAGTGGCTGCGCAAGGATGCAAGGGATGAACTTGCAAAGAGTAAACATTTTGAGCCAACTGCATATATTCAGGATCTGGCAAAACAGGCAGAGCATATCGTCTCCTGCGGTAACCAGACCGGCGAAGGCTGGTTCTTAACTGGAGAAATGCTTGAACTGATTGCACAGGGAGCAACCAACATCGTCTGTGCGCAGCCATTTGCCTGCCTGCCAAACCATATTGTAGGTAAAGGTGTCATTAAGGAAATTCGTCACGAATATCCAGGCGCAAATATCGTTGCAATCGATTATGATCCGGGTGCATCAGAAGTTAACCAGCTCAACCGTATCAAGCTGATGCTTTCTACAGCACAGAAAAACCTGAAAAAAGCAAATTCATAATTCTGCGATGTTTCATCATAAGTCGCAAAAATACCCCGACAACGGAAATTCCGTTTGCCGGGGTATTCCTTTTTTATTTTTCCAGTCAGTCTAACACTTTTTCCAGTTCAGCAATCACGATCCTTAATGCTTTGATCCGTGCATATTTTTTATCTACGGATTCTAAGATATGCCACGGTGCATAGGTAGTGCTCGTCTTTTGAATCATCTCATTGACTGCCCCCTCATACGCATCCCACTTATCACGGTTGCGCCAGTCTTCCTCTGTAATCTTCCATTGCTTTTCGGGCGTATTCTGCCGATCGGTAAAACGGGCAAGCTGCGTATCTTTGTCGATCTGCACCCAGAATTTGATGATCACGGCTCCCCAGTCGTGCAGTTCCTTCTCAAACTCATTAATTTCATTGTACGCACGCATCCAGTCATTCTCGCTGCAAAACCCTTCCAGACGTTCGACCATCACACGCCCATACCACGTTCGGTCAAAGATTGCAATATGCCCGGTACGCGGAAGCCTTGTCCAGAAACGCCACAGATAATGTCTTGCTTTCTCATGCGGCTCGGGACTTGCAATCGGATGAACCTCATATCCACGCGGATCAAGTGCTCCCGTAATCCGCTTGATATTTCCGCCTTTTCCGGCTGCATCCCACCCTTCATAGGCAATGATGACCGGCACTTTCTTACGATACAGACGATTGTGCAGTTCTCCAAGTCTCTGCTGAAGCTGCTTTAATTCCTTTTTATAGACATCCTCCTCCATACACTTGTCCAATGGAATGTCACAAAGAAACGGCATTTTTTTCAACGGAAATACATTCTGCAGAAGCGGAACCGCCATCTGGTGATTGCTCAGAGCAATCTCAATCCCCTGGGTAAGCGTCTCAAGAATCTGTACTTCTGTCCATTTTCTGGACTTTGCATCAATGATATACCAGGGTGCGGATGGCATATTTGTATTTTTCAGATATCCGGAAAATACATCCATACATTTCTCATAATGTTCATTCTGCCACAGATCTTTTTTGCTGACACGCCATGTTGTGTCCTTCTGATGCTCCAGCTGTGCAATACGCCGTGACTGTTCCTTTTTTGAAATATGCAGAAAGAATTTCATGACCAGATAGCCATTGTCTGTAAGCTGCCGTTCAAACCGGCGGACACTTTCAATCCGGTTGGCATATACATCCTCGGAAATGGTTCCGTGCAGACGCTCCTCCGTAATCTCATCCATCCATGCCGTATCCAGAAATACAAACTGTCCGGCTTCCGGAATTTTGGCAAAATGCCGGTACAAAAACGGTTTTCTCTTGTCATCCTCCGTCTTTTTCTGCATCGATACCACCTTAAAGAAACGCGGATCAATATTCTGGATGATCTGGCCGATTGCATAACCTTTTCCGGCCGTTCCCCAGCCTTCAAGCACAACAAGAACCGGTACTTTCTTCTCTTTGATCAAAAGCTGCTGCCGTGCCAGTTTCTCTTTTACCGCTTCCAGCCGTGCCTTAATTTCCTCCTCCGATGGTTTTTCGGATTTTTCCCACTCTTTTAGCATAAAAACCCCTCCTTATGCTTTTTTCTTATCATACCACAGCTGCTGATTTTCATCCACTTCTTTGCCAATTTTTTTGTTTTCACTGGCAAAAAATGCAATTCCGATGTATAGTATCCTATATATAAACTTTCGAAATCTGTGTTTTCGTAAATATAAAGGAGTATAAAAAATCATCATGCTGCAATTAGAACGTCAGAAACTTATATTGGAATATTTGAAACAAAACCGAAAAGCAACCACAAATGAACTCAGTGAAATGCTTGGAGTTTCCACCACAACCATCCGTACCGATTTAAACCAGATGGATAAAGAAAAACTTCTGACCAAAACACATGGAGGCGCACTCTACCACGATAACTCTGCAGACAATAAAGAACTTACCGGAAAAGCCTATTTCTTTCATGAACGTGCACTGGAAAATAAAAAAGAAAAAGAGGCAATTGCTGCAAATGCCATCCACATGGTAAAAGATCACATGTGCATCTTTTTAGATGCCAGCTCCACTGCCTATACACTTGGCATGAAACTGACCGGCTTTACAGAACTTACCGTTATTACAAACGGCATTGACCTTGCACTGGCTCTGAAGGATATCCCCGGGATCACCGTTATCCTGACCGGCGGAATCGTTACCTCTGCCTCTTCTTCCATTGAAGGTCTCCTCGGTGTGGATCTGCTGCAGAAAATTCATACGGACATTGCATTTGTCTCTGCACGCGGCTTCTCCGTTGAAAACGGACTTACCGATTTCAGTATCTACGAAGCAGATTTAAAACGCATGTGTATCAAGGCTTCTGCTAAAACAATTGCATTGATTGACCACACCAAATTTGACACCTCATCCATCTCCAGCTATGCCTCTATTGATGATCTGAATCTGGTAATCACCGACTCCGGATTATCCGAAAATACAAAAGAAATCTATGAAAAAGCCGGCGTTGATCTGCTCATCGCCGACTAATTATCAATTTTCCATGTTTAACAATTTTTGCATTGCAGCTGCCTGAACCGGTCTGGAATAATAATACCCCTGAAACCATGTGGCTCCAAAGGAACGCAGATAATTCTGCAGCTTTTCATCCTCTACCCCTTCCAGGCAGCTCTTTAAATCCGCTTTATTTGCAAAATCAACCATGCTGCGCACCAGTGCCTGTTTGGTCTGATTATCCGTAATTCCACGGATAAAACTCATGTCAATCTTTATCTCATCCATCGGGGTCTGCAGCAGGACACTTGAAGATGCACTTCCCGTACCGTAATCATCCATTGCAAGTCTCACTCCATGTTGTTTGAGGTACAACAGTTTTTCTTCCATAACGCTGACCGGCATGCTTCTACACCGCTCTGTCAGTTCCAGACACAACTGCCCCGCCGGAAAACCGGTTTCTTTCAACAATGCCATGACAACACCACAGAACGTTTTCCTTTCCAGCTGTTTTGCGGACATATTGACATTAATAAAAAAATCCGGATTTGATTTTCGAAACTCCACAGCATCTGTCAATGCCTGTTTCAAAACAAAATTTCCCAGATCATACATACATGGATTGCTTTCCAGCCAGTCAATAAACATTCCCGGTGGCACAATACCATATGGCTCCTTTTTCCAGCGGACCAGTGCTTCCGCTCCGACAATCTCTCCTGTCTGTGCATGTACGACAGGCTGATACTCCACATAAAATCCGTCACATTGGTTCAGCACAGACTGATGAATTACCTTCATCAGATCCAGATCCACGTCCCCATTGATCTGTACCAGATCATTAAAGAACATTAACTTATGATCCCGTCTGGTACGCATTTTTCCTAAAACATATTCCAGCTTACTCTGTACCGTGGAAATTTCCCCCTCATAATGATCAAGAATTATCCCACTGGCATATATCTTCAGGTCAAAATGGTTGTTTTCCAAGACGACACTTTCCTCCAGCCGCGCGCGAATCTTCTCCAGAAATGCCGCAGCCTCTTCACGGCTGGCATCCCTCAAAATAAATGCGTAATTGGAATTTCCCATACGATAAACTGCTTTATCTGCATCCATCATGTAAATAAACCGGTATGCAAGAACCTTTTGAATCCGGTCGCTGTAATTTGTTCCGTACAATATATTGATATCATTCATATGATCAATTTCAATTTCCAAAACAGCTACTTTTCGTCCCTGCTGAATATAATCCACAATATCTTTTTCAAATTTGACCTGACCATAAAGATCCGTCAACGGATCAATTTCCGGAATCACATTCTGATTCCGAAGCAGAACAATAAAATATCTGTTTTTGCCCTGCTCTAAAATCATATCCGTTATAATCTGCGTCATCACATACTTTTTGTCTTTTCCCATACGGATGTACAGATCGTTCTCCAGATTGATCCCCCGCAGACGTTTTTTCATCTCTTCCGTATATTCCGGGCAGTCATATGGGTGTACGCTCTTTTCCAGCACTATTTTATATCCATCTTCACACCATCCCGATGGAATCCCCAGAAATTCTGCAGTACTTTCTGGAACAAATGTTAAATTATGCTGCATATCAGTAACCATTAAATAACTGTCCTTAGATAATTTTGAAATACGACTGATCATCTCCTGAAATATCTGAGATTTTTCCATGCAAAATTCCTGTTTTTCCATCGCTTCCACTCCATATACCTTCTATCAATAGTCTATGTTTATGGTAACATATTTCTGCCATTTATGCAATTTTCAACTTTGACTGGTGCATACAGGGCAACAGCTGTTATACCAGTTAGTCAGTGTTAACTACATACATCGTCTACACCTGCATATCCACATGATCCTCCCGCGCCTTTATCCCATCGGTTACCTTTAAATCTTTTTAGGAAACATGCGCGGCACTCTTAAACGATACATTTGCTTCATCTGATCCGTCGACATATTTGCGGTTTTTACAGGTCTGGCATTCCTTCTGTTTCCCATTTTCATCTACGCTTCCGATGCAGTTTTCTTTTCCTGTGACATGTCTGGTATCGCTGTCCGAAATTCCATAATTATATAAACATGATAGGTTTCCTACTCCTGTTATATCCATGGCAGACTCCTTTCTGTTTTGTGTATGCATAAACGATCACATCATTTTATTCCCAGTATACCATAAAAATCAGAAATTGCATCTTTTTCATTTTAGGTATGTATCTTATATAATGACAGTGTGTTGACATTAGAAGCGCATTTGAGTATACTATACTTGAATGGAGGTGTTCTGTATGGCAACAACTAATTTAAATATTCGTACAGACAAGGCAATCAAGGACCAGGCGGAGGAAATCTTCAATGAGCTTGGTCTGAATATGACAACTGCTGTAAATATGTTCCTGAGAACCGCTATCCGTGAGCATGGTATTCCTTTTGAATTAAAACTGGAAGTACCGAATGATACTACAGCCGCTGCCATTGAGGAAGGCCGAAAAATGATGAAGGATCCTTCTGCTCCGCGTTATTCCAGTATGGATGCGCTTAAGGCAGCTCTCGACGTATGAAATACGACATTCAGTTTACCAATCAGTTTAAAAAGGATTTGAAGCTTGCCAAAAAGCAAAATAAAAATCTTGATAAGCTGTTTGAGGTAATCGATATTCTGGCGAATGGCGGTACGCTGGATGCAAAATACAGGGATCATGACCTTACAGGAAACTACAAAGGTACGCGTGAGTGTCACATCGAACCGGACTGGCTGCTTATTTATGAGATTTGTGGAGATGTTCTTGTTTTGATGCTTTATCGCCTTGGTTCACATTCTGAGCTGTTTAAGAAATAAGTACAAATCGTTAAGGAAAGAATCGAAGGTGGTGCAAACGAAAAAGCAGTATTGAGACTTTTCATTAACTGCCCTTTCGTTTGCATCAATTTCGATTTTTTCTGGTTGAACAAAGCGCGTCAACTCTATATGGACTTTTAATTCTGACACTCTATTTATAATAGGATAGCGTGTACACATAGAAACACATAGAATTTATAATTCAGTCCTGTATTATGACACCAGAAATAAGCCTCCCTAAGGAAGCTAAAAAAATATACAGTTATGATACGTTAACAGAGCATATGTGGTTTTGGTTTTATAAAATGTTGTTCTGTAGGCAGAGGAATAATCTTACCACCACAGGAAGAGCACTTGCATATATCTTTATTATAAAGAAGACGGATAATGGCAGGTGCATCCATATCTTTCAGCTTGGAAATATATTTTTTGCAACCAAGGATGTTTCTGCATAGGGTAATCTTTTTCTTCTTATTTCTGGATGAAAGAAGACCATAGTGCCTGATACGTACAAAACGTTTTGGAGGAACATGCATTAAAAATCGACGGATAAATTCCTCGCCGGATATGGTGATCTCTTTCCAAAGCCCTTGGTTTTTGTAATCTTTAGCGGAAAAAGTAACTGTAGATTCTGTCATGTCTTTGATACGGTAGTTGCTGATAGCAATCCGGTGGGTGTATTTTCCAAGGTATCTGATGACAGATTCGGCACCGTCAAATGGTTTCTTGCAATAAGGAATCCATTCCTTTGCATAGCAGGTATTTAACAATTCCTTGAAAGTATAGTAGTTTTTGTAAGGTGCAGCCGATCCATGAAATTCAAGCCTGTCATTTTCCCAGAGCTGCTTAAGTTCAGCCATGTATTTTCCACGAAATGTTTTTGAGATTACCTTAATCGGAAGGAAAAAATCTTTCCCATTGTCTTTCCAATGATTTTTCACATCCAGCCCTCCACCAAGAACAATCGCATGGA
>ERZ838399.2959-NODE-2959-length-11637-cov-39.624072_pt1 | contig 11637 bp, 9 predicted proteins | sample MGYA00519683_ERZ838399 | MGnify/ENA primary metagenome ERZ838399 (study PRJEB31850, sample SAMEA3708833) | human gut metagenome | biome: human gut; feature: human-associated habitat; material: faeces | place: China | collected 2014 ...
GAAAATAGTGCTATGCAGCACATCCGGGATTGTGCTATACTTGATTTACATAAACCTGTTTGCCCTAAAAAGTTGGAGGTGTTCATGGCTACACGAACCATTTGTTTTCCCATATCCGGCTACCCCTATTGCAAAGAACAGTCGGTGACGTTCACATGGATAAAAGGTAGCAAGCGGCAGAATATCCGTGCCGTCCATGATGCCGTCCATACAACAGACCCGGATGTTTCCATTCTGGAAGTCAGCTCTGCATCCGTTCAGCCGGAGGGTGAGACTGTTTCTTCTTTGCGGCTTCTGCTGCGTCTGGATTCTGTTGCGCAGGATGTGCCCATCAGCACGGTTTTTGAAGCTGCCAAGGTATTTGAACATGGTGGTCCATTCGCTGACCTTCTGACCTGTGCGCCATCCAAAGTCCATAAGGACACTCGACTGCGAACCAATGGAAAGCTGCTACGCTACTCTTTGGAAGGAAGTGAGTATCCGATAGAGCCGCACCCGGATTCATTTTTTGAGTGGCTCTACTGCCGCGCGTTGAAGCAGTTCCCGGAAAAGGCTGCGCAGCTGAGCAGGTATAATGCCTTTTCTGATATTGCTGCCGCAGCGGATTCTAAAAAGTATTATGGCGATTCCTCGCGGGCGGCCGCAATCTATGTAGGACTTGCAGCGGCTGGAAAACTTCCGTGCATCGATTCCTATGAATCATTCATTGCGGAAGTTTACACGGAGCCAAAGCCCTTGCCAAAGTCTGGAAAATCTGAGACTGCTTCAAAAAAGACACCCGAGGTTTCTGCACCTGCACCAGCAAAGGAGATTCCGGCAGACGAATCGTCGCCGTCCGATAATGCAAATATTCCGGACGGTGCGCAGATGGAACAGGTCCTTGAGCTGCCCAAAGCGACCTGTCTGCTCCTCTCTTTGGCAAAAAATGCTGGTCTTTCCGCAAATAATTCCAGTGAGCTGGCATATAAGGGAAAGGAATTTTTTCTTGACGCTTATCAGAAAGCACTGAAAAACAAAACGCTCCAAATCAATGTCCATAAGAACAAGATCACTTTTCCGATGGAGGAGCATGACAGCGGATTTCATGCGGTCGGAGTACTGACCCGTTCGCCTGCTTGGGAATACGGATGGAAGTTCAACTATCTGGCCGAGAATACACCCGGAGCAGAAAAGCCCGAAGTCAAAGCAAAAATCCAGAAGCCTTTGACCGCATTGGAGCATCTGGAACACTGTGGGTATAAAATCGTTCAGCAGGTCGTGCCGGAAAAACTCCCACCGATTGCTGTTCAGCGGATGGCATGGAAAACAGGCGAGGCTCTTTGCGACCCGGTGGTGGTGGATTTCTTGCAGTTTATCCGAACACATATGCAGAGCGACGGCTCTTTTTCGTTCCGTATCCCAAAGGGTGCGTCCAAAAAATCGTTTGCCACACTTTCAGAGATTGCTCAGACGTGGGACAAAATGGGACTTTTTGCAGCCATTGTGATTTACCCGCAGAATATCGTCTATGAACTTGCGCAAAATGAAACCGTCCGGCATTTTTTGAGCGGAAAGTGGCTGGAGCTTTTTGTAGAGCATCAGGTTCAGCAGATCCTGAACCACTATCGGGAGGAGCAGGGCGCAGAAGTTTCGGTTTGCTCCAATGTGGTCCTTTCAGAAACAGCATCCGTAGGGAGCACACATGAACTGGATGTCGTGTTCTCCATCAATGGAAAATTTTTCTGGGTAGAAGCCAAATCATCCAGTCGAAGCATTGATTATGGAAAATATGCTTCTCTGTGCGAAAAGCTGAACGTGACACCAGAAAGCTTGCTTTTGGTCAACAGCGATTTGTCCGTGGAAGAGTGCGAAGGTGTTTCTTATTTCTGGAATTACCGTGTTGCAAACTGTGCAACGATCACACAGGAACTGGAAAGCATGATCGCTAAACAAATTGAAAGCACCGGAAATGCTGCTCTGAGTACAGACTGAGAAATAAGCAAAAATGATATGTACCCCCAATACTGGACACCCAGTATTGGGGGTACATATCAAAACCGAAAAGCAGAAGCTGCCGCACAAAAATACGGTGCGGCAGCTTCTGCTTTTTATTTGCTGTGTCCCCTGCGTGTGCCGACAGTTCCGTTCCGCCTTATTCCTCCTCTGCGAAAGGGCGTTTTTGCCCGCCGCATTTGTGGCCCGGCTTTCCCATGAATGGCCGTTCGTTTTGCCGAAAAGTCGTACTCTGCCCGGGAAAAAGCACCGGAAGACTGCTTCGGCCATTTATTCCGCCGTTTCTTACCGATTTTACAATGTTTTTTGCAAAAAAGGCTTTACAAATGAATTTCAAAAACATATTATATAATTATAGGTTCAACTTCTTTACGCAAATAGTTTCGTACCGGTTCGTATGGGGCAGCCGGGTCTGTGCTTTTTGCACTGCTTCTGCCTTACGATAGATCATTGGAGCCCGCCGGTGCAGCCCCGCTGCACCAGATCAAATACAGAAGGAAGGTTATGCATCATGCCTGAAAAGAAAGTTTCTGCTCCCGCAGCCGATGCTCCGGCTGCCGAGGGCAAGACCCGCAAATCCACCAAGGCTCCCGCCCGCCGCGGCCGCCCGCCGCTGGCACCCGAGCTGTATGTAGAGATGGGCGGTGAACAGTACAACATCACCGACATCATTGACCGCGCCAAGGCAGACTACCGCACCACCCACAAGGTCGGCGTACAGTCCTGCAAGGTGTACGTCAAGCCCGAGGAAGGCGCAGCCTACTACGTCATCAATAAGTTTTCCGGCAAGCTGGAACTGTAACTTTTACAGGGCCGCCGACAGCACCGCACTGCTGCCGCGCCCGCCATTCCCACAATAAGGCTCCATAAACAAAGAGGCCGCTGCACAGCATTTGTGCAGCGGCCTCTTTTGGTACCGGGACGATTTTTAAATGGCCTCCGCTTGTGCTCTGGCCATATTCAGCGGAAAAAATATTTTAAACTTCGGGATATCGGAACGCCTGCGGGCGTTCCGATATCCCATTTTCACAGGAAGGATCGTAAAGGCGGAGGGCATTTCAAATCATTTTTCGAGAGCTGGCAGCCAGTCAGAACCCCAGCATCCGCCAAAGAGTCTTACGCTCTTCGGCCGGGTCCGGGTCTGGGATCTCGAATACATAACGCTCGGTGGCGTTGATAACGGTGGTGTTGCCGCGGGTGCATACCCGGGGCAGCTTTGCATCGTAATTCAGGTGTACGTGCCCGTGGATGAACCATTTAGGCTGGTACTCGTCCAAAATCTCGTTGAAGCACTCAAAGCCCCTGTGGGCACAGTCGTCCCCGTCGTTCAGTCCCTTGGCCGGGGCGTGGGTCAGCAGCAGGTCGATGCCGCCCCTTTTGTGCGCCTGATGCTCCAGCTTGTGCACACGGCGGCGCATGGCCTTCTCGGTGTACTGATAGGTATCCTCTTTATTATAGCGCTGACAGCCCCCCAGCCCCATGATGCGCAGCCCCTTCCATGTGTACACCTGATCGTCCACGCAGATGCAGCCGCCGGGTTCACCCTGGGTCTGGTAGCTGCCGTCGTGGTTGCCGTGCACATACAGGATGGGCGCAGCGGTAAAGTTTGTGAGATATTCCAGATACTTTTTGGGCAGATCCCCGCAGGAGAGGATCAGGTCGATGCCTTCCAGCCGGGCACGGGTGTCATAGTCCCACAGCGCCTTGGACGGGACATCTGAAATGGCAAGAATTTTCACGTTCGTATGCTCCATTCTGTTTCCGGTCAGGCCGGCTCATTTCTCCAGACCCTTTACGTTGTCCAGCCCGTTGATCGCCAGCACGGTACGGGTCTTGACGTCCAATTCATCGTAATGGGGCAGCTTGCCGTGTACACAGGCATCCAGCCAATCCATCTCCATCAGCTCTTTGGGGCTGTAAACTCTATTCTCCGGGGAGTGCAGGTTGTCCTCGTTATCATACAGCTTTTCCGGGAAGATGTGCACATTGTCCGAGCCCTGCAGCGTTTCCAGCAGATCCAGCAGCTGTCGCGTACCGCTGGGCAGCGCTTCCTGATACTCCAGATCCTCTGCGCCGCTGCGCAGACCCCACCAGTAGTTCACTGCGCGGGTGGTGGCTGCGTTGTCCCAGCTGCCGTCAAAAATGGAGCGCACGATCTGCACATAAAAGGTATCCCACCGCCAGATCGGCAGACCCAGCGGCTGTAAGCTGCCGTCCGGCAGTTTGCGGCACAGGCCGTAGTCCCGGTTGGTGTCGGCAGGCTCCCGACTGTCCCGGGCGTAGACCATGTCGATCTCCGGGCAGTCAGCAAAATCCAGCGGATGGGCGGTATCGGGCTGGCAGGCCCAGCGCAGCCAGATACGGCCTGCCGGGCGCACGCTCTTCAGCCCCTGCGCAAAGGCGTTGATCGCAGCGGGCACGCCGTACACGGGGTTTGCCGCCACATAGCCGATGTGCCCGGTCTTGGTCATGATACCGGCCAGCATCCCCAGCAGATAGGTCACCTCATAGGTGCGGGGGTAGTAAGTGCGCACCAGCGGGTGCGGCGCGTTCAGCGAGCAGTTCAGGATGCGGGTCTTGGGGTGCTGCGCCGCCACCTTCAGGCAGGCGTTGTACATCCGCACGCTGGTGGCGAACACCACGTCCGCATTGTTGTGGGCTACCTCCTCCAATATCTGCTCCGCGTCCACCTCCGGGTTCACATCCTCGTAGCAGCTGATATACACCTTGTCCGGGAAGACCTTGGCCAGCGCATCGCGCCCCTCGTCATGCGCACGCACCCATGCGCTGATCTTGGCGTTGTACTCGTGGAGGAACACCACCCGCAGCTCGCTGGGCTGCTTGCTGGGGCTGAAGATATTCAGCTTGGACAGCAGCGGCTCTGCGGGGCTCTTGGGCGGTTCCAGCGAAAGCTCCACGCCATGGGGCTCGGTGAGCACCTTCACCTCGTTCCACAGCTTTTCCAGGTTCTGCCGCACCTGCGCCGGGGTGGCGTCGTAGGTGTCGGAGTAGCGGTACACCGACAGGTACACCAGCAGCGCATCACCGGTGGTCAGCCCCAGAGATCTGCCGCCCAAGGCTTCGAACTGCTGGTGGAACATGGTGTAGAAGGCGGCAAAGTTCAGCCGGTCATCCTCCGACCATGCCTCGCCGCTGGCCTTGCACACCAGCGTCTGCAGCTTGCTGTAGCCGCCCAGCTTGGAGAAATGCACATAGTTCACCTTGGACAGCTTATAGAAATCCAGAAACTCGTAGTAGATCTTATTTTCCAGATCCTCGGTGCGGGCGGGGATGAGCCGGGTGACCGTGCCCGGGATCTTGACGGCGCCGTAATACTTGAGCACCGAGACCCGCTTGTTGCCCTCCTGCACATAGAACCGGTTCATATACTCAAAGGCAATAATGGGAGTATGGATGCCCTCTTCCAAGTGCGCGTCACACAGGTTCGACCACTTGGCAGCAAACTCGGTATCCGGCTCCAGCAAGGGCATAAAGTCATACGAAAAGGCAGTGTGCCGTCCGCTGGTCTTGGTGCCCACAAGACTGTCCGACGGGATCTCCACCAGCCCCAGCGGCTCCTGCGCCACGATATCCACACCCTTGAGCACATCGTCCAGAACAGCCAGATAGGGCGACTGGCCGCGGGCTATGCGGGCACGATAGGCGCGCTGCCCTGCGCGCAGTGCACTTTTATAATCTTCCAGCATAAGAACTCCTTTTTTCTGTAAGCGAAGCGCGGTGCCGCAGTCCCCCTGCCGCACCGGAACACCTCCAGTATACCACAAAAACAGAAATAAGGCAGTATTTTGGGGTTAAAACGGTTGATTTTCCCGGTGGTTTCAGGTACGATAAGAATGATATTCAAAACCGACAGGAGTTTACGATCATGCAGACCATTTCTCTGCCCGTGCTCGAGGCGGGCGAATACGCCGGCGGCATCTGGTATTACGAGCCCCACACCTACCAAAGCTACCGTTACGTTCTGGGGCGGGTGGGCAAGCACCCGTTGGTGTGCATCGGCATCAACCCCAGTACCGCCCAGCCCGGTGCGCTGGACCCCACCTTAAAAAGCGTGGAGCGGCTGGCCGCTGCCAACGGCTTTGACAGCTGGATCATGTTCAACGTCTACCCCCAGCGCGCCACCGACCCCAACGATATGGACAAGACCCCCGACCGCGCCCTGTGCGATGAAAACCTGCGCTGGCTGCAGGCCGTTCTGGCCCAGACCGAGCCTACCATGTGGGCGGCATGGGGCACCCTGATCGAAAAGCGGGACTACCTGCCCGGTCTGATGCGGGAGATGGTAGCTCTGACGCGGGAGCGGAAGATCCCGTGGGTCACCTTTGGCAAGCGCAGCAAAAAGGGGCACCCGCACCACCCGCTGTACCTGCGCAAGGATTCCACCCCGGAGCCCTTTGATGTGGAAAACTATCTGGACACCTGTTTCTGATGTCCGCCCCGACAGGAGGAGAGCTGCTTTGACCGCAGAACAGTATAAGCCCATCTATCATTGGTTCAGCGCCCACCCGACTGTAAAGCGGCTGGTCGTTTTTCTGGATCGGTGGCTGCCGCTGGTGCCCTTTGTGTGCTACCCGGTGCTGCTATACCTGCTGAACGTCCGGCTCTCGCGGCTGTTCCTCACCCAGAAGCAGGCCGCGCTGGACTTTATGGTGCTCATCGCCCGCTCCGTCTTTGTGCCGGGGCTGGTGTTCTGGGGCGGCACGCTGCTGCGCAGTCGGCTGCCCTTCCCCCGCCCCTACGAGCAGCCCGGCTTTACCCCGCTGGTGGCAAAGGAGAGCCGTGGGCATTCCATGCCCTCCCGTCACGCGCTGAGCGCCGCCGTGCTGGCGGCGGTGTGGCTGTATTTCTACCCTGCCGCTGGCTGCGTGATGGTGGGCGTTGCCCTGCTCATCTGCTGCCTGCGGGTGCTTACCGGGGTGCATCATGTGCGGGACGTGGTATGCGGCTTTGCACTGGGCTTTGCGCTGGGCTGTGCCGGAATGTGGCTGCTGTAAGGCCATTCCTACACGCTGGAACGGCCATTTTTGCCCGCAGCGCAAAAAAGTTGAAACTTTTTTCAGATTTTCCTTGACAGAATGCGATGGGTATGGTATTATTTTTCTCGCAGCCTGTGCCGACACAGCGCTGCCGCCATAATGGAACCCATTGGGATAACAACGTGCGCCCGTAGCTCAGGTGGATAGAGCAACTGCCTTCTAAGCAGTGGGCCGGGGGTTCGAGTCCCTTCGGGCGCATCTATGTGGTGCCCATAGCGTAGTCGGTTAACGCGCCAGATTGTGGATCTGGAGACCGTGGGTTCGAGTCCCACTGGGCACCCCACCAAAAAGTCCGCTGTTCAAAACAGCGGACTTTTTCTTTTGGCGGAATACTATAAAAGTACGGCACCCCGGCAAAGCAGCTGCTTTGCCGGGGTGCCTTTTCTCTTATTTATTCATCTCCTGCAGGATCTTTGCGATCTGGGCGGGGGTATAGCCCTCCTGCCGCAGGGCAGAGGTGATGGCCACATCGTTCTTGCCCTGACTGCGCAGCAGCGCTGCTGTGTAGGGCACTCCGGCGCTGACAGTGCTGCGGCTGCCGCCGGAAGCAGAGCCGCTGCTGCCGGTGGCCTTTCCGCCGCTGCCGGAGCTGCCGGACTTTGTGCCCGCAGCCGCCGCCTTACCGGCGGCCTGTGCGGCCTTCTGCCGGGCGTTAGCCTGCTTCAGTGCCCACTCGCCCTTGGCAATGTTCAGCTTCTGACTGGTCACGTTGTTGTTGAAGGCCTGCTGCTTCAGCGCATCCTGATAGGCGCGCTCGCTGGCGGTGTTGTCGTACTGCTGCTGGGTCAGTGCGTCCTGCCGCTGCTTTTCCTGCATCTGTAGGATAGTTCTCGGAGGTGACTTTTCTGACTTTGTTACTCGATGGCATCCAATGGGCCGATAAAGCGGTAGAAAATCTGGATTTTCTGGACGTATTCGCCATCGACCTTTTCCGCTCTGGATACCAGAATCTTGTCAATCAGCTGATGCAGAATCTTATAGTTCAGTTCGGTGATACCAGCGTACTTGCTGACTTCATCAATAAAATCCTGAATCTTGTCCAGCTGATCGTGTTCAGCACGGCCTTCCCGCTCGTACTGCTCAATCTTCTCGGTCAGTTCAGCCTGTTCTTTGTCGTAGCGATCTGCAAGCATTTGAAAACGTTTCTCCGGGAGAAGTCCCTTTGATACGTCCTCATAAAGTTTTGCATACAGGTCTTCGATTTCTGCGATTCGTGCTTTACACTGCTTCAAATCCCGTTTGTGCTGCGCCCGGTCAGAGGACACCCGGAGGTGCATCTGATTTGCAATCTTCTTCACAAGGGCTTCCCGATTGCTCACAGCGGCCTTTGCGTGTGCCTGAATGTCCGCAAAGACAGCTTCATGCAGAACACGGGCTTCCAAGTTGTGAGAGTCACAGGCTTTCGCACCATATTTCCGATAAGTGCTGCAACAATAAAAGGTCTGATCCAGAACACTGTTACGTTTGCGCCTGTGCTCGACCTTGACTAACATCGTTCTGCCGCAGTCTGCACAGCGGACGATGCCTTTGAAGATATTGTCGTAGTCGGTCTTATCGCACATAAAACTACTGGAACGGCTGTAAAGGATTCGCTGCACGTTCTCCCAACGGTCTTGTGGGATGATTGCTTCATGTGTATTCGGAACGATAGCGCGTTCTTCAAACGGAATATAACGCCGCTTTTTGGATTTCATGGACACGGTGGGCTTGGCTTCGTAGATGATGTGTCCGGCGTAGACTGGGCTGTGCAGAACCTGACTGATATAGGCACTGTCCCAATCATACATCTTTTCATCATCAATAAAGCGGCCAAACATCTCTTTCTTGTAGTAACACGGCTTCAAGACTTTTTCATCGTGGAGCCGCTTGGCGATGCGGTGAAGCCCCAGCCCTTCCTCTGCCATTGAATAGATATACTCAACAACGGGGGCGGTGTTCGGGTCGATCACAAGGTGATTGTGGTCGGCAGGGTCTTTCTGGTAGCCAAACGGTGCGCCGCTGGAGATATACTTTCCGCTTTTCTTGCGTGTCCGAAGGGCACTCTTGATTTTTCGGGAAGTGTCTTTGGCGTACATTTCATTGATGATGTTTCGGAACGGGGCAATATCCACCTGAGATTGCTCGTTGGAATCATAACCATCGTTGATTGCAATATAGCGGACACCGTGTTCAGGAAAGAAGATTTCCATATACGTTCCGGTTTCGATGTGGTTGCGTCCAAGTCGGGACTGGTCTTTGGTAATGACTGTTGCCACCTTTCCTTCCCGGATATCATCCAGAAGTTCCTGAAAGGCAGGGCGGTCAGAGTTCGTACCGCTGTAACCATCATCAACATAGTACTGGCAATTCCCGAAACCGTTGCGTGTGGCATACTCCATAAGCATTGACTTTTGAGTGCGGATGCTCAGGCTTTCGCTGTTTGAACCGTCATCTTTTGACAGTCGGCAGTATAAAGCAGTTACTTTTTTGTCCTTTTCCATGTGTACCTCCATAATGGAAAAGAGACCTCATCAATCACATTGTAGCGGATGCTGCGTGATGATGCAAGCCCTTTTCCGCAGTAAAACGTCCAATTAGCCAGCGGCGAGATACGATTCGGCAGTTTTACGAATTTCTTCTTCCACAAGCCGCTGAAAAAGCGTATTCATCGGCACATTGCCGATATAATGGCGTTCCACGATCAGGCGCACGGACTTCGGACTTCTCGGCGCACGTTTGCGTGTGGTGGGCTTCTTCTCAGATTTTTCTTTGTTCAAGGGCAGACCTCCTCATTCATGTGGTGCAAATACGGAAAGGAATGGATGGATTCTATTCGTTTTTCTCTTTTTGTTTTATTACGTTGGTTAGGTGAAAGTTTTCTTCGATACAGTCTTAAAGGCTGCTATACTGCATAGGAAAAATATCTTTTGCAGATGCCATTAAGAATCTGCATCACAGAATCGTGATTTTGGCGGTTCTTGAATCGTGAAAAACGCAGAACTATTCAACATTTGGAATTTTCACAAAGATGTGATTGGGCGAAGAAAACCGCGTTCGTCTGCGCTCAATCAATCCCGCAGCGTCCAATTCCTTAAGCGCACTGGAAACACTGACAGTGCTGCGCCCTAGCTGCTCAGCCAAAGAGCAAATCGTAAAAATGACAAACACGAATCCACGTTCATCTATCCAGAGATTTTTCTGCGAGAGTGTGGCACGGTCGAGTAGCAACACATAAGTCATTTTTGCAGTCTGACTCAGGTCAAGTTCCAAAAGGAAGCGTGGGTATGGGAGAAACGGCGGCAGCGGAGTTTGCGTGGTAAGATATTCTGAAATGTTGATCACCTCCAGCTGAAGCAGAAATCAGAAACAAAGAGTATGTAACGAGAATTGGTGGGTTCCAATTCTCCAGTCGCAGAAAAGCACGAAACAAGTGCTCAACTGCGTTAATAAGTTAAGGTCTCCCATATTGGTCCTCGACTTCCCTAGGAGTGGGGAATCGTCCGGCGGCGGGCTTGCACCGCACCATTGGCATTTCAGCCACCCCGTCTTCGTTATGACCGGGCTGCGAGTTACAGAAGTACCTTTTGTGAAGTACCGGACGATTGAACTATTCACTTGTCAAGGAACATATGGAAGATTTCTGGACTTTGACGGACGAAAAACATCCTTCTACTTGGTAGCCGATGAAAAAGGCCATTTCGTAGCATTGCAAGCAATTTTGTAAACAAAACGTCATAATAGTCCGAGAATGGTCTTGAAAAAGATGCCCTACACTTGGTAGGCATCGAGAACGCCTGTTTCGTAGCATTGGTGAGAAACTTGTAATTGAATTGTAATTCTTGAGACCAAATCTCCGCTTTTGAAAAAATCCTCTCAATAGGTAGGCAACGAAAACAGCCCAAAGACAACCATCTTTTTGAGAATTAACAAAAAGGTCACAAATGACCGGCTTTCAAAGAGGCGCTTCTACTATTAACAGAAAAAGTGGCCTAAAATGGGGGGTGTTGGAGAAAATTTCTGCCTTAAAAGTACGCCTCTACTCACTAGCCAGCGAGAATAGCCAAAAGCCAGCAAAAAACAAATGAATTATGTACTTCTGCCACTGATTGCAACGGCATATCGGTGACAGAAAGATCGTTTAGAGCGATTCTTCGCGGTTTGGGGTGGTAGAAATCGTTTTGTAGTTGGACTTTTTCTGCTGAAGCTGCTCCAGCTGTTTCAGCACCGATTCCTTCTCCGGGGGCTTGCCGCCCGGTGTGGAAAGCTGCTGCTTATTCAGCACCATGTCGATATACTTGCGGATATTTTTCAGGGCAGAGACATCCGGCTGCAAGGTTTCCAGTTTGGTACGCAGTTCTGCGCTGCCGGATTGCAGCGCAGAAAATTCGGCATCCAATGCCGAAAAATCTACCGCTGTGCTGCCGTTCAGTTTCATCAGAGTGCGGACAGCTTTATTAAAGGTGTCCAGCTCCTCTTTGTGCTGGGCGGCATAAGCGTCCTTGGTCAACTTGAAGTTCTTCTTGATAAAGGTGTCGTGGATGGGCTTCAGCTTGGCATGGGCGGCGGCAGCATCCTTGATCTGGGCGATTGCCCGCATACGGTTTTCGTT
>ERZ838399.2966-NODE-2966-length-11609-cov-2.336507_pt1 | contig 11609 bp, 14 predicted proteins | sample MGYA00519683_ERZ838399 | MGnify/ENA primary metagenome ERZ838399 (study PRJEB31850, sample SAMEA3708833) | human gut metagenome | biome: human gut; feature: human-associated habitat; material: faeces | place: China | collected 2014 ...
GGACGAGAGCTTTCCTGTACGAGAGCAGCTGTGTGGAAGGCTGTGAAGAGCCTGCGTCAGGAGGGATACCCCATAGAGGCAGGACCGAATAAAGGCTATGTTCTTGCCAAGGAGAGCAATCTGATCTCAGCGGAGGGTATTCGTCTTTTTCTTGATCAGCCTAAGGTAGAGATTAAAATATTTGATGAGATCAGTTCTACGAATCTGGAAGCCAGACAGGCTGCAGTAAGCGGATTGGCAGGACATGGTTCCTTTGTGGTAGCTATGGAGCAGACAGCTGGAAGAGGACGCAGAGGCAGAGGTTTTTACTCACCGAAGGGAAGCGGGATTTATCTCAGTGTGATTCTGGAACCAGATGAGACCCTGGAGGGAAGCCTTCTGATCACCACTGCGGCAGCGACAGCCGTATACAAGGCTGTGAAGGAAGTGTGCGGCATTGAACTTGGAATTAAGTGGGTGAATGACCTTTATAAGGATGATCGCAAGGTTTGCGGAATCCTCACAGAGGCCGTGACAGATTTTGAGAGCGGCAGCATTGAGTTTGCTATTGTGGGAATTGGACTGAATCTTTATGTAAACCAGGAAACCCTTTCCGAAGAGCTCCGGGGAGTGGCAGGAGGTATTTATCCGGATCAGCAGGCCGCCCGAAGTGCAGACCGCAACCGCCTGGTGGCGCAGATTGTGAACCACCTTCTCAGTGAAACTAAGGATCTGAAGCTGTCTCAGGAATACGCAGCACATAATATTGTTCCGGGACACGATATTACAATTATAGATAACAAGAACAGGAGAAGTGCCAGAGCGCTGTCTATCTGTGAGGATGGCAGGCTTCTTGTAGAAGAAGCAGACGGCACCAGAAATAAGCTTTCTTTTGGAGAAATTTCCATAAAATTACCGCCGATGAACTAGAAATCATCGGCGGTAAACTTTACTCTTTGTCTGCATCTTCTGTATTTTCTATATGTGGAAGAACTGGCTTTTCGGAAATATTCTCAGTAGGGACATTGGCGGTATCCTCTGGCTGCTTCTGGAAAGATCTTACTTTTCCGGTAAGAATCTGATAGCCGACGAGTATGATCAGAAGTCCGATGACAATAGATGGAATCTGATACATAATACTTTGTACAAGGCCTCCAAGGAAGTCTGGAAGAATCCAGTAAAGCAGATCGCTGACACCGTTCCAGACGATCGCGGCTCCGAAGACAATCAGAAGAACAGAGGCTGCTTTCAGCTGTCTTGAAGAAGTATTATGGAAGCCGGAGAAGATCTGATCCAGATGGAAGATATAGCTGTCTTCGATGGCGTAGAATTCTTCTTCCGGAAGTTCTTTCAGATTATGTACATGGAAGTAGCTGTAAAACCAGATTACAGGAAGAAAGATAACCAGAAATTCTGCACTGAATCCTCCTGCAATTGCAACGATTGCCCAGAAAAGCGTCATAATGCTGATTCCCTGTTTGAAGAAGCCCAGGTACATTTCTCCGGCACCTGGAATCAGGGAGCAGATAAAAAGTAAGAATCCGCGTTTTTGTTTTGGCATGTTAGTTACCTCCGTTTGTGATTGTATTAGAAAGATTATTAATATACTCAGCAAGCTTTTGCGAACCGCTGCATAGTCCGTCTGTGAGACTGTTGGAGAAGCTGCGCAGAGAACTTCGGGCTTCCTGTCTGGCGGCAGTGGCTTCGGTTGCCGATTTGGGTACCTGGGGCGTGAAGAAATTTGCCTGTCCCAGGCTAAGAAGCATAACCAGTGCCAGTGCTACCCCTACTACAGTTCGAAGTCCTTCATAGAAAATCCGCATTTTATGGGTGGTGTCTACAGTGGCCTTCCTGGCACGGGTATCAGGGGCTGTGGCACGTTTCATGATCGTTTCTTTCATATAAGCGGGAGCGACTGTCTGAGTGTCCTGTTCAGAATGTTCGATCAACTGCTCAAGGCAGTAATCACATTGATCTATATGTTCCAGAAAATGGATCATTTCGTCTGTATTCATAACATCGTTTTGAAATTTTTCAAGGTCATTATTATTGATATGCATCTAATCGCTCCTTTCTGCTAACAATTTTTTTAACATACTTTTGGCACGGTAAAGCTGTGTCTGAACTGTCTTCGGATTCTTTCCTTCCTTTTGCGAAATTTCTGCTACGGACATTTGTTTGCAGAAATGCGAGATCGCAATTTCACGGTAAGGGCTTTTCAGACTATCACACATTCTGAATACCTGTTGTTCCGAATCAGACAGCAGACATTCTTCTTCCGGTGATGCCTGGGGTGCTGAATCCGGAAGCTGTGAGAAGTAAATGTCTTCCGTTGGAACCTGCCGCCGTCCGGCAGCTTTCAGGAAATCCAGACATTTATGTACTGCAATTTTGCTGAGCCATGCTTTTTCATACTGACCATCGAAATGAATCAGATTTTTGTAGGCGGACAGGAATACCTCCTGACTGAGGTCTTCTGCATCAAAGGGGTTGCCTACTGATTTCAGACAAATGGAATAAATTAAATTCTGATATTGCTCAATCAGATATTCCAGATATTGTTCCTGTAAAATGCTATCAGCCCCCTTCCTGTCCGTTCTCTTATTATAACGCGCCAGAAAAGAAAAGTACTTCAGCTTTTCAGAAAAAATTTATAAAAATTTCAGAATTGCGAGGAATGGTGAAATAGACTATAATCGTCACAGACAATAAGTCTGTTTAGAAATACAGAAAGAAGGACCCGCCATGTACGAGACAAAGAAATTATATTATGAAGACAGCCATCAGGACAGCTGTCACGCAACGGTCCTGTCCTGTACATGGAATGAGAAAAAACAGTGCTATGAAGTAGTTCTGAACCAGACCGTATTCTTCCCGGAGGGCGGCGGCCAGTACGCTGATACCGGAAGCCTGGGCGGCGTAAACGTGCTGGATGTGCAGGAGAAGGACGATATCATCATCCATTACACCGACGCAGAACTTCCGCCGGGCACAGAGGTGGACGGTACCATCAACTATAAGGAGCGTTTCTCCAAAATGCAGCAGCACACGGGAGAGCACATCGTTTCCGGCATCGTACACCGCACCTTCGGATATGACAATGTAGGATTTCATCTGGGGCAGGAGCTGGTGACCATGGATTTTAACGGCACCTTCACACCAGAGCAGCTTCAGCAGGTAGAATATGAAGCCAATGAAGCAGTGGTCAGAAATCTTCCGATCGTAGTCATCTACCCGTCCAGGGAAGAACTGGATCAGCTGGACTACCGCAGCAAAAAAGAACTGACCGGCCAGGTGCGTATCGTGGAAATTCCCGGATACGATGTCTGCGCCTGCTGTGCACCGCACGTAAAGCTGACCGGCGAGGTGGGCATCATCCGCCTGATCGATGCCGTGAAATACAAAGGCGGTACCCGTTTGACCATGGTATGCGGCTTCCGCGCCCTGAAGGACTACCGCATGAAAGAAGACAATGTACGTGAAATCTCCCGCCTGCTCTCCGCCAAGCCGGAGGAAAGCGCCCAGGCCGTACACCGTCTTCAGGAGGAAGCCCATATGTGGAAAGACAAACTGGTCCGTTCCCAGACCCGGGCCATGGAGCAGCTTTTGGATAACCTGCCGGATGATGTGGAAAACCATTTTGTTTTTGAAGAAGATGTGGATAAGAACGTGGCCCGCCGCTTCGCAGATGAGGGAAAAGGCAAATGCCATGGCATTTGTGGAATCTTCCTGGGAAATGATACCGATGGATACCGTTACATTCTCGGCAGTGAATCCATAGATTTAAAGGTATTTTCAAAGACCTTCCACGAGGCTCTGGGCGGAAAAGGCGGCGGCAAGCCGGAGATGATCCAGGGAACCGTGACTGCTTCCGAAGAAATGATCCGAAGCTATATGGAATCTGTCTGAGTCAGTAAAATTAACCCGGAGGACTTTATGAACAGTCTGGAAATACAGTATTTTCTCACCATTGTTAAATACGGCAGCTTTACCGAAGCCGCTCAGACTCTTTCTGTCAGCCAGCCCGCCATCAGCAAGCAGATCCGCCAGCTGGAGGCAGAGCTTGGCTGCAGCCTCTTCGCGCGCTCCGGCCGTACGCTCTCTCTGACTGAGGCAGGACAGGCTTATTATGCCTACTTTCAGCAGTGCTGTTTTCAGCTCGATCTCCTGAAAAACAAGCTGGAAGATCAGAAAAAAGACGGAAAATCTACCATCCGGATTGCGTATCCGGAGGATGTGGATCCAGCGTATTTTCGTGATAAGATCCAGTCTGCAGCTGCCGCCCTGGAAACACCGGTCCGGCTGGAATTTTCCTGTTACCCGGAAGCGGAACTGGCCAATCTGCTGACCGATGGAAAAGCCGACCTGATTCTGACCGGCACTCCACCGGATACAACAGCCAGGAGATTTTCCGGCGATTCCAGCTCACAAGCTGTCTCTTTCCAGCCGCAGTCCGTGCTCCCATTTGCCGAAGTTCCCCAAGTTCTTCTCTACGCAGCTTCCCACCCCGAAGCTTCCGGCATTTCCGACTTCCGAAACGATGCCTTCCTCTTTTCGGAAGCCGATGCTGCCCTGCAAAGCAGCCGGAACCTTTACCGATATTTCCAGAGCTTCGGTTTTGCACCAAAAATCGTTTTGCAGCCAATTTATCCACAATTCTGGACCTGGCCGCACAGGATGAAGGGGTATATCTTACCCATGCCTGGTGCCGCGGATGTAAGAACCCGGATTACCGGATGCTGAAGCTGCCGTCCGAAAAGAAATTTTTTCTGTTTTATACACAAAACTCACTAAAACAAATGCCTGCGGAATTGCTCCACAAGCTCCGGGCTCTGTAAGTGTTTGTTGACAAACTCTCCTCTTTTCAGTATAATCCCAGTGGGTGAGTACCTACCGGCAGTTAGGCTAAATGTCTAGCTGCTTTTTTTATACCCCAAAAACAAAAACAGAAGATAGGACTCAACCAGAATGTAAATAAGAACAAACGGAGAAGAACATGGGAGGATTATTCAACAAAACAAGGGAAATGCTGCAGGATGGGCCTTTCCTGAAAAAAGCACTTATGATTGCATGCCCTGTAGCATTGCAGGGAATGTTAAACACCATTGTAAATATGGTGGACACCCTTATGATCGGAGGCTTGGGATCTACAGCGATCGCTGCTGTCGGTCTCGCAAACAAGGTATTTTTCGTATTTTCTCTGCTGGTATTCGGAATTGTCAGCGGCGGCGGTATTTTAGCTGCCCAATTCTGGGGGAACGGTGATGTCAAACATATCCGGAAAGTCCTCGGGCTTTCTATACTGCTGGCACTGACCGGTGCTCTGTTTTTTGTAATTCCGAGCCTGATCAATCCGAAAATGGTCATGAGAATTTTTACAACCAGCGAAAGCAGCATTGCACTGGGGGCACAATATCTGCGGATCGCAGCCATTGCCTATCCATTCCTTGCTCTTACCAATGTATATGTGGCAATGCTTCGTGCGACTAATAAAGTGCTGTTTCCCCTTATATGCAGCTGTATTGCCATTGGGATCAATATCTGCCTGAATTATGTGCTGATCTTTGGAAAACTCGGAGCCCCGGCTATGGGTGTTGCCGGTGCGGCCTGCGCAACTCTGATCGCAAGATGCATTGAACTGATTCTGGTTCTTGGTTATGTATATGGAAAGAAGCTTGCTTTAGCCTGCGGTCCAAGGGGCATGTTTGGCTGGTCCAAATCCTTTGTCTTCCGTTTTGTGGAGACCTCTGCCCCGGTCATTGCCAACGAATTTATGTGGGGACTGGGAACGACCATGTACTCTCTGGCCTACGGACGTATGGGTGATGACGCAGTTGCCGCCATTACCATTGCCACGACCATACAGGACATTGCAGTTGTCCTCTTTCAGGGCCTGAGCGCTGCGACAGCCGTAATTCTTGGACATGAACTGGGCGCCGGACACATAAAACAGGCAGAAAAATATGCCACTCAGTTTTTTATCCTGCAGTTTCTGGTCACTGTGACCGCTGATATCCTGCTGGTCTTAGGCCGCTGGAAGATCATCGGAATCTACAATATCACGCCGCAGGTTGCTCAGGATGTAAACCGGTGCCTGCTGGTCTTCGCCCTCTACATGCCTGCGAAAATGTTTAACTATGTCAACGTTGTGGGTGTGCTCAGAAGCGGCGGTGATACAAAGATGTGTCTGTTTTTAGATACCAGCGGCGTATGGTTTCTCGGCGTTCCGCTTGCATTTTTAGGTGCATTCCTGTGGAATCTGCCGATCTACGGCGTATATGCCCTGGTTCTGACCGAAGAAATTTATAAGGCCATTCTCGGTTACCTGCGTTATCGCCAGAAAAAATGGCTGAAAAATCTGGCAGTTCAGATCTGAATGACTTTCTGACACCAAAAACCCCCTCATTCCAATGGGACAGTCTCTAGGAATGAAGGGGATTTTTTAATGTTCAAATTCTTGATATGCTGATCACAGATGTGAAGAACTCAGCACTGCGATATTGATTCTCTTTCTACCATGCGATTTGCAGAATGATCTGCAACGCGTAGCATACAAAGGCCAAAAGCACCGTCGGCACAATGAATTTCAGTCCCTTTACAAACTCATCACACCGATGGTGCAGCTTCACCAGATTTCCATTCACGATTTCCCGGTACAGTGCAATGAGACGCTGTCTTGCTGCTTCTTCCTCCATCTCCTCCAGATGCTCTTTCTGCATGATTTCCGGGTCCATCCGGGCAATCTGCTCCGGCTGCAGAAGCCGCATGAAGAATACCAGCACGTAAGCATAAGCGCCCATGACCGCAATGCAGCTTAAAATATACAGTACTGACACAAAAAGCTGCAGCCTGTCCTGTGGTTTCACAAGCTGGGAAATCCCATTAAACAGACCAATGATAAACACAAACAGAAAACCACAGAACGTAATGGTAATATAGACCTTGTTATCCAGCTTGTTACTGCGGTCAAACTGGTTTTTGTATTCCGTCATCAGACTGGTAAGCTCCAGCTGACTGCCTGTATTCTTATCTTTTTTCATAAAATCAACAACCTCTTTCATCTGCCGGTCATACTAAAACCGGTTGCCGCACTTCGGACAAAATTCAAAATCCTCTGCTGTCTCATATCCGCAGTGGCTGCAGCGCCGATAAGCATGACCACGGCTTCCCTGATTCACCAGAGTCAGATGCTGCGGCAAAATCTCCACCTGGTCCCCGCGCGCGATCGCCTTTCCAATTTCCGGATCCAGCTCATACAAGGTATTGCAGCAGCTCATCTGGACATAATAATGCCGGTTCCATTTAAAACATGGAATAAAAAACAGCGATAGTACCGTATATGTCATAAAGACCTGATACCGCCCATACTTTCCGCACAGACCGCATATAACCGTCTGCGTAAAATCAAGCTGTTTTCTTCCGTCCGTAATTCCCATCATAAAAAACATAAGATCACACTTTCTATTCTCGTCATGATGTAGTTATTATAGCTGTTTCCTTTCCATAAATGCAATCTTATTTTCGGTATTTTATCGTATGTACATTTTTGCCGGTCTGTTTTATAATACATCAGGTTTCATCAGCAATTACATAATTATTCCAAAATGATACATACAAGGAGACTCTTATGCAAAAAAATGAGATAAAAGATCTGACCGTTGGATCTCCGATGAAGCTGATTTTAAGCTTTGCGATCCCGATGCTGTTTGGATTTCTATTTCAACAGTTTTACAACATGGTGGATACCATCATCGTCGGCAAATGCCTGGGGGTATCTGCCCTGGCAGCGGTTGGCTCAACAGGCTCCATCAACTTTATGATCATCGGCTTCTGCACCGGCGCATGCAGCGGCTTCGCGATTCCGGTCGCGCAGAAATTTGGAGCCGGAGACTATGTGGGAATGCGCAAGTTCGTAGCAAACGCCGGATGGCTGTCCGCAGTATTCGCAGCAGTTATGACCACCATCGTCGGCTTCCTCTGCATGGATATTTTACAGTGGATGAACACGCCGCAGGATATCATCCAGGGGGCTTATGATTATATTTTTATCATTTTCCTTGGAATTCCTGTTACATATTTTTATAATATACTTGCAGGTATCATCCGAAGCCTGGGCGACAGCAAAACTCCAGTCTATTTTCTTTTGCTGTCTTCCCTCATGAACATTGCGCTGGATTTCTTCACCATTCTGGTACTGGGTATGGGCGTCAGCGGCCCGGCACTGGCCACCGTCATCTCCCAGGGAATCTCTGCGGTGCTCTGTCTGATCTATATGATCCGCCATTATCCGATTCTTCATATGAAACAGGACGAATGGAAACCGGACGGAAGAATGCTCCGGACCCTCTGTGGCATGGGAATCCCCATGGGACTCCAGTATTCCATCACCGCGATCGGAAGCGTTGTACTGCAGACTGCGGTAAACTCGCTTGGCTCCATGGCCGTGGCAGCTGTCTCAACCGGAAGCAAGGTCAGCATGTTCTTCTGCTGCCCCTTTGACGCACTTGGCGGCACCATGGCAACCTATGCCGGCCAGAATGTCGGCGCAAAGAAATTAGACCGTATCCGTGACGGATTAAAAGCAGCAAGCATGATCGGTATTGTATATTCCCTGATTGCCTTTGTAGTCTTGTTCTTCGGCGGCAAATACATTGCGCTTCTCTTTATGGACGCAGACCAGACAGAGATCATTGGCCGGGTTGCCATGTTCCTGATCGGAAACAGCATGTTCTATATACCGTTAACCTTCGTTAATGTCGTCCGCTTCACCATTCAGGGAATGGGCTTTTCCACCTTTGCGATCCTGGCCGGAGTCTGCGAGATGGCAGCAAGATCCCTGGTGGGATTCTGTCTGGTTCCGGTATTCGGATTTCTTCCGGCGTGCTTTGCAAGTCCGCTCGCATGGATCTTTGCGGATGCCTTCCTGCTTCCGGCATTCTTCCACTGTATGAAAAAGCTGAGGAAACTATTCGGAGAAACTGCATAACAAAAGATATGGAGGGGTTTTAGATGTCAACACTGATCAAACGCTACTTTTTCTTTATCCTGGGACTCATTATCAACTCTTTTGGCGTTGCATTCATTACCAAAAGCGCTCTTGGTACGTCCCAGATCTCCAGCATTCCTTATGTGCTGAGCCTGAAATTTACAAACCTGTCCTTTGGACAGACCACATTTATATTTAACATGCTGTTCATCCTCATTCAGCTTCTGATCCTGAAAAAGGACTTTCGTCCCATTCAGTTTCTGCAGATTGCAGCCAATATCCTGTTCAGTTCCTTTATCGATGTCAGCATGACGCTCTTAACCGGCCTGAATCCACAGACCATTCCGCTGCGCACCTTAAGCCTGCTTGTTGGCTGCGCGATCCTCGCCGTAGGCATCAGCGTTGAAGTTGCTCCGGATGTCATCAAAGTTCCGGGCGAAGGCATCGTCCACGCCATGGCCAGTTTTTCCGCAACGTGCGCCTCTCAGCGGTTTTTGCTTCTCAGCGCGAGAAGGCGAGACGCGCCATGGCCAGAGTATCCGGCATGGAATTCGGCAAAGTCAAGATCCGGTTCGATGTGACCCTGATCGTCATGGCCACGCTCCTGTCTTTCCTCTTCTTCCACAAATTAAACGGAATCGGACTGGGTACCATCATCTCTGCCGTACTGGTCGGACCTATGATCTCTTTCGTGAACCGGCATCTTCCGGGAATCGGGAAGATACGCTCACTGGCGGACCACCGTTAGTCTGAGAAGATGTTCCAGAAGTAAATTCAGGGGGCTGTGAAAAAAGCATAGCTCAGGAAAAAGTTAGGGTAGATGGACCTGCACCAACTTTTGCGATATACAAGACAAGACGGTAGAAAAATTTCAGAGAAAGAAAAAGCTGCGCAACAACCTTTGTCGGCCGTCGCGCAGCGACTTAGTTCAATTGGAATTTATATCGCAATCATTTTTCTTTAATTCAAGAATATTCTTCTCGATCTGCTGTATAACCACCCTGAAATCATCATCCGTTTTTCCTGTCGGATCTTCAAGTTTCCAGTTGTCATCAAACACTCTGCCGATAAACGGGCAACCTACATCACAACCCATGGAGATGGAAATGTCTGGCTCCGGGATGCTTGATATCAGCTTAGAATACTGCTTTTTCTCCATGTCGATGCCGTAAAGCTCCTTCATGAGCCGGACGGCATCCTGATTGATCTGGGGCTTGGTTTCCGTTCCGGCGGAATAGAACGCAAACTCGTTCCCACGCAGATGCTTTCCCAATGCCTCTGCGATCTGGCTACGGCAGGAGTTGTGCACGCAGATAAAGGCGACCTTCGGCTTTTTCATTTTCTTACCTTTCTCAAAATGGCGATGACCTCATCCTTTTTCAGCACCTTGCCGTAGGATACCACCTGACCGTCTACCACCAGAGCAGGCGTGGTCATCACACCGTAAGCGGCGATCTTTTCATAATCCCTGCTTCCTTCTTTTCGCTCTCCGCCGACTGCATTGCTTCCGGTGTGCAGCTGCCGCCGCAGCAGCAGGTTTGTGTTTCTTCTTTTTTCTTTCCGAATCCAAAAATTGACATGATTATTGTCCTCCTAAATTATAAGATAAGTCCCTGAAACAGATTAAACAAATAGCCTACAAGAATGATTCCGGCGGTGCAGACCGCAATGAAAAAACCCAGCAACTTCGGCTTGACTGCCTTGCGTAGCATAATCATGGACGGTAGAGAAAGCGTTGTCACGCCCATCATGAAGCTGAGTACCGTGCCGAGCTGCGCACCCTTGGCAAGCAGTGCTTCCGCAATGGGGATGGTTCCGAAAATGTCGGCGTACATAGGAACACCAATCACCGTTGCCAGAATTACCCCGACCGGATTGCTGCTCCCCAGCACAGATACCACCCAGCTTTCCGGAATCCAGTTGTGAATGACAGCCCCGATGCCTACGCCGATGAGAATGTATGGAAATACCTTCTTGAAGGTTTCTGCCACCTGATCCTTTGCATAGGTGAGGCGTTCCTTCTGTGTCAGCGTCGGAGAGTCAATATCTAAGGCAGAAGCCTTGCGAATAAATTCCTCCACTTGATTTTCTATGTGCAGCTTTTCAATCAGCGTACCGCCAGCCACAGCAATCACAAGCCCCAGCACCACATAGAGAATCGCAACCTTTGCCCCGAAAATACTCATCAGAAGTACAAGACTTCCCAAGTCCACCATAGGCGATGAAATCAGGAATGAGAAGGTCACACCCAGCGGCAGTCCGGCACTGGTAAATCCGATAAACAGTGGAATGGACGAGCAGGAGCAGAACGGTGTTACCGTGCCGAGCAGGGCTGCGATGCAGTTTGCCCAGATACCGTGAAACCGCCCCATAATTTTCTTACTGCGTTCCGGCGGAAAATAACTCTGAATGTAGGAGATCAGATAAATCAGCACACAGAGCAGCACGGTGATCTTAATCACATCATAGAGGAAGAACTGAATGCTCCCACCGATTCGGCTTGTTGCGTCCAATCCCAATGTGCCGAGTAGATTTCCAATCAGCGTATTCAGCCACTTCATGCCGAGGATTTGATCGGTGATAAACTTGCCCATCAGGAGCAGCACCCCCCTTCGCTATTAGAGCCGCAGCCGCAGCAGGTCAG
>ERZ838399.2970-NODE-2970-length-11590-cov-14.446901_pt1 | contig 11590 bp, 10 predicted proteins | sample MGYA00519683_ERZ838399 | MGnify/ENA primary metagenome ERZ838399 (study PRJEB31850, sample SAMEA3708833) | human gut metagenome | biome: human gut; feature: human-associated habitat; material: faeces | place: China | collected 2014 ...
TACATATGTTTTTGCTGCTTCAGAATCAGATTTCTCATATGCAAGTGCGTCTTTTCCTACTGAGAATCCAGCTTCCAGAGCGTAGTTTCCGTTTAATACCACGTAAGCTGTCTCACCTGTAACTCGTGCTACCTGTGCTGCTTCCAGCTCTACGATCTCTACATTGTGAGGATTTTCTTCGATATCCTTAACGGTTGCATTTAATCCGGCATCGTCTTTCAGTGTGATGATTCCGTTGTCCTGGAGAAGAAGAAGTGCTCTTGCTTCGTTTGTGGTATCGTTTGGTACTGCGATGGAATCTCCGTCTGCCAGATCATCCAGGCTGTCTTTTGTTCCAGGGTAGATTCCGAATGGCTCATAGTGGATACCGCCAGCATTTACAAGGTGTGTACCTTTTTCTTCATTGAACTGATCCAGATATGGGATGTGCTGGAAATAGTTTGCATCGAATTCGCCGCTCTCTACAACCTCGTTTGGTCTTACATAGTCATCAAATACTGTAACTTCCAGGTCATATCCTTCTTTTTCAAGAAGTGGTTTTGCTTCTTCAAGGATCTCTGCATGAGGTGTTGCGGATGCTGCAACTGTGATGGTTTTGTCATCGTCTTTCGCATAAACGCCTGTGCTTAATGTTCCTGCTACTAATACTCCTGTTAAAACTGCTGCCACTAATTTTTTCATAATAATCGTCCTCCTGAATTTTATAATTCTGTTTTAACTTTTTTCTTTTATTTTTATCCGCCCGGAAATTCTTCATTTCCTCCCCGCGGAATATTTTTTATTTGTACTTACTTTCTTCTGTCGATCTTATTTGCGATCAGCATTCCCACTGACTGGAAAATCTGTACCAGAATAACCAGCAGGATAACTGTTACGATCATGATATCTGACTGATATCTGTAATATCCGTAACGAATGGCGATATCACCAAGTCCACCGCCTCCAACTGCACCAGACATCGCAGAATAACCAAGGATGGTTCCGATTGCAATGGTCGCTCCCGTGATCAGTGATGTTCTGGCTTCTACCAGAAGCACTTTCACGATAATTCTCATGTTGCTTGCACCCATGGCTCTGGCTGCCTCGATTACACCTGCATCTACTTCTTTAATAGAAGATTCTACCATTCGTGCAATAAAAGGAATCGCTGCCACAACCAGCGGCACTACAGTTGCTGTAGATCCGTAACTCTTTCCCACCACTGCTCTGGTAAAAGGAATGAGCAGGATCAGTAAGATCAGAAACGGAATACTTCTCACTATATTTGCAATGGCATCCAGTATCTTATACAACACTGCATTTGGCTTCAGTCCCTCTTTATCAGACACTGCCAGCAGCACTCCCATGGGAAGTCCGAACAGGTATCCCAGAACTGTGGAAAGAACTGTCATGTAAAGTGTTTCTCCCACACCCTGGACAATCATCATTATTGTCTCATGATCCCACATATCCTGTCACCTCCCCGATTGCTAAACCTTTTTCTTTCAGATACTGTTTCATCATTTCTGTTCTGGTACTGCCCTCCATAAACTCCAGTATCATCTCTCCCTTGGCTACACCACCTACATTCTTGGTATCTGCCTTCAGGATATTTACCGGTTCTCCGAATGTAAGGATCAGATTTGCGATCACAGGCTCAAAAGCTGAATTCTCGGAAAATACGATTCGTATTTTCTCACCACTTTTAATCTCTGCCTGTCCTTTTTCCCTGCCGGCATCCAGTCTGCTGTCTGCGCCGATATCGGAGCCTGTATCCTTTCGGATCAGTTCTTTGGCAACCTCTGACTGAGGATTTGCAAAAATATCTGCAACCAGTCCTTTCTCAACCACTTCACCCTCATACATGATCGCCACATGTGTACAGATTTCACGCACAACCGACATCTGATGAGTAATGATCACTATGGTGATTCCAAACTGCTTATTAATCTTTTTCAGCAATTCCAGAATGGAAGAAGTAGTCTGCGGATCCAGTGCACTGGTAGCCTCATCACAAAGTAAGATCTTCGGATCCGATGCAAGTGCTCTTGCAATGGCAACCCTCTGCTTCTGTCCACCGGAGAGCTGTGCAGGATAAGCATTCTGCCTGTCCCCCAGACCAACGATTTCTAAAAGCTCTGCTGCCCTCTTTCTGGCCTCTGCCTTCTTCTTTCCTTTTATATAAAGGGGAAAACAGACATTATCGATCACTGACTTCTGCATCAGCAGATTGAAATGCTGGAAGATCATACCAATCTCTTCCCTCTGTTTCCTCAATTCCTTCTCTGTCAAATCACCAAGAGCCTTCCCATCTATCAGAACCTGTCCCTCTGTGGGAACCTCCAGAAAATTCATACATCGTACCAATGTACTCTTACCTGCCCCCGACATACCGATAATCCCATATATATCACCGGAATCGATATTCAGGTTCACATCCTTCAAAGCCTCGACCACGCCATCTTTCGTGTCAAAAGACTTCCGGACCTTCTCAATCACAATCCCAGACATCTCATTCTCCCTCTCTCTTATTCCCCGCTCCGTTGAACATGAACATACTATACCACTACACTTCCGATTATGCCAATTCATAATACCTAGTGCCAGTTATAGTTTAAAGTTATATTTTTAACACTTTACCTCATTGAAATCTATACCTCTTGAATTTATTCAGACAGAAAAACAGCAGGAGAAAGGTCGCATTCCTTTCATCCTACTGCTTTGAAAACGTAATATTCATTAAAGACCATATTCCTTATATAGTTGCTCACGTCTTTTAGAATCTGTTGATACAATCGGGATTTCTTCCGTTCTCTGATCCTGAATCAGTCGAGTAATCAGGCTTCCCAGTCGAGCTTCTCCCTGAATCTGCCCGATTGCCTCGCCTCTTGCCTGTCCGATTGCCTCTCCTTCTGCACGTCCAATTGCTTTTCCTTCTGCTTTAAGTCTTTCAGATTCCAATTCCAGAACTTTTCCTCCCATAATATCACCTATTCCTTTCCGAACATTGTCCTCTTCGCGGAAAATATAATCCGCAATTTTTATAATTAGTTTTGTCAAATCTGTATACAATTCTGACTTTCCTATTTCTGTCAGTTCTTCTTCCAGATTTACCCGGATTTCTTCGTATTCATTTAGGAATACCTGAAATAATTCTGGATTGCTATTAAAATCATGTCCTTTTTTCTCATATCGCATAATATAAAATGGCAACAACATTAGCAGATTCTTCTCAAAGATGCTGTCTTTCGTATAATCAGTCATTTTTATAGTCGGTACGGAATACATCATCAAAAATCGTATTATTCATATAACACTCCTTTTGTATTTTCATTATAGCATTTTGACAAGTTTTATTAAATACTTAATGTATTTTCATCTTTGGAATCAGTGGCAGATATTGCCTGAAAAATTACTTATTAGAATATTTAGATTACTGTTTATGTTCTATACTATACACCACTTACTTTCATATAGCAAGTCCAATTTGGGCAGTTACTTAGAAATGATAGAATAGCAAAAAGGCGACGGATCATCGGGATTGCGCCGCCTTTTTTTCTTTGGGTTATTTGAAGTGTAATGTTTTGTGGTATTTTGCGTATTGGTCGAGAAGGTCGCTCCATTTCTGGCCTTCTGGTTTGGTTTCGTTGTTGTTGTAGTTGTCTTCGCCTTTGAGCTCGTCCATATACTGGATATAGTCCAGAATGTAGATATCGACGGTGGAAATGTCTCTGTCCTGGATTGCGAAGATGTTGCAGTTTCCGACAGAATCGTTGTATGGAAGTTTATTTCCGTTGGCATCGAGGGCTACCATGAAGCAGTCGCTGTTGGAGCCTTCTTCGTAAAGTTCATTTACGGTCAGTTCGTATGGGGTGCGAATCACGGATCTGAGGCCGATGCCTGCATCGTTTATGTCGTTGAGTTCCATGACTTCGGTCTGGGAATCGTCTACTGTGACCGGGATGTCGAAGCTCCAGTCACCTTCGTATTTGTAGTAGCCGGCATCCGTTCCATACTTTGCAAAATCATCTTCTGACCACTGATAGTCTGCTTCCATTCCCTTTACTGCAGAAATATCCAAATGTAAGTTGAAAGTATCCGGAATCTCAATATTTTTAATATAATTCCGATATTCTCCACCACGCTCAGATATCTTATCTACATACTCTTCCAGTAATGCATACCCTTCATCCGTTTCATCCGACAGATCAGCATCCGTAATCCCCATCTCATCCAGTACCTGCTGCGTCATTTCATCATATTTTTCATTATATTCTGTGTAATCTTTTGCCACCTGTGCAAGATCGTAGCGGAAAATGCACGCATAGGTATTATCATCCAGGAACTGTCCTTCCACCTGACCATCGATGCTTGGGTCTGCATCCGGATTAAAGTCCACACCGCCGGTCATGTCCAGATCTATGATCGGTGTGCCACTTTCTGCTCGGGTTTCCGTCTGTGGGAACGGTGTGTCGCTTTTGAACTGCATGGTCATGTAAACTGCCTGACTGTTCGCAAATACTTCGGAGCAGGTGATTGTCAGGCCGTCTGCGGTTTTGGTGTATGCTGTATCTGCAGCATTTGCGGCTGTTGAATCCTGGCTGTTTTCTTCTGTCTCGACTCCGTCAACAGCTTCCAGCGTCGTCGCGTGGTCTGCGAAATCTCCAAAGAAACTTACATTATTCTGCAACGTTTCAAAAAGTCCCCCCACAACCGGGATATTTTTTGCCATGACTGGATCTGTCATATAAAATACAAAAGCAATGAGCAGCACTGCTGCTGCGCCGCCCGCGATCCTGCCGCCAATTTTCATCCAGTGGTATGGATCTTTCGGCGCCTTTTTCTGCACTGCGGTATTGTTTTCGATCAGACGATATGCCTGATTGATCCGCTCATGTACAATCACCGGTATTTCTGTATCTTTCTGAAGTTTTTCCTGAAAATCTTTTTCGTTATTATTAAAAGTCATCATCAAACACGTCCCTCCCTGACCTTATATTCATACATCTGCGCAATCTGTTTTCTGCCACGTTGAAGGCGGGATTTTACGGTGCTTTCCTTCATGTCCAGGATGTCACTGATCTCGCGGATATTGAATCCTTCCATGTAGTACAGAAGGATCACCAGACGGTACTTGTTATCCAGCGGTTCCAGCACCTGTGCCCATTCCTTCGCTACATATTCCTCCTCATAAAAAGGCGTCTCCGGCATCTGATCGGTGTATGTGATCTGTTTCTTTCTCTGCAGGATATCTTTACATTTGTTGATCAGGATCCGTATCATCCATGTCTTGAAATACTTGTTCTGCTTCAGACTTTTGAGATTTTCATAACAGGAAAGGATGGTATCCTGGATCGCATCGGCCGCGTCCTCATCGTTTTTGAGATAGGAAAACGCAACCTTGTACATGCACTGCACCTGTTCATCCATAAGCCGGCAGAATGCATCTTTGTCGCCTTTTTGGGCCTTTCTTATCAAAAATTCATTCATCATCTTCTCCATTCTCCTGTCTCTGACCGGTCATCAGGAAATGCGTTGTAAAAGCTTTTTTGTTTTTGTGCTTCTACTTATTAGACACAGAAATTGCTAAAAAGGATGCAGGTTTTTTGGAAAAATTTCCTGCTGAAAAAACTCTCATACAAAAACACCGCAGAGTCACCGGAAGGGGTATGGCTCTGCGGTATAAAGTTTAAATCATTTATTTACAGGCTTTTTCAGAAGCATAGACAAGTAAGAAGTTCTCGTCGTATCCTGCATGGAATAGCCAAGCGTATGCAAAGTCTGTTCCAGCTGATCGAGGGCTGCTTCCCGTTTCGTCTCTTCATCGACAATAATCTCCAGTTCCAGATAATCTCCCAGGTTCGTGACAGCATCCACGCAGGCAGTGATATTATCCCTGTGATAATACTGCCGAAGTTTCTCCACCACCGGAACCGACCGGAAACCAATCCTCTCCAATATCTCCCGACAAACCGCCCCATCCCCCACTGATGTCTCCAACTCCTGCCTTGTCATAGAAGTATTATCAAGTTTTGCACCCTTATACGTAATCACAGCCGACCTCTCCCCCGTTCCCCGATTCTCTACACACCTCACCCGAAGCGCCTCATCTAACCCCACAAAATCATGATGCTCCGCCATATAATAAGTATCAGATTCCATAACAAACTTCCCCTTACAAAACCCAATCTCTGCCAGAGTTTTCTCTATACATTCCTTATCACTTATCCTTAATTTAATCTCAACTTCTATGCTCATAACTACTTACACTCCCACTATTTTTCTTCTAATATAGCACAATACATCCAACATGAACACCTCCCCCTTCCAACACCTGATCCATCCCCCATAGTATGGCATACTTCAGAAAAACCCTGCCCATAAGAACATCAAGCCTCAAAGTATCACATAAAAAAAGAGGAATCCTTCACATGAAAACCTCCCTACCTGAAACACCAGGAGAAATTTTCAAAGGATTCCCCACACAACAAAATTCTTGTCAAACACCCAGCCCAGGGTGTGCAGAGGGACTGGCGAAGTCCCTCTGCTGTTTTGCAATACCCCTTTGCGGTTTCATACGATTTTTCTAAATCACATGATCTTTCTAAACAGATCCTTCAGATCCTCCACACTCGCATCCTTCGGGTTACCCGGTGCACAAGCATCCGCATGTGCAGATTCAGCGAGGAACTGCAGATCTTCTTCTTTAATAGCCTCCAGCTTGGTCGGAATTCCCACATCAACAGAAAGCTTTCTAACCGCATCAATAGCAGCCTTTCTATATTCCTCCTGAGTCATAGAATCCACATCCTTCACACCCATTGCACGAGCGATCTCACGATACTTCTCTCCAGTGCATTCCTGGTTATATTCCATTACGATCGGAAGCATCATAGCGCATGCAACACCATGCGGAGTATCATAAACAGCACCCAGTGTATGAGCCATGGAATGTGCGATTCCAAGACCTACATTTGAGAATCCCATACCTGCGATATACTGTCCAAGAGCCATTCCCTCACGGCCTTCTTTGGTATTTTCAACAGCTCCGCGAAGAGATTTGGAGATCAGTTCAATCGCTTTGAGATGGAACATATCTGTCATTTCCCATGCAGCTTTTGTGGTATATCCTTCGATTGCATGAGTCAGGGCATCCATACCTGTAGAAGCGGTCAGTCCCTTAGGCATTGAAGACATCATTTCCGGGTCAACAACTGCGATGATCGGCATGTCATGCGGGTCAACACATACAAATTTACGTTTCTTTTCTACATCTGTGATAACGTAGTTGATGGTAACTTCTGCTGCTGTTCCTGCTGTTGTCGGAACTGCAATGATCGGTACGCAAGGTTTCTTTGTCGGTGCTGTACCCTCCAGGCTTCTTACATCCTCAAATTCCGGGTTTGCGATGATGATACCGATTGCTTTTGCAGTATCCATGGAAGAACCACCACCGATTGCAATGATATAATCTGCACCGGATTTTTTGAATGCAGCTACACCATTCTGGACGTTCTGGATGGTCGGGTTTGCTTTGATATCAGAATAAATTTCGTATTCCAGACCCTCTTTTTCAAGAACATCTGTTACCTTGCTTGTTACGTTAAATTTGATCAGATCCGGGTCAGAGCATACAAATGCTTTTTTGAATGCATGTGCTTTTGCTTCGTTTGCGATCTCTGCAATTGCACCTGCTCCGTGATAAGATGTTCCGTTTAAGTTAATTCTATTTGCCATGATAATCACATCCCTTTCTGCGTCGCTCACGCCTTAACTTTGTTATTATCTTAACAATAGTTTTATAAAAAAGAAAGTTACAGAATCCAACAAGTGTAACGTTTTCTGTAACTTTCGTGATTTGTTCTAAATTTATGCATTCATATTCAGTAAAAATAACCAGATATATCTTTCCTGTTTATGGAAACATTTCTGTAACGCCTGTATTTCCAACATTTTTGAAGTTGTCAGTTCAGGATCTCAAGCCTCACAAAAATCTCTGCAAGCTTCTCCGGCATCCCATCTACAATGATAGATGCCAGTTCTTCCGGGGTACATGTCACCCCTCCTGTCACCCATTTGACAGTCATATAAATAGAGCTCTGGCAGTACATTTCCAGCAGATAATGAACGTTTTCGCCCGGTACTTTGCCAGTTTTTTCACGAATTAAATTTTCGTAAAACTGTAAGATCAGCTCGAAATCATGCTGTCTGAGGGAATTCTGTTCGTCATAACGAAACGCTGCCGCAAAAAACGTCTGCTCTTCCTGAATATAAGTAAACTTCTTGACCAGAGCATCATAGACCGTCTTTCCACGTCCCATATGTTCAAAAGATTTCGTAAGAAGTTTGTCAAAATACCAGTTGATCAGGTCGTATTTGTCCAGAAAATTCCTGTAAAAAGTCTGTCTCGTAAGCTCACATTTCTCTGTGATCTGCTTCACTGTGATGTTCTCTACAGGAGTTGTCTGCATACATTCTTTCATGGCCCGTGCCAGCCGGTATTTGGTTTTTTCACCCTTTGTCAGATCTCTCTGGTTGCCTGTTTCAGCCATTCTTTTTCTTCCTCATCTAAGTATGGTGATATGGTCGTATATACTTTCTGATGGTAATCATTCAGAAGTTTCCGCTCACGTTCTGTCATCTCTTCCGGGTTGATTCCCTCCAGATCAAATGGGACCATTGTCAGTGGTTCGAAGCACATAAACTGCCCGAAAGATGTCTTTTCTGCCTTTTTGCAGAGGACAAGATTTTCGTGGCGGATCCCGAATTCATTTTCCAGATAATAGCCAGGTTCGTCGGAGGTGATCATTCCTTCCTCAAGCACCGGTGCCGGATTTCCCGGAAGGTTTTTCCAACGGAAGCTGTTCGGTCCTTCGTGAACATTCAGAAGATAGCCTACTCCGTGTCCTGTGCCGTGGTTATAATCTTCACCCAGTTCCCAGAGCGGTCCTCTGGCAAGATAATCGAAGTTTAAACCTGTGCATCCGTACTTGAATTTCGCCGCTGCCAGGTTCAGATTTCCACGCAGAACTGCGGTAAAAAATTTCTTTTCTTTGGCTGTGACAGGTCCAAGAACAATGGTTCTTGTGATATCTGTTGTTCCTTCCAGATAATGTCCGCCGGTATCTGCAAGCACCATTCCCCTGGCCTCAAGCGGGATGTCTGTCGCTTCTGTCGCGCTGTAATGTACGATCGCAGCATGCGTTCCATATGCAATGATCGGATCAAAACTTTCCCCCAGAAAGTGCTCCTGTTCGCTGCGGAACTGGTATAATTTCTCCGCTGTGCTCAGTTCTGTAATGGTAGTTCTGGTGACGTTTTTCTTGAGCCAATGGATGAATTTAGTTACTGCGACACCGTCCTTAATATGTGCAATTCTCTCGTTTTCCATCTCTGTTTCGTTCTTGACTGCCTTCGGAAGAAGAGTCAGATTTGGCTCATCCAGAATCGTCACTTCAGATGGAATATTACTTACGAGACGGCTGTTGACATTCGCCCTGGAGAGCAGAACTTTCTTATCTGAAGAGATGCTCTGAACATAAGAATAGACATCATCGTATGGGTAAATTTTTACCCCATCTGCTTCCAGATTACTGCGGATCTCTTCTGAAAAAGCTGCTGCATTTGCGTATAATCTCAGTTCATTCTCCATCATTACAAGGTAAGAAAGAACCACCGGACAGCAGTGGATATCGTTACCGCGGATGTTCAAAAGCCAGGCGATATCATCGAGGGATGTGAGGATAAAAGTGTCGGCTTCTTTTGCTTTCATCTGCTCACGGATCTCTGCGATCTTATCTGCTCTGGACTTGCCGGTCCATCGGATATCCAGTTCCATGACCGGCTCACAGGAAAGAACCGGACGGTCTTCCCAGATCTCGCCGATCAGGTCATCGTTTACAGAAAATGTGATATGTTTTTTCTGCAGAAGTTCCTGCAATTCTTCCGCTTCCCTCGCACTTACAGTACGGCCGTCGAAGCCAAGACACATGCCTTCTTCTAATTTATCGTTCAGAAACTGATGCACGGTCGGAACCCCTGGCTCGCCGGATTTGAACAGTTCTATTGTCGTATCGCGGAGCTGATCCGCTGCCTGGATAAAATAACGGCCATCGGTCCACAGGCCTGCCATGTCCTGTGTGATAATGGCAGTTCCTGCGGAGCCGGTGAAGCCGGTGATATATTTCCTGCATTTGAAGTAGTCACCTACGTATTCCGATCCATGGAAATCATCTGTTGCTACCAGATAGGCGTCTATCTTTTTTTCTTTCATAAAAATGCGAAGGGCGTTTAATTTTTGTTTTATAGTCATTTTTTTCTATGCCTCCCTCATAACATGGGGTGTAAATTTTATAAATTTACTTTAAACAGGATATATATATTTGTCAAGAGAGGAAGGGTACTTCCCTTGGACCCGTTAATTTGCATTGACCTTTCTTGTCAGGGCGGGATGCCCTGGGGGGATTTTTTTATATTGGGATATATGAAAACCTCGAAGGGACTTGCCAGTCCCCTCGCCACCCCTGGGCTGGGTGTTTGACGGAAATTTTGTCTTATGTAGTGCCCTTTGAAAAATTCTCCTGGTGTATCAGGTCGGAAGATCTTTGTATAAATGATATCGCAGTATATAAAAATAACAGGATTCTTCTCTTTCGCATGGAGAAGATATCCTGTTATTTTATCATACTATTGGTGAGTTGATTTGTATTAGTATAACTCTAAGCTAGTGTACTGTATCATTGACATTTCGCTAAATAACTTGCCTGTTTTCCCATCGAACTGCGTTGACTTCGCTCAACGATGCCACCGCATCGCCTCGTTCAGTCGCCTTGTCGATGAAAAAACATTCTGCGTTATTTAACTGAAAGTCAATGAGACAGTACACTAGGTCATCCATTTTAAAACTCTTCATTGGTCAGAATCTAAAATACTATCTTCCAAGCCAACCATCTCAAGAGCATTTATTGACTTTAATCTGGCTTGCTCATTCTACAGTCATCCATTTTTCCAAAATTCTGTGGTCTTTCAAATAAATTACTTCTTACAGAGTCATTCCAGCACCCAATTTTCGTTGGTTTCCAGCCGACTTACTTCCCACGTAGTCATTCTCACTCCCAATCTTCGTTGGTTTCCAGACGACTTACTCCTCACGTAGTCATCCCAATACCCCCGCGCCTTTCGCGCCAGCGAAACAGCCCTAAACAGTTGACGTCAGCCCGTTCTGTCTTGATGCACCAGGCGTGGCCAAGTAGGGAGGCTGAGGGGGAGCTTCGGCCTTCGCAACTTCGAGATGCTCCCCCTCAGGGTTTTCTCAGTTTCCAAACTGAATTTTCCTGCCTTATAAGGCAAAAATTATACTTTTTTAATATGAGACTTAATTCTTAGAAAAGTCCAGTGATCTTTCCGGTCTCATCAACATCAATACGTTCTGCAGCAGGTACTTTCGGAAGACCTGGCATCGTCATGATCTCGCCTGTCAGGGCAACGATAAATCCTGCGCCAGCAGAAATCTTAAGATTACGTACAGTAACTTCGAAGTCTGTCGGAGCCCCAAGCTTGGTCTGGTCATCGGTCAGGCTGTACTGTGTCTTAGCCACACAGATCGGGCAGT
>ERZ838399.2973-NODE-2973-length-11587-cov-5.726587_pt1 | contig 11587 bp, 9 predicted proteins | sample MGYA00519683_ERZ838399 | MGnify/ENA primary metagenome ERZ838399 (study PRJEB31850, sample SAMEA3708833) | human gut metagenome | biome: human gut; feature: human-associated habitat; material: faeces | place: China | collected 2014 ...
AGCAGAGCAGAGCAGAGCAGAGCAGAGCAGAGCAGAGCAGAGCAGAGCAGAGCGTAATAATTATATAGACTTTTTGCGAGGAATCGCATCTATCGGAATCATTGCGATACATACAGCTTTTTGGTCAGGGCAAAGCTATACACCAGAATGGTTCTGGAATCTAACCTTGTTGTTAGATGTCCCGTTTTTCTTCTATTTATCTGGATGGGCATCAAGTTATAAAAAAAGTGATATAAAAAAAACTTGTAAAAGTATACTTGACATATGGTGTAAATGGATATTTTTTGTTTCAGTGGTATCGGTGTTTTGTTTTTTTTCGCATTTTTTTCCGTTTTCTTTTGAAGGAGTATCTGATATTAAGGATCTTTTTCAAAATTATATGTTTAATGTTAGCATACCAGGATTCTGCGTTGTAGCTGGTTCAATATGGTTTTTGCCATGTTACTTTGTTTTGATTTTTGTGAATGCAATAATTATGACGATACTAGAAGGCTTTGCTGGAACGACCGAGAATAAAAAAACATATATGTGGATACTGATAGGTGTATTTATTTGGATATCATATGGTCAATATTTTTTTGGTTTAGATGTTCAATATTTCCTCTTTTACAGTTTTTTTTGGATGCTGGGAATGAATAAAATGGGAAAAGCCAAGAACTTGCGTCAATTGCTGATGTTTTTGTCCTTACTAGCACTGGGTACGATGTTTTCATCGTATTTACAAGGGTTACCTTTATATGACTTACAATCGGCAAAATTTCCACCATCAATAAAATACGGGTTTGCTTCTTTGATTACAATCGTATTAGCTAAGTATTTTGAGGGACGATATAGCGTAAAGAAAAATTTTATCGAGCATATTGGGAAAAATGCAATTTATTATTATTTTGCACAAGGAATTGGTAGTTCAATTAATTATTATGTGGTAAGCATGGTTAATTTAAATAATTGGTTATTTAAATGGATATTAGTTTATGGCGTAAATGTTCTTGTTACAGTGCTTATTGCTGAAGCACTCTCATTCATGTATTCAGAATTAATAATAAAGCGCATATACAGTAGACTTTCTGTAAAAAATTAATTGTTGGTTTTATAAGGTGGATGCATCATATTGAAATATTTGTTATTGATTTATTTATAATGATGGAGTTTATAAAGTTGAAATTTCTCTAATTTGGGTCCTTACTCTCATAATTGAGGAATATGTATATAGAAAATTGTTTATTATTACGTTTTAGGGAGAGAATAAGTATTGAAAAAATATATAAAACTACTTCGCGTAAAGCACTACATAAAAAATTTGTTGATTTTTGTTCCTATGTTTTTTGGCGGTGTATTTTTTGATTTTAGCAAATTAACAGCTGGGATGGTTGGCTTTTGGTGTTTTTCTTTTATTTCTTCAGCAATTTACATATTAAATGATTTGAAGGATATAGAGAAAGATAGAAAGCATCCTATTAAGAAAAATAGACCATTGGCTAGTGGGCAAATAAAACCCAGAGTAGCGATAGTTATTATGAGTTTATGTATAGGTGTATCGTGCGTGCTATCATTTTATTTGGATAACTTTCGTTCGTTTGTTTTGCTTATATCATATTTGGGGTTAAACGTTGCATATAGCATGGGCTTAAAGAATAAGCCTATTATTGATATTGTAATATTAGCAGCAGGTTTTGTGATTCGGATTTTTTATGGGGGAATGATTACGGGTGTCTCTATATCAAAATGGCTTTATTTGGTAATTACATCGGGAAGTTTATATATGGGACTTGGAAAACGGCGCAATGAGATGAAAAAACAAACAGATACTAGAGATGTTTTAAAGTACTATAATGTTGATTTTTTAGATAAAAATATGTATGTATGCGTGGCATTAACAATTGTATTTTATGCGTTATGGACATATGAAATGTCAAATGCGCAAATTAGTTGGACTATTCCAATATTTATAATTTTGTTAATGAGTTATAGCCTAGATGTGGAAGGAGATTCGGATGGAGATCCTGTAGAGGTGATTTTGCATGATAAAATTTTGATAGGGATTTTGATCCTATATGCATTATTTATTTTTGGATTATTATATGCGGTGTGAAAATTATGAATGTATATGATTTTGATAGAACGATTTATGATGGAGATAGTACAATAGATTTTTATTTATATTCTATAAAAAAACATCCGGTAATTTTAAGGTGTTTGCCACGACAACTTATTTCTATAATAAAATATAAACTTAAACTTATTAATAAGACAGAGATGAAAGAAGGTTTTTATGTTTTTTTTAGAATGATACCAGATATTGATTACGACATTGATATGTTTTGGAATAAAAATGAAAATAAAATTTGTAGATGGTATATGGAAAAAAAGATGGTTGATGATGTAATTATATCGGCATCTCCGGAAATATTATTAACAGAGATTTGTAGACGACTAGGAATAAAATATTTGATTGCGTCTAAAGTTGAAAAAATAACAGGGAAGTACTATGGGGAGAATTGTTATGGAAAGGAAAAAGTAGTACGTTTTCAAAAGCGGTTCCCTAATGAAAATATCGATGAGTTCTATTCGGATTCATATTCAGATGAACCGTTGGCAAGAATTGCAAAAAAAAGTTATCTTGTCTCTAAAACATCTAAGAAAATTTGGTATATAAATTGATGTATAAATAGCTTCCTGTATAATTCAAAGTGTAGAAAGTAAATGATTTTACAAAAATAGATACCTAAGTTAAACTGTTATTGCTGACCGGCCAATTAGCTACGTAACTCTTTTTACTGTGGAATAGCTAACATTGGCTGTTTTTTATTGACACTATGTTCATTTGTGCATATACCATTTACACTTTCATTTATAGTTACAATAGGAGTTATTTTATCCTTATCATATGTACATATGAAAGTGATGGATAGGATTATAAAATAAAGCAACAGATAGATAATGTTATATATGTGATGGAGGAGAAAGACATGGATGCGACTCTTATTATTATGGCTGCCGGTATCGGTTCGCGATTTGGAACAGGCATTAAACAGCTTGCAAAGATGGCTCCGAATGGAGAGATTATCATGGATTTTTCTATTTATGATGCAAAAGAAGCCGGATTTACAAAGATTGTTTTCGTGATCCGGAAAGCGATTGAGCAGGAGTTTAAAGAGATAATCGGAGATCGCTTATCCAGGTTTATGCCGGTGGAATATGTGTATCAGGAGTTGGATGATCTGCCGGAAGGCTATGAGGTTCCGGCAGGAAGAGTGAAACCATGGGGAACCGGTCAGGCGATTTTAGCTTGTAAAGATGTGGTAAAGGAACCATTTGTGATTATCAATGCGGATGATTATTACGGAAAAGAGGCATTTATGAAGCTTCATGAGTTCTTGATTTCCGAGAATGAGAATAAAGAGAAGATGAACCTTGCCATGGCTGGATTTTCTTTGAAGAACACGCTGAGTGAGAACGGAGCTGTAACCAGAGGTGTCTGTGTGGCAGATGCAAATGGATATCTGGAGAAAGTGATTGAGACAACGGGAATTCAGATAGTGGATGGAAAAATACAGTGCGATAATGCGGAAGTCAGCAAATGGATTACATCAGATACAATGGTATCCATGAATATGTGGGCGGGATATCCGGATTTTTTGCATTATATAGATAAAGAATTTGCCAGATTCCTTGATACATTAGGAGAAAATCCGGAGAAGAAAGAATATCTTCTCCCGAATATTGTAGCGGAATTGCTGGACAAGAATTTAGCTTCTGTAAAAGTTTTGAATACGTCGGATAGGTGGATTGGGATTACGTATAAGGAAGATATAGAACCAGCGCAGAAAAAGTTTCGTTTTATGATAGAAAATGGAACATACCTGGAGAAGTTATGGAAATAACAATATTGGAGAAGAATGTTCCGAGAAATTAATGCCGAATGTTATATTATGGTTGATGGGGATGATACGTATCCGGCTGAATATGGAAAACATATGGCGGAACTTGTGCTGTATAAGAATGTAGATATGGTTATAGGGGATAGGCTTTCATCTACATATTTTGAAGAGAATAAAAGACCTTTTCATAATTTTGGAAACAGTTTAGTAAGGGAAACTATTAATCGTCTGTTCCATACAAATATTCGAGATATTATGACAGGATACCGTGCATTCAGTTACCTTTTTGTAAAAAGTTTTCCGGTTTTGTCCAAAGGATTCGAAATTGAGACGGAAATGACGATCCATGCAGTTGAGAAAAATATGTGTATTGAAAATGTGATAATTGAATATAGAGATCGACCGGAGGGAAGTGAATCGAAATTAAATACATATTCGGATGGAATTAAGATATTAAAAACGATAGGGAGATTATATAAAAATTATCGGCCAATGAATTTTTTTGGAATGCTCTCAGCGTTGCTGGGTGTGATTTCATTGATAATGTTTATTCCAGTATTGTATAAGTATATACAAACAGGAATGGTTCCTAATTTTCCGACATTAATTGTTTCTGGGTTTGTTGCATTGGCTGCGATGGTTTCTTTCTTTTCTGGACTTATTTTATCAGAAATTGTGGAAAAAGAACGCAGAGAATATGAATTTAGATTACAAATGATTGAAATGAATAAGGAAAAGGTTATCAAATGACTATATCAGAAAATAAACATAGTTGGATGAAAATTATAATTGCAATAGCAATGAGTTTTTGTGGGTTGCTTGGGATACAGATGCAATATTTAAATTATACTTTTACTGGTTTGGGAAAAGAAATATTATTAATTGTTTTTTTTGTACGTTTAAGATGTATTACCGAATTTCTGTAAAAAGAAATGTTCAGTTTTATATCTCAATTGTCTTGTCTGTTTTTTATGCGATGATTTTAGAGTTTGGCTTTCAATTAGATATAATGTCATGTATCCAATTCAATATAATGACAGCAGCGACAGTGCTCCTTTTGGCAATAGAAATATTCCCTTTTTTGCACTATATAATATATTATTTTGAACAGAAAACGATTGCAATTGAAAGCGATAAAAAAAATCTGAAAAGATGCTTTGCTATAATTGTTTTATTTTGGATAATGGCATATTTAGCGTTATTTCCTGGAGTATATGCAACAGATGCCCCTTATTGGTATCATGAATTTTTGAGAAAAGAGATTCCTATATCATCTCAATGGTCTCCAGTATATTGCGGGATATTTTATTTCTTTGTTAATGCTGGAAAGGTCATTTTTGATAATTATTCGATAGGCTTTGCTGCATTTACTTTATTACAAATGAGTGTTTCGTTGTATGTTATCTGGAAAGTTTTATCATTTATAAATGATAAAATGAATAGAATGTGGGTAATATTATCTACACTTTTTTTCCTTTTGCCTATACATGTTATCCTTTCTTTGACATCAGCGCAGGACTCGCTTTTTGCAGTATCGTTTGCCATGGTAGTATTATTGTTAATTGAATATTTACTAGATGAGCAATTTTTAAATAAGAAAAATGCTATAAAATTGTTTCTATGGATGTTTTTAATGTGTGTCATTAGAAACAATGGAGTATATGTTCTCACTTTTCTACTTCTGTCTGCATTACTGCTGAAAGCTAGAAGAAAATTTTTGATCTTATTGACAGGAGTCATAATATTCGTATTTGTGTATCAAGGACCGGTCTATGCTTTATGTGGGTGGCAGAAAGGTACAGCCTTAAGAGAAATGCTAAGTTTACCTTTGCAACAAATGGCATGGGTATATAATAATGATGATTTGACGGAAAATCAACGTAAAGAGATGCAAAAATTTGTTCCTGATGAGGGATGGAATACATATGAGCCTCTTATTTCAGACCACGTAAAATCTAACCTTAATATAGAAGAAGTACAGAATGATAAGCTTTCTTTTTTGAAATCATATATTAGTTTTTCTGTCTTTGATCCAATAGGATATGTACAGGCATTTGGACTGCAAACATTTAGTTTATGGTATCCGAATAAAACTTGGCCAGATCCCAGACCGTGGCATCCGTACATAGATATACTTTGCTATGCTGAATCGGTAGGGTATGAACCGGGGTTTGTAATTAAGAGGGATAGTTTATTTCCGCAGTATCAGTGGATTTTAGAAAATTTATATGGAGCCGGAAGTCCTGGAGATGGATATGGTGGAAATTTGAAAATGGTTTTTTCTAAGATTCCGATTTTTTCGACATTATGTCAGGCTGGATTCTATAGCTGCATTTTGGCTTTTCTTGGTGTTTATGCTGTTTTTGTAAATAGGAATAAAAAAATGGTCTTGATTTTGAGTGCAGAATTTGGTATGTGGCTTACTGTACTTTTAAGTCCGGTTATTATGTATCGTTATTGTGCACCATTTATATTTACAGCACCGCTATATGTTTCAGCAATGTTTCTTTTGAAAAAAACACTAAAAATAATATGTGTGGAAAAATATAATGCTTGGAAATGAAATAAAAAAGAATTTATATTTTAAATATGGAGTGAGTTTACTGGTAGCACTGGTAATCTCACTCTTCTTTTCGCATACGATTTTTAATGATATATTTGCCAGCCCTGCAAAAGAAGCAAGACTGGTCATTACAGCAACAGCCGAGCGAAATATCAAATCAGGTGGATCAGATATAAGGATTGTCCGAATTCTTCTGGATGGAGAGGACGTCCCCTTTGATTCAATAGAAAAACAGGGGGACTGGAATCATGCAGATGGTGTCTGGATGGTGGTCAATCCGGACAGCCCGGCTACGCTTTCTTATACAGCAGAAAATGTGAAAGAGCTTCAGGTGGATTTCCAGATGCATGATGGCTCTGGTGTGGCAGAAATATGGTCTAATGATAAGAGAATCAGCCGCACAGATTTGTATTCTTCTGGGTGGGAGTCTTACTATTTGCGGAAAACAATCGGCAGTGTTTCTATTTTTAATAATCTAGTGATGTTTGCCGGAGTATTCCTGATAACACTGTTTTGTTTGGCAGGGATGGAACAGTTGATTGTGAATTTAAGAAAGTCGATCGGAATCAAAAAGGGAGTAGCATTTTTTATTGGATTTTATGTTGTCTTATATGTTATTTCCTGTTATTTTAACATCTTGGATTTAGGAATTCGATGTGGCTTGATATTATTAGTCATATCGGCGCTTGGAGCAAATGTGCATGAATGGCATGAGAAGCGAGACAGTGACAAAAAGATTTATCGGATAGTGACAGATGGCGTGTGGCTGATTCTGTCATCTGTTATTTTATTGTACATGGTCGAACTGGTGGAACAGAATCTGGCAAATATTGGGGCAGAATATATTTTCGGAAATATTGTGATTTACCTTCTGTTCTTGATGATGGTGTATATGCTGGTTCGAAGTATTTTTTATTCGGTATCGGCGGTCATGCTGGTTATGTACATATTTTCCGTAGCAAATTCGTTTGTGCGTTTGTTTCGTGGTTCGCCTATCGTGCCGGGAGATTTTCTTGCGATGGGAACGGCTAAAAATGTGTTTATGAATTACCACTACAGTGTGACGGGACCGATGCTTCTGGCATTGTGGCTTCTGATAGCGTTTCTTGTATTGACTTTTTATTTTTATGGAAGAGAAAAACGTGTTTTTTCGTGTGTTTTAGTGTGGTCGCTTCCGTCTGTATGTCTGCTTAGTTTTATGATGGGTGGAACTTTATTTGCCCCGGATATGGATTTTTGGAACCAAAATATAAACATTCAGAGGTATGGGATTGCTCTTAGCTTCATTTCGGATATCCGCCATATGAAACTGGAAGAGCCAGCGGGATATTCGTCAAAAGATTCGGAAGAGATGATTTCGAAATTTGTAGAAACGGAAGATGAGAAGGAACAGAATTGTCCGAATGTGATCGCGATTATGAATGAGAGTTTTTCGGATCTCAGTGTGATTTTCCCGGAATTGGATAATGAAGTGTATATGTCGAATTTTAATTCTTTATCGGGAAATGTAGTAAAAGGTTATATGCAGGTATATCCGATCGGAGGCGGAACGGCAAATACAGAGTATGAATTTCTGACAGGAAATTCGATGGCATTTCTTCAAGGATCGATTCCGTATCAGCAGTATATCACACGGAATGGCACGTATTCGATTGCACAGATTTTGAAAACCAGAGGGTATCATACTACGGCAATTCATCCATACGATAAGAGAGGATATAATCGCGCTCAGGTGTATCCCAAAATTGGCTTTGAAACGTTTCTGGATGTGTCTGATTTTGAAAATGCAGAGCTGATTCGAGATCGTTATATTTCGGATCGGGATTCTTATAAAAAGGTAATCGAAGAGTTTGAAAAAATCCGTCAAAGTGGACAGCCGGCGTTTATTTTTAATGTGACGATGCAGAATCACAGCGGATACGACGCAGGATGTTTTACAGAGAATGCAGTCCGGATTCCGGGGCATGAGGGAGAATTTCCAAATGCAGAAGAGTATCTGACACTGATTCGTGAGTCAGATGTGGCGATTCCGATGTTGATTGATTATTTTAGCAAGATAGAAGATCCAACGGTGATCGTATTCTTTGGGGATCATCAGCCGATGGTGGAAGAAAGTTTCTATGAGACGTTAGCAGGAAAGCCGCTGACGGAGTGGACACTTGCGGAAGCGCAGAGCCGCTATATTGTCCCATTTTTTATCTGGGCGAATTATGAGATCGATGCGGAGGAAAATGTATTTACCAGTGCGAATTTTCTCTCGGAACTGATGTTTGAAAAGGCGGGGATAAAATTGCTTCCGTATCAGGAGTTTTTGAAGGAAGTGAGAGAGGAGATCCCTGCGATGGATGGTGGTGCATGGCGCGATAAGGATGGCACCTGGGAAGTGCTGGACACCAGCCAGCCGATTTTGGAGGAGTACTGGAGATTGCAGTACCGGAACATGTTTGACAAGAAGGTTCACTATTAAGTCTGGGGGTGTCTGAATGGAGAGACAGGAAATGGAAGGAAAGCAGCGCGGGAAGGTGCTTCTGGTTACCCACGTCAGCGGCTTCGTTCCGCAGTTTGAGATGAACAATGTGCGTATCTTACAGAGCATGGGATATGAAGTTCATTATGCTTCGAATTTTAATACGCCGTCCTATGGGACGGATAATCGCCGTCTGGATGGAACGGGGATTATCTGCCATCAGATTGATTTTGTGCGAAGTCCGTTTGATAAGCGGAATCTGCATGTGTATCGTCAGATGGTTGAGCTGATGCGCCGGGAAGATTTTTCGCTGGTGCACTGTCACACGCCGATGGGAGGGGTGATGGCGCGTCTGACGGCACATGTGACGGGGACAGGCCCGGTGATTTATACGGCCCATGGATTCCATTTTTTTAAAGGGGCGTCGTGGAAGAACTGGCTGTTTTATTATCCGATGGAAAAGTTTTTGTCGAGGTGTACGGATCAGCAGATCTGTATTAACCGGGAAGATTATGAACTTGCGAAGCGGAAATTCCATGCGAGGTATGTGGATTATGTGCCGGGTGTGGGGATAGATCATTCTCAATTTCGCCTTCCTGGGGATAAGGAAAGGCAGAGGAAGAGAGAAAGCCTGGGGGTGCGGTCGGATCAGGTGGTGCTTCTGACATCCGGGGAGATGATACCCAGGAAGAATCAGGAAGTGTTGTTTCGGATGCTGGCCAGGATGAGGGATGAGACGGATCATGGTGTTTATGAAAAGCTTCATCTGCTCTTGTGCGGACATGGGGAATTGAATGAGCATCTTCATGAGTTGGCGGACAGGCTTGGAATTGCCGATCATATATCGTTTTTAGGATACCGGGAAGATATGCTGGAGATCTTTGGAGCTTCGGATATCTTCCTTTTTCCATCCTTTCAGGAGGGATTGCCTAGGGCGATGCTGGAGGCCATGGCAAGTGGCCTTCCGGTGATTTGTTCGGAGATCCGGGGCAATACGGATCTGATGGGAGATAGATGGACCGAGTCAGAAAATCAGAGAATGAAGCTATGCCCGGGCGGAATCATGCTGAATCATTTTCAGGATGCGGATGTCTGGGCGGAAGCTCTTCGGGATATGCTTTCTAGGAGGAGCAGCTGGAAAGAGATGGGAGAAGCCTGTATCATGCGAAGTAGGGAGTTTGGCCTAGATGTGGTGGAAAAGAAGATGAGGGAGATCTATGAACGTTTTACAGAAAAGGAATAGAAGTATACCGGATGGAAATGAGACGGCAGCGGTCTTATTTTTTTTGCTTTTTATATTTTTGAAACAATTTTATTTATTCCCTTCAGGGGGGATGGAGGCGGCGGATGTATGTCTGTTCGCCTCTTTTTTTATGCTGTTATGTGACTGTATGAGAAGAAGACCGGAGCGGCTCTTGCAGCTGAAGACCGAAAGCCTGTTTTATGGGTTTCTGGCATCGGTTGTGGTGATTAATACATATTATGGAATTCGCCTGGGACGTGGTGAATTTTTTAGGTATACCTGCTTTTGGATCTTCAATGCCTGTGCTATTTGGAGTTTCTGCTATCTGACGGAGTATGGCGGAAAAGCTTTTTTGACCGGGATTAATCGTGTGGTAAAAGTGAATATCGGAGTGCAGCTGCTGATATATCTGTCGGGTCATGGACGCATATTTCGTGAATACTGGGGAGCGATTCGCTATCAGGGAACCTTTAATGATCCGAACCAACTGGCATTTTTCCTGTTTATGATGATATTGCTTTTGTATCTGTACCGGTGCCGGTTTGGGGATCGGAGCTTTCCTGTGTTCTATGTGCTGGCCTTGCCGGTGCTCGCAGCATCGAAGTCTACGGGAATCTTATTGGGATTTTTTGTATTTACTATTTTGGCTGTTTTGTATGAACTGTATCGAATTGGATGCAAAAAGGGTGTATCAGTGAAGGTATGGATCTTGGGAATCTGTATGGGAGTGCTTATATTTGGTTTGTTTTTATGGTGGATATGGCCTGCAGCGGATTTTGATGTGAAGACGGTGGATTATAATATGCTGACACGGATTCAAGAGAAGATATGGAAGGTTGCTCATGGTGGCCTGTTGGGACTTTTTCTGGATCGTGGAATGGAGAAGCTGGTACTGTACCCTCAGTATCTTTTGTATGGAGCTGGAGAGGGCGGTTTTGACCGATTTACATTGGCAAGTCAGGTGAATGAGATTCATTGCTGCCTGTTCAGTGTGATGTTTTGCTATGGTTTAATTCCGACTAGTTGTTTGTTGGTCTGGCTTGGACGCAAGCTGCGACGCATAGATGCGGCTATGACCTGCGCTGTGATTGGACTTCTGGCGGAGAGTTTTTTCCTTGTGAATTACCGGCAGCCGATGTTTTGGATGATACTCTTGTATGGGAGTGTGGCAGGCGGATGTAGAGGCGGGGACGTATGAAAAAAATGAAACATATAATTAGTTGTAAAATTTCTGGAAGTTCACATTAGCAATAAACTTAAAATAACTCAAAAACTTTACTTTTAACATCAGCTAAGTTAAAATGAAAGAAATTGAGTTAAGGGGGAATGGGAAATATGCTTACAAGCGTATTCGGGATTTCTATAAAATATGAAGCATGGAATCATCAGGATTCTTTGCCTGTTTATATTGCAGGGAGTTATGATTTTCACAC
>ERZ838399.2974-NODE-2974-length-11584-cov-14.962182_pt1 | contig 11584 bp, 8 predicted proteins | sample MGYA00519683_ERZ838399 | MGnify/ENA primary metagenome ERZ838399 (study PRJEB31850, sample SAMEA3708833) | human gut metagenome | biome: human gut; feature: human-associated habitat; material: faeces | place: China | collected 2014 ...
AGATATTGGGGAATACATATCACAATTTGCGTAAACTACAACCAGCACATGGTGGTACAGACCCAGGTGCTATATATAAGGAAAGAAAAGAAAAAGATGATAATCTGGAATTGACGCTGGCAGTGGGCAAGATCCTGGAAGACAATGGGATAGATGTGGTGTATACTAGAACTACAGATATTTATCAGACACCTTTTGAGAAAGCGAAGATTGCAAACGAGGCGGGTGCAGATTATTTTATTTCTTTCCATAGAAACAGCAGCCCGGAGGAGAATCAGTATCAGGGAGTAGAAGTGCTGGTATATGATAAGAGTGGAATCAAATATGATATGGCGCAGAATATTGTGGGAGCCCTGGGTGAACTTGGATTCAAAGAACTGGGGGTCAATGCGCGGCCAGGTCTTGTCGTTCTTCGTAAGACCAGGATGCCGGCACTTCTGGTGGAGACAGGATTTCTGAATTCAGATGAGGACAATAAGCTGTATGACGAGAAACAGAAGGAAATTGCAGAGGCGATCGCGACATCTATTCTTGGAACCCTGAATGATGAGACGATAGAACAGCCATTGTATTATCGGGTTCAGACAGGAGTTTTCCGGCATCGCGAAAATGCAGACAGGATGCTGTATCAGCTGACAGATCAGGGATTTCCTGCATTTTTGCTCTATGAAGGTGATCTGTATAAGGTTCAGGTAGGAGCTTTTCAGCAGATCGGCAATGCGATCCAGATGGAACAGAGACTCCGGGACGCGGGATACAGTACGATAATCGTTACAAAATAAAACACAGACAGGAGAAAGTTATGTACGAGAAATTTTTGGAGGAAGTAGGAAACTTTGTTTTTATGGAGAATCAGCCGGAATCGGCGGATATTATTTTTGTTCCGGGAAACAGTTACCCTTATATGGCAGAAAAAGCGGCAGAGCTTTATCGACTGGGGCTGGCGCCGATGGTTCTTCCAAGTGGAAGATACAGTATTTCTGCAGGAAAGTTTTCCAGAGTGACAGGGGAGGCAGAGAAATATAATGGAGCCTACCAGACGGAATGGGAATTCCTGAAGGATGTACTGATGAAAAACGGCGTGCCGGAGAATGCCGTTTTAAGGGAAGACGAGGCAACTTTTACATGGCAGAATGCACTTTTTTCAAGAAAAGTGACAGATCAGGCCGGATTAAAAGTGAAAAAAGCAATTTTGTGCTGCAAGAATTATCATGCCAGAAGAGCATTTATGTATTATCAGAGGGCGTATCCGGAAACAGAATTTCTGGTATGCCCTTGCTCTGTGGATGAAATTACAAAAGAAAACTGGAAACTGACTCAGCATGGAATTGATGAAGTGCTGGCAGAGATAAAACGAATTGTCAGCCAATTTCAGATAATGATGCAAAAATAAATCCCATAATTTGTAAATTCTAAAAATAATTTAGGGGTGTCGAAAAAAGCAGAACTGTGATATAATACGTGTGTCGTAAAAGAAAATATTATGTTACGAAATATTTACAAAAAGGTAAAAGTTTGGTATATTGAAGTTTAGCATATCTTGAAAAAAGAAATGTCAGAATATTTGAATTAAATTTACTTATAGATAGAATATAACTGAGCGGATTTTATGGACGGGCAATGAAATGAACTATAACATAAGCACATCTGGTCAGGATAAATTGTTGATCATTTATATAATGTTTAGAATAGATTGAGGTAGAATAATTATGAAAAATAATAATAAAAACATGCATCTTTTTGCAATTGCAGCTCTTGCAGCAACTCTTATGGCAGGACAGGTTTCAGTTTCACCGGCTTATGCTGAGAGCACATCTGTGCAGTTAAGCAGTCTGATCCCGGATAACGTGACCGTAGAACAGCCAATGCCGCTTTCTGATATTTCACTTCCGGACAGTGAGTATGGAACACTTTCCTGGGTAGATTCATCCAGCGTGCCGTCTGAAAGGGTGCAGTCGTATGATGTCGTATTCAAACCATACGATTCTTCTGTGTTGTCAAAAATTTCCGGATGGGATGGAGAATCTGACGCAATTTACAGCACTGTGACAGTGGTTGTAAGTGGAATGGAATCAAATTCAGAGGAATCTGATGAGTGGAATGAAGATTCTTCGGAGAATTATGACGGAAATTATAACGATTCCGAAACAGAAAATGACGAAAATCAGGATAATTATGACGAAAACCAGGATTCTTCCGACGCAAATGAGGGGCAGAAGGAAGATTCAGCAGAGGATGACCAGAAAGCAGCACCAGAAGTAACAGCAGCTCCGGCTGAAGAAGAAAGCTCTGAGAAAGAAGCAGAAATCACTGAGGAGCCGTCAGAAGAAGCTGATGGTGAGTCAGAAACAACCAAAACAGATACAAAGGAAGAGCAGAAATCCGAAGAAAACAACAAAACAGAAGATACTGCCGAAGAAGATGCGAAGGTCACTCCATCTGAAACACCGGAGGTAACTGAGACACCAGAAGTAACAGAAACACCGGAAACAACCGAGACACCAGAGGCAACAGTGACTCCGGAAGCTGACAAGGACAATATCTTTGATGGTGCAGACAAGGATATCAAAGAGGATAACCGTTCTACAGATTTTGAGGAAGATCTGACTGATGCTCAGAAGGCAGCACTTGCTGAAGAAAATCACAGTGCAAATGGAATTACCGTATCAGGAATCGACCTGCCGTACTATGTTCAGTTCCGTGTTGCCAGTGGAGATGATTATGAATTTACCAATGAATCTGAGGCAAATGTCTTCCAGTCCTACGAGTTTGAACTGTGGGATCTCAAGAATGATACAGAATATGAGGTTCCGGATGGAGAATACGTCAGTGTGACAGTTCCGGTTAAAGCCGGCTACAGCTATACGATCGAACATCTTCTGGACAGCGGAGCAATGGAAACAATTGTGCCGAGTGTAGATGGAAGTACCATGATTTTCAGTACACATTCTTTCAGTCCGTTTGGAATTGCAGGAAGTAAGACACTGGTTGGTGAGGAAATTGAGGAAGATGGCTACGACACAGCAGTAGTGACAGAAACTCCGGATGCTGCCGGTTCAGCGGATCTCACACCAGTAGCAGATGATACAAATGATTCAGCAGCCGCTGATACAGCAGATACAACTACGACTACAGACAGTTCAGCAGCAGATACCACGAATACAGAAGTTACATCTGCACCGGAGGACAGTACTGCACAGACTTCTTCAGATTCTTCTGACGAAGATGAGAACAGTGAGGAAGATAACAGTAGTTCTGTTAAAGCGGTACATACAGGAGATCCGACCAACATTCTTCCATTTGTGATCCTTGCAATTGCAGCAGCAGCTATCGTTGGTGTGATCGTTTATCTGAGAAAAAGAAAAAAATAATAAATAAATCCGAGGGAATATACAGGTGATCCTTTCATATAATCTATATGGGAGGGTTGCCTGCATGAAAATAAAAGCAGTACTCAGATCTTTGTTTCTGGCGTATGCGCTGACAGGAATATGTCTTTTGCTTCTTGCATTTCTTGTATTCCAGATGGATATCGGGACAGGTCCGGTCACGGTTGGGATTATCGTGATTTATGTGATCTCCTGCATGGCTGGTGGATTTCTGGCGGGAAAGATCACCAGGAGAGAGAAATACCGCTGGGGCGCCCTGGTAGGTCTCTCTTATTTCATACTTTTGGGAACTGTTTCTTTTATCGTGAGCGGAAGCTGGGATATGAGCCCGGGACATATGATAACAACGCTTTGTATGTGCCTTGGAGGAGGTACTCTTGGAGGCATGCTATCTTAAGAAAAAAATGCTTTTAATTGAGCAGGATTTATGCTATACTATGCCCAGATAACTATACATAAGGAGGTATGATAATATGGAACATATCAAAACATTAAATACAAAGAATCTGCAGAACACAGTGAAAAAAGGTGGATGTGGTGAATGTCAGACATCTTGCCAGTCTGCTTGCAAAACTTCCTGTACTGTAGGAAATCAGAGCTGCGAGAACAAATAAAGCAAGTTCAAAGCAATCAGTTAAGCAGCGGAGTGAAATCCGCTGCTTATTCTTATGATTAAAAAGTTTTTATAATGAAAGGATTTTCAGAGAGATGAGTCTGATTCACAGATATCAGAACAATGGATACAATATTGTTCTGGACATAAACAGTGGATGCATCTATCTGGTAGACCTGGTTACATACGAAGTGCTTCCATATATGGAAGAAGGATTGAACGCAGAGGAAATTGTTTCCAAATTAAAGGATCGTTTCCCGGAAGAAGATATCCGTACTTCTGTTTCCGAGTGCGAGAAACTTAAGGAGCAGGGAATGCTCTTTACCAGAGATGCATATGAGAATGTAATAGAAGAATTTACCAAGAATCGACAGACCGTAGTTAAGGCTCTGTGCCTGCACATTGCCCATGACTGTAATCTGGCCTGTCGATATTGTTTTGCCGAAGAAGGAGAATATCACGGAAGACGTGCGCTGATGTCCTTCGAGGTTGGAAAGAAAGCACTGGATTTCCTGATCGCAAATTCCAGTTCAAGAAGAAACCTGGAAGTTGATTTCTTTGGCGGTGAGCCGCTGATGAACTGGCAGGTGGTCAAGGACCTGGTTGCCTACGGAAGAGAACAGGAGAAACTTCATAATAAGAAGTTCCGTTTCACACTTACCACGAATGGTGTCCTTCTCAACGACGAAGTGATGGAGTTCTGTAACCGTGAGATGGGAAATGTTGTTCTCAGCGTAGATGGCCGTAAGGAAGTCCATGACTTCATGCGTCCGTTCCGCAAGGGAGCCGGAAGCTATGACCTGGTCATTCCGAAATTCCAGAAATTCGCAGAATCCAGAAATCAGGACAAGTATTATGTAAGAGGTACTTTTACTCATCATAATCTTGATTTCTCCAATGACGTTCTGCATCTGGCAGATCTCGGATTCAAGCAGATCTCTGTAGAGCCTGTGGTTGCGGCTGACACAGAGGATTATGCGATCAGAGAAGAAGATATCCCGCAGATCAAGGAAGAATATGATAAACTGGCAAAGGAAATGATCGCCAGGGAAAAGGCCGGCAAGGGCTTCAATTTCTTCCACTTTATGATCGACCTTACCGGTGGTCCTTGTGTGTACAAGCGTCTGTCCGGATGTGGTTCAGGAACCGAATATCTGGCGGTAACTCCGTGGGGTGATTTTTATCCATGTCATCAGTTTGTTGGTGAGGAACAGTTCCTTATGGGAAATGTGGACGAGGGAATCACAAGACCGGAGATCCGCTGCGATTTCAGCAAATGTAATGTATATACAAAGGAATCCTGCAAGGACTGCTTTGCAAGATTTTACTGCAGTGGCGGATGTGCTGCCAATGCTTATCATTTCCAGAAAGATATTAATGGCAATTATGATATCGGATGCGAACTTCAGCGTAAGAGAGTGGAGTGCGCGATCATGATAAAGGCCGCATTAGCGGAATAAAATAATTCAGGAAAGGAAAGAACGATGAAGAAAAACAGAGCAATCGTTGCGCTGCTCCTGACCGCCATTATCACAGTCTTTCTGTGTTACACGGCTGGGATTGGCCTCGGACCAACAGGAACCGGTGCAGCAAAGAACATCAAGACCGGTCTGGACCTGTCAGGTGGTGTCAGCATTACCTATCAGGCAAAAGACAGCAACCCAAGTGCTGAAGACATGTCAGATACTGTATACAAGCTCCAGAAGCGTGTAGAACAGTACAGTACAGAAGCACAGGTGTACAAAGAAGGAAGCGACCGTATCGCAGTAGAAATCCCAGGAGTAACAGATGCAGACCAGATCCTCAATGATCTTGGTAAACCTGGTTCTCTGTGTTTTATCACACAGACAGACGATGACGGTAATGCAAACTTCTCAAGCACAGGAAGCGGTTATGCGCTTGCAAGAAGTCTGGATGAGATCCGCGAAGCAGGATCAGTAGTACTGGAAGGTACAGATGTGAAGGATGCCCAGGGAGGCGCTTTCCAGTCTGACAAAAACAGTTCCAGAGAATATGCTGTCAGCCTGACTCTTACAGATGAAGGTAAGACGAAATTTGCAGAAGCAACAGAAGCAAATGTCGGAAAACAGATTGCAATCGTTTATGATAACCAGATCTTAAGTGCTCCGAAGGTAAATGAAGCAATCACCGGAGGACAGGCACAGATCACCGGTATGTCAGGTGTAGAAGAAGCACAGAATCTTGCTTCCTATATCCGCATCGGTTCTCTGAGTATCGAACTTGAAGAACTCCGTTCCAGCGTAGTAGCAGCACAGCTTGGTGAGGAAGCAATTTCCACCAGCGTTATGGCAGGTTTGATCGGACTTGTGATCGTCATCATCTTTATGATCCTGATGTATCGTGTTCCTGGTGTGGTTGCAGGTGTAGCACTGGTTCTGTATACAGCGATCGTGCTGATCACACTGAATGCATTTGATATTACACTTACTCTTCCAGGTATCGCGGGTATCATCCTTGGTATCGGTATGGCGGTGGATGCCAACGTTATCATTTACGCACGTATCCAGGAGGAGATCGCAGCAGGAAGCTCCGTGAGAACTTCCATCAAAGCAGGTTTTGCCAAAGCGTTCAGCGCAATCCTTGATGGTAATGTTACAACTCTGATCGCGTCACTGGTCCTGATGTGGTTAGGTTCCGGTACGGTTAAGGGATTTGCATACACACTGGCTATTGGTATCATAGTTTCTATGTTTACCGCACTGGTTGTGTCAAGACTGATCGTAAATGCACTGTATGCAGTAGGTGTCCGTGATCCGAAATTCTACGGAAGTGCAAAACAGCGTAAATTTGTTGATTTTGTTGGAAAGCGTAAAGTATTTTTCATTATTTCCATTATCCTGATCCTGAGCGGTCCGGTTGCAATGGTGGTTCATCATCAGACTGGCGGAACAGCATTAAACTATGCACTTGACTTCTCCGGTGGTACAGCTACAACAGTAACATTCAACGAAGATATGGATATCAAGCAGATCGATTCTGAAGTTACACCAGTTGTAGAAGAGGTTACAGGAGACAAGAATGTACAGCCGACCAAGGTATCTGGAACAAATCAGGTAGTGATCAAGACACGTACTCTGTCACAGGAAGAACGTGAGAAACTGGATCAGGCTCTGGTTGAGAACTTCGATGTAGATGACAGCCTGATCACAACAGAAAGTATTTCTGCTACTGTAAGTTCTGAGATGAGAAGAGATGCGATCGTTGCAGTTCTTGTTGCAACACTCTGCATGCTGGTATACATCTGGTTCCGTTTCAAGGATATCCGTTTTGCGAGCAGTGCGGTCCTTGCACTTCTCCATGACGTTCTGGTTGTTCTTGCATTCTATGCGATCTCCAGAATTTCTGTAGGTAATACCTTTATTGCCTGCATGCTGACAATCGTTGGTTATTCTATTAACGCAACGATCGTCATCTTTGACCGAATCCGTGAGAACATGCATGGAAGAAAGAATCCGGATAATCTGGAGCAGATCGTAAACGATAGTATCACACAGACACTGACAAGAAGTATTTATACTTCCTTTACAACCTTCGTAATGGTTGCAGTACTGTACATCCTTGGAGTATCCTCCATCCGTGAGTTTGCAGCTCCTCTGATGGCAGGTGTGATCTGCGGTGCATATTCTTCTGTATGCATTACAGGTGCACTGTGGCTGGTAATGAAGCGCCGCCAGGGCAAAGCCGTGGCACAGGCAGCGCTGGCTGGCAAGACAGCAGGTTCCAGCAAATCTTCTGCAAAACAGCCGATCAATACAGCGCAGAACAATCAGCCTTCCAAGAAGGATAAGAATCAGCCGAAGAAGAAAAACCGCAAGAGAGTTGCAGAACGTCTCGCAGCTCAGGAAGCAGCGGCAAAAGAAGCGGCAGATAACGAAAACAAAACAGAATAATCAATAAATAAACCATATTCCCGGGCAGGATATCTGTTCCGGGAATATGTATTTTATGGAAGAAGACACAGGGAGAAAGAACTATGGAAAAATGGGTAGTCTGCGCGAAACGTGCAGATTTTCAGAAGATCAGCCAGGAATTCGGGATCGATCCGGTGATCGCAAGACTGATCAGGAACAGGGATGTAGAAGGAACAGAAAATATCCGTTCCTATCTTTATGGGACATTAAAGGAACTTCCATCACCGTGGCTTTTGAAAGACATGGACAAAGCAGTGGAGATCCTTCAGGAAAAAATAAAAGAACACAGAAAAATCAGGATTATCGGGGATTATGATATAGACGGCGTTACCTCGACCTGCATTCTGCTCAAAGGATTCCAGAGACTGGGGGCGGATGCGGACACCTATATTCCGGACAGGATCAAAGATGGATATGGAATCCATGAACAGCTTATCCAGAAAGCAGTGGAGGATGGGATTGATACGATCGTCACCTGTGATAATGGAATTGCAGCTTCGGCAGAGATCGCGGATGCAAAGGAACGTGGCCTGACGGTAGTTATCACTGACCACCATGACATTCCATTCCAAGAGACAGAAAATGGAAAAGAATGGATCATACCGCCGGCAGATGCGGTGATCAATCCGAAACAGGCAGACTGTGCGTATCCGAACAAAAACCTCTGCGGGGCAGTCGTTGCATGGAAACTGATCTGGGCATTATATGAAAAAAATGGAATCTCACAAAGTGAAGTTCTGGATTTTACAGAACTGGCAGCTGTTGCGACCGTTGGCGATGTCATGGATCTGCAGGGAGAAAACAGGATCATCGTAAAAGAAGGTCTGAGACAACTTTCGGCGACACATACACCGGGACTTCGGGCACTGATCCGTGCGAATAATCTGGATGGTGCGGAGATCACGGCATATCATGTAGGTTTTGTGCTTGGACCATGCATCAATGCCAGCGGACGTCTTGACACGGCTGCGAGGTCACTGGAACTTCTCTGCGAAACAAACGAAGAAAAGGCGGCAGAGCTGGCGGGAGATCTTCTTGCCCTGAACCAGAGCAGAAAGGCAATGACAGAAAAAGGAAAAGAAGAAGCCATCCGCCTGATCGAAGAGACGGGCTTAAATGAGGATCGTGTGCTGGTGGTCTATCTTCCGGACTGTCACGAAAGTCTTGCAGGTATCATTGCGGGCAGGATCCGTGAAAAGTATCATAAACCGGTCTTTGTTCTCACAAAGGGTGAAAACTCTGTCAAGGGAAGCGGCCGTTCTATAGAAGCGTATTCAATGTACGAAGAAATGGTCAAATGCGGAGATCTTCTGATCCAGTTTGGCGGACATCCGATGGCAGCAGGACTTTCTATCGAAGAAAAAAATGTTGAACTGTTCCGAAAACAGCTGAATGCAAACTGTACTCTGACAGAAGAAGAACTCCGTCCAAAGATCGTGATCGATGTACCAATGCCGGTTTCTTATCTTTCCAGGGAACTTACAGAGCAGTTAAAAATTCTGGAGCCGTTTGGCAAAGGAAACACCAAGCCGATTTTTGCACAAAAGGGGTTACGGGTTTTAAACTTAAGGATTTTTGGGAAGAATCAGAATGTGGCAAAGATGAAACTGGAGGATCAGACCGGCATGCAGATGGATGCGGTATACTTCGGAGAAGCGGAGAAATTTGCGGATTTTGTACGGCAGCAGGAGGAGATTTCCGTGACATATTACCCGGAGATCAATGTATATCAGGGACGTGAAACCCTGCAGGTTGTCATTCGCAACTACTGTTAAAAGTCGAAAATCCCTGTATTTTCACGACTCTTGTCGGGTTAGACATTGATTCCATCAAAAAAAAGTGATATACTGATTACCTAGATTTATACAAAAAGTCGGAGGTACGCATATATGAAAAGAGTAGAGGATTATGTAAGAAGCATTCCGGATTTTCCGGAACCGGGCATTATTTTTCGTGATATAACAAGTGTTCTTCAGGATGCGGATGGTTTACAGCTTGCAATTGATTCCATGCAGGCCTGTCTTAAGGATACAGAGGTAGATGTGATCGCAGGAACAGAATCCAGAGGATTTATCTTTGGCGTGCCGATTGCATACAATCTTCACAAACCATTTGTACCGATCCGTAAGAAGGGCAAACTTCCGTGCGAAACTGTCTCACAGAGCTATGATCTGGAATATGGCAGTGCCACGATCGAGATGCATAAGGATTCCATCAAACCAGGACAGAAGGTTGCAATCGTAGATGACCTGATCGCAACAGGCGGTACTATCGAAGCTGCGATCAAACTGGTAGAGGAACTTGGCGGCGAAGTAGTCAAGGTTGTTTTCCTTATGGAACTTGCCGGACTGAAAGGCAGAGAAAAACTTGCAGGCTATGATGTAGCTTCTGTCATCAAATACGATGGCAAATAATGTAGAAGTAACCCGATAAGAAGCACAGATACAAAATCTAAACGATGGCAGGCAGGTGGGAGAGAATGGCAGAGAAGAAACAAAATGCACAGCCTGAGAAGAATCTGGATCAGGTAGAAAAAGAAAAACTGGAATCTGTAAAACGGGCAGATGCGGCAGTAAAATCCATGAATGATTTTACAAGCCCGGAAGTCTTATACGATGAGCTGATCTCCAGCGTAAAGAAATATCATCCTTCTACGGATATTTCTATGATAGAGAAGGCATACGAAGTTGCAAGAGAGGCACATAAGGATCAGAAGCGAAAGTCAGGAGAGCCGTATATCATTCATCCGCTGTGCGTTGCGATCATCCTTGCCGATCTCGAACTGGACAAGGAAACAATTGTTGCAGGTCTTCTTCATGATTCTGTAGAAGATACCTGGATGACCTGCGAGGAACTGGAGAAGGAATTTGGCGCAGAGGTTGCGCTTCTTGTAGATGGTGTAACAAAACTGGGACAGTTGAGCTATTCCTCAGACAAGGTAGAACAGCAGGCAGAGAACCTTCGTAAGATGTTTCTTGCCATGGCAAAGGATATCCGTGTAATCCTGATCAAACTTGCTGACCGACTTCATAATATGCGTACCCTGCAGTATATGAGACCGGAGAAACAGCAGGAAAAGGCAAGAGAGACCATGGACATCTATGCACCGATCGCCATGCGTCTTGGTATTTCCAAGATCAAGGTGGAGCTGGATGACCTGTCACTGAAATATCTCAAACCGGATGTATATTATGATCTTGTGGACAAGGTCGCTCTTCGTAAGAGTGAACGCCAGAAATTTGTCAATAATATCGTAAGCCAGGTCAAGCAGCATATGGACGATGCCGGAATCAAGGCACAGGTGGATGGAAGAATCAAGCATTTCTTCAGTATTTACAAGAAGATGGTCAATCAGGACAAGACGATCGATCAGATTTATGATCTGTTTGCAGTCCGTATTCTGGTAGATACAGTCAAGGACTGTTATGCAGCCCTTGGCGTCATCCATGAGATGTACAAACCGATCCCGGGCAGATTCAAGGATTACATTGCCATGCCGAAGCCAAATATGTACCAGTCCCTGCATACCACACTGATCGGACCAAATGGACAGCCATTTGAGATCCAGATCCGCACTTTCGAAATGCACAAGACAGCAGAATATGGTATCGCTGCACACTGGAAATATAAGGAATCTTCCGATGGCAAAC
>ERZ838399.2976-NODE-2976-length-11576-cov-4.192084_pt1 | contig 11576 bp, 11 predicted proteins | sample MGYA00519683_ERZ838399 | MGnify/ENA primary metagenome ERZ838399 (study PRJEB31850, sample SAMEA3708833) | human gut metagenome | biome: human gut; feature: human-associated habitat; material: faeces | place: China | collected 2014 ...
CCATAAGACAAAGAAGATCATTTCAACCATTATTGTTGTGATCCTGGTACTGGCTATGATCGTACCGATGGCTTTAAGTGCACTGATGTATTAAAGGATCTGTGATACGGGCCAAAATGCCGGAAAAATGGCTTCCGGAATGAAAAGGATATGTGAGAATGAAAAATAAAATGTGGAAAACAGCCCTGACTGTCCTGGCGGCAGCCGGGGCAGTGTGGGCCTTCCCTGGTACAGCCATGGCGGCTCCTGTACTTCCCGACGGGATTCGTGTACAGGGGCAGGATCTGGCAGGAAAAACCTGTGGGGAGGCCCGTGATGTAATAGAGACTTATGAGGAGGAATTGGGAAACTGTCCGGTTATCCTGACCCTGGACGGACAGGAGAAGGAGACCACGGCAAAGGAGCTGGGACTTTACTGGAGCAATGAGAACCAGATTGAGGAAACGCTTAAGGAGTACGCCGGAGGCAGCCTGATCCGTCAGTATATGAACCAAAAGGACCTGGAAAAAACTCCTGTGGATATTCAGGTTCAGACGGCGGCAGATCCGGACAAGATACGGGAATTTGTGGATACCCATTGTGATGGAGTTCTTACGCAACCCCAGGATGCGTCTATCCGCAGAGAAAACGGCGCTTTTGTGATCACAGAGTCTGTTTTAGGAAAAGTCGTGGATGCAGATGCCACGGCTTCCGCTTTAAATACCGCTTTTGAGGGATTAAAAGACTCTATAGGTGAGATTTCTGTCCAGGCAGTGATCAAAGAAGAACAGCCGAAGATCACTTCCGATGACCTTAAGACCATAGAAGATGTTTTAGGAACCTGTACCACCGACTTTTCCAGCAGCGGCGCGGCACGTTCCACTAATCTTGCAGTTGGTGCGGGAAAAATCAATGGACGTGTGCTTATGCCTGGTGAGGTGCTATCCGGTTATGAATGTTTACAGCCGTTTACCATCGAAAATGGTTATAAGACAGCTGCAGCCTATGAAAATGGCCAGGTAGTGGACAGTATTGGCGGCGGTGTCTGCCAGATCGCTACTACATTGTATGATGCAGCACTGCAGGCGGAAATGGAGATTGTTCAGAGACAGAACCATTCTATGATCGTAACCTATGTAAAGCCGTCAATGGATGCTGCTATTGCAGGCACTTATAAAGATATTAAAATTAAGAATAATTACAGCACACCTGTATATATCGAAGGATATACATCGGGAAAGAAACTGATCTTTACCATTTATGGAAAAGATACCAGACCTTCTGGCCGGCAGGTAGAATATGTTTCAGAGACTGTGGGGACCACCAATCCGGGAGAACCCCAGATGATCACGGACAATAGCCTTGCGCCAGGTGCTAAGGTGAAGGTACAGTCAGCACATACCGGCTATAGATCCAGACTATGGAAGGTAGTGACTGTGGATGGAGTGGAGCAGGAACGTACTCTTCTAAATGAGGATACCTACAATGCTTCCAAGGCCATTTACCGTGTAGGACCAGCTCAGGCAGCACCTGTACCGGCGCCAGAGCCGCAAGCACCAGCCACTACACCTGAAACAGGAGAGAATAATACGCCTGAACCAGCTCAGACAGAACCAGCTCAGACAGAACCAGCTCAGACAGAGACGGCACATGAGGCGGTTACAGGAGAAAATGGTGGACCGGGAGTTGTTCCTACCACTGCAGCACAGCCTGCGGGGGGAAATGCTGGTGCGGAAAGCCCGGCCAGTCCCGCACAGGAGGAAAATCCATGAGAACAGCAGGACAGGGTTCGGGCGGATTTGAAAAACGAGATGGCTTTATAAAGCCAGGTCAGGATCTGGTAGTGGCCGGATATGCCGGTATGGCCGGAGCCAGACTCATTTTCCAGAAAAAAAAGGAAAAACTGGAAGGCCGTTTTGCACCTTCTTTTCTCAGATGTCTGGAAAAGGAAGACAGCTACAATGTAAAAGAGTGGCTTGAAAATGAATTAAAGCAGAAAGATTGTCCAGTTACAGCCTGGGAATACGCGAAAGAAGGCGGCATTCTCACAGCTGTCTGGAATTTATCCGGCATTTTCAACGTAGGCGTAGATATTGATCTGCGAATGATCCCTATGAAGCAGGCAGTAGTTGAAGTATGTGAGATGTTTGAGGTCAATCCATATCGCCTTTTTAGTGAAAACTGCGTGATCTTAGCCTGCGACAGAGGCGGCCAGATGGTGCGAAGCCTCAGTGCACGGGGAATCCCGGCAGCAGTGATAGGCAGTGCAGAAAAGGGAATTGCCCGGGTGATACGCCACGGAGAGGAAACAGCCGGATATCTGGAACGGCCAAGAGCCGATGAACTGACCCGTATTGGATAACAGCCGGATAAACAGGCTTGGCATACAGGTCGAAGGCGTCATATATGCCGCTTTACAGCGGCAATACCATATAAGAATATATGATTTTAATATTGGAGGAAGTTATCATGAGAGAAAAAATTCTGGCGGTGATCGAAAAAAACAGCAGGATCGATATAAAAGACCTGGCGGTATTACTTGGTGAAAGTGAGATCGCAGTGGCCAATGAGATCGCCGAGATGGAAAAAGAACACATTATCTGCGGATACCACACTCTCATTAATTGGGATAACACCAGCGAAGAAAAAGTAGTAGCTCTGATCGAAGTAAAAGTAACTCCTCAGAGAGGTATGGGCTTTGATAAGATCGCAGAGCGTATTTACCAGTATAATGAAGTTAACGCTGTATACCTGATGAGCGGATCTTTTGATTTTACCGTATTTATCGAGGGAAAGACCATGCGCCAGGTAGCACAGTTTGTATCTGACAAATTAGCTCCTATGGAGTCAGTATTAAGTACAGCAACTCACTTTGTATTGAAAAAATATAAGGATCACGGCACCATTATCAGCGAGCCGGTCCAGGATGAAAGGATGCTGATCACACCATGAGAAACCCCTTATCTGACAAAATTGTAAGTATCCCGCCCTCCGGGATCCGTAAATTTTTTGATATTGTAAATGAAATGGAAGGCGCTATTTCCTTAGGTGTAGGCGAGCCGGATTTTGATACTCCCTGGCATATCAGGGAGGAAGGCATTTACTCCCTTGAAAAGGGGCGTACGTTTTATACTTCTAATGCAGGTTTAAAGCAGTTGAAAGATGAGATCTGCAATTATTTAAAGCGTCGTTTTGAAGTAAGCTATGACCCGGATACAGAGGTCATGGTAACGGTTGGAGGCAGTGAAGCTATTGACGCAGCAATGCGCGCTATGTTGAATCCGGGAGATGAAGTGCTGATCCCACAGCCAAGCTATGTTTCCTATCTGCCTTGTGTTACGCTGGCAGACGGTGTTCCTGTGATCATTGAATTGGAAGAAAAAGACCAGTTTAAGCTGACACCTGAAAAACTCCTGGAAAAGATCACAGATAAGACCAAGATCCTGGTTCTTCCGTTCCCTAATAACCCTACAGGCGCTATCATGGAAAAAGCAGACCTTGAAGCAATCGTTCAGGTGGTTAAGGAGCATGATCTGTTTGTGATAAGTGACGAGATTTATTCGGAGCTTACATATGTGGATAAGCATGTATCTATAGCATCGTTTCCCGGAATGAAGGAGCGCACAGTGCTCATAAACGGTTTTTCCAAGGCTTATGCCATGACAGGCTGGAGGCTTGGATATGCGTGTGCACCTGAGACCATTTTAAAGCAGATGCTAAAGATTCATCAGTTTGCAATCATGTGTGCGCCGACCACGAGCCAGTATGCGGCTGTCGAGGCTATGAAAAACGGCGATGAGGATGTTGCACAGATGAGGGAGGAATACAACGGCCGCAGACGCTATGTGCTTCACCGCTTTAAGGAGATGGGGCTTAAGTGCTTTGAGCCTTTCGGGGCCTTTTATGCGTTCCCAAGCATCAAGGAGTTTGGCATGACATCCGATGAGTTTGCCACAAAGCTTCTAAACAGCAAGAAGATTGCCGTGGTTCCGGGAACTGCATTCGGAGAGTGCGGTGAGGGCTTTTTACGTATATCATATGCATATTCGCTTGATGATTTAAAGGAGGCGCTCGGCCGCATTGAGGAGTTTGTCACAGAGCTTCGCGCCGGGATGGACAATAAATAGTTTAAATTGACAGGAGACAAAATGGCAAAGCTGAACATAGTGTTACATGAGCCGGAAATTCCGGCAAATACAGGAAATATCGGAAGAACCTGCGTCGCAACAGGCACGAGGCTTCATCTTATAGAGCCGCTTGGATTCTCACTTTCAGAGAAGGCACTAAAGAGAGCCGGAATGGATTACTGGAAGGACCTCGACGTCACCACATATGTGGACTGGGAGGATTTCCTTGAGAGAAATCCGGGCGCAAAGATATATTATGCGACAACAAAGGGCAGACATGTGTACTCTGATGCTCATTTTGAGCCAGACTGCTATATTATGTTTGGCAAGGAAAGCGCAGGCATTCCGGAGGAGATACTAAAGGAGCATCCGGATGAGTGCATCAGGATACCGATGATAGGTGAGACAAGGTCACTTAATTTGTCAAATTCAGTAGCTATCGTGCTCTACGAGGCATTGAGACAGAATAATTTTGATCATATGAGGCTTGAGGGAGAGCTTCATCACCTGAGCTGGGATGACTAAATCAAGCGGCAAAGCGCATATTTTTGGCAGCTATTTGGGCTTTAACAGCTATGATAATTGTAAATACGGTAGATTTTTAGGAAAAAGAAATGGGCATAATTAAAACAAGCAAATTAGTACATGAATTTATACGAAGAGACGAGGAAGGCAATGTAGAGTCAATCACTACAGCACTCGACAACGTAAACCTCGACATAAAAGAGGGACAGTTTATTGCAATCCTCGGTCACAATGGTTCAGGAAAATCAACTCTTGCAAAGCATATCAATGCACTTCTTGCGCCGAGCGACGGCACCATATGGGTGGATGGCATGGATGTGTCAAAGGAAGAGAATGTCATACCTGTCAGGAAAAGTGCAGGTATGGTTTTCCAGAATCCCGACAATCAGATTATCGCCAACGTCGTGGAGGAGGATGTGGGCTTTGGACCTGAGAATATCGGTGTGCCGACAGATGAAATCTGGCAGCGCGTGGACTATGCACTAAGGGCTGTCGGTATGACAAAGTACCGCACACATTCACCGAACAAGCTCTCCGGAGGACAGAAGCAGCGTGTGGCAATCGCGGGAGTTGTGGCAATGGAGCCAAAATGCATAGTATTTGACGAGCCTACAGCCATGCTTGACCCAAACGGCCGCAAGGAGGTCATAGCCACAGCCCATGAGCTCAATAAGAAAAAGGGCGTGACCATCATTCTCATCACCCATTACATGGAGGAGGTGGTCGGCGCAGACCATGTCTATGTCATGGAAAAGGGCAAGGTGGTCATGGACGGTACACCGCGTGAGATTTTTTCAAGGGTGGACGAGCTGAAGGAGCACAGGCTTGATGTGCCGCAGGTGACACTGGTAGCCGATGAGCTCAAAAAGGCAGGGCTCGATATCCCTGATGGAATCCTGACGAGAGAAGAGCTTGTAAATGCGCTTGTTGCGCTGAAAAACAGATAGGCGGGAGAAAATATGTCAATAATTCTAGATCACATAAACTATTGCTACAGTGCCGACTCAGCCTACAAGGTGCAGGCACTTAAGGATGTAAGCCTTGAGATAAATGATGGAGAGTTCATCGGAATAATCGGTCACACCGGTTCGGGAAAATCCACACTTATCCAGCATATGAACGGCCTTTTGAAGGCGACAAGCGGTCATATATACTACAATGGACAGGATATATATGACAATGATTATGATTTAAGCAAGCTGCGTCACAAGGTGGGGATGGTGTTCCAGTATCCGGAGCATCAGCTTTTTGAGACAACCAACTTTGAGGATGTATGCTTTGGACCGAAAAATCAGGGGCTCGATAGGAAAACAGTGGAGCTAAGAGCCTATGAGGCACTGCAGAATGTACATTTTCCGGAGGACCTCTACTATCAGCCACCGTTTGATTTGTCCGGAGGACAAAAAAGGCGTGTAGCCATAGCAGGAGTACTTGCAATGCACCCTGACGTACTTATACTCGATGAGCCGACAGCGGGACTGGATCCTGCGGGCAGAGATGAGATACTGGGACTGCTTTTACAGATGAAAAAGGATCTGGGTATCACAATCATACTCGTATCACACAGCATGGAGGATGTTGCGGAGTATGTGGATCGCATCATTGTTATGAATTCAGGAGAGGTGATGTTTGACGGAGTGCCGAAGGAGGTATTCTCACACTACAAGGAGCTCGAGGCAGTCGGACTTGCAGCACCGCAGGTCACATATCTGATGCATGATCTGGTGGAAAAGGGCATACCGGTTGACCTTTCGGCGACGACAGTTGCGGAGGCGAGGGACTCAATACTAAAAGCCTTTAAATAGCTCACCAATGCCGACATTTTGATACAAATTATGAGGAAGGAATACAAAAATGATTCGTGATATTACCATAGGCCAGTATTATCCGGCTCAGTCGCCAATACATAAACTGGACCCAAGAGTAAAGCTTTTCGCAACACTAATATATATTATTGCGCTGTTTTCCTACAAGGGAATAGCCGGTGTGCTGTTTATAGTTGCCGCGCTTGCCGCAGTTATAAAGATATCAAAGGTGCCCTTTAAGTTCATGGTAAAGGGACTCAAATCCATTATAATACTGCTGCTTTTTACAGCATGCTTCAGCGTGTTTTTCACACAGGGAGAGTATACAATCTGGGAATACGGTATACTGCATATTTCTGACACCGGACTGATAAATGCAGCAACCATGATGATACGACTTGTGCTGCTCATTATAGGAACCTCGCTCATGACACTCACCACCACACCAAATCAGCTCACGGACGGTCTTGAGAAATCACTGGGCTTTTTAAACAAAATACATGTTCCGGTGCATGCGATAGCCATGATGATGTCGATAGCGCTTCGTTTCATTCCAATCCTTATTGAGGAAACGGACAAAATAATGAAAGCACAGATGGCAAGAGGAGCTGATTTTGAGCATGGAAATATCATAAAAAGAGCAAAGAGCATGGTGCCTCTGTTAGTACCGCTTTTCGTATCGGCATTCAGGCGTGCGGATGACCTCGCAATGGCCATGGAGGCCAGATGCTACAATGGTGGAGAGGGCAGGACAAAGATGAAGCCGCTCGTATATGAAAAGGACGATAAAATCGCATATCTTTTCATATTTGCATTTTTAGCGGTTGTGATAGTGCTTAGAATCCTTTTGCCGGTGAATTTAGGAAATCTTATTTTCAGATAGTGAAAATGCTATTCTGGTACGGCAAAAACAGGAGAGATATATGCGTGTAAAAATGATTGTAGCCTACGATGGCACAAATTACTGCGGCTGGCAGATACAGCCAAACGGCATCACAATTGAGCAGGTATTAAACGAGCACCTGAGCCGCCTGCTAAAGGAGGATATAAAGGTGACAGGAGCAAGCCGCACTGATGCGGGAGTGCACTCACTGGGAAATGTGTGTATGTTTGACACCAATACCCGCATGCCTGCGGAAAAGATATCGTATGCTCTGAACCAGAAGCTGCCGGAGGATATAGTGGTGGTCGATTCCTGCAAGGTGAGCGATGATTTTCATCCGCGCTTCTCAAAGAGCCGTAAAACCTATGAATACCGCATATTAAATGCAAGGTTCAGAAATCCGACACGCAGGCTTGACACATATTTCTATCATTATCCGCTTGATACAGCCAAGATGAGTGAGGCTGCAGGATATCTCAAGGGAGAGCATGATTTTGCGAGCTTCTGCTCAGCAAACTCGCAGGCACAGACCACAGTCCGCACGATATATGACTGTACGGTATCAAAGACCGGTGACATTATCACAATACGTGTGACAGGAAACGGCTTTTTGTACAATATGGTGCGCATAATCGCAGGAACTCTTGTGAAGATAGGTGGAAGCGATATGCCGGCTGATGAGATGAAGAGAATAATAGCCGCAACAGACAGGGCAGCAGCAGGTCCTACAGCCCCGGCACATGGGCTTACAATGATAGGACTGGAGTACGAGTAACAGCTTTAGATTTTTAATATTATATTAAGATTTTTGGAATATCCGTTTTTAGCTTCAATAATAGGTTATAATGTCGTTACGGTTAAGACATGGTACGGTAAAAAGAAGCTTGGAGATGAAGATGGTTATGAGATTTACAGAAGTTAAAGAGAAAATTATAAAAAACAAGGCCATAAACAGCACAGACAAAGTAAAAGGCAGACACCGTAGAGTGATCCGTATAGGAGCGTTTGCCCTGATATTTGTAGTGCTGTTTTCGTTTGTCTCGACATTTTTTAAGATGACGGATGCTGTCAATATTGCGACTATAGAGGGCTTTTATAAGGAGCCGAAGGACTCAATTGATGTGATGATGATAGGCGCCAGCGAGGTATACGCTGATTACAGCGCAACAGAGGCCTGGAAGAATTATGGATACACCTCATACTCACTGGGGGTATCCGGAGCGCCCGGCAGCCTGTACAAATCAATGCTCAGGGAAGCTCTCACCAGACAGCATCCGAAGGTTGTGGTGTTTGAGGTGAATGGCTTTTTACAAAAAGACAGCTACTACGACAGGACGGTAAAGCTGCACAGCTGGATAGACAATATCCACAATGAGGAAAACAGGCTTGATACAATAAAAGAGATTGTGCCAAAGGATGAGCAGGACAACTTTACAAATCCTTTAAAGCTGTATCACAGCAACTGGAAGGATATAGACAAATGTGCACACACCTTTGCCACAAGAGTTGGAATGTATTTTACAAAAACATCATGCATGAAGGGCTTTTCATCTATTGCAAAATATTCCGATTGTCCATCAGGCAAGCAGAAAACTCTCTATTTTACCGACAAGAGCAGAGCGTATATGACTGAGCTGCTTGAGTATTGTAAAGCGCAGGGCGTAAAAAAGGTGCTTTTTGCAAGGTTTCCTCATGAGAAGGAGGTAAAGAATCCGCAGGTGCTTTGCGACGTGAAGGAGCTTGTGGAGTCCTATGGCTATGATTTTGCAAGCTTTGAAGGTGATAAGGAATTTATCGGAATCAATGAGAGGGATGATTTCTACAATTCAGAGCATCTGAATATAAATGGAAGCCGCAAATTCACTGCATTTATTGGGAAGTATCTGTCAGATAATTACAGGCTTAATGCAGACCACTCACCGGAGCTTAAGAGTGCATGGGGTGAGTGCGCAAGGCGCGCTGACAAGGTGATAAGTGCCTGTGTAAAGGATACGGATCTGAGTCTGGGCAATCATTATTTTGAGATGTCCGTTTATCTGCCTTATAATTTTTCGTCAAATCTTGCGACAAATAAGGTAGCAGATACGAACAACGACGTAAAGCCTGTTAAGGAGTTAAATACCCCGGTTAAAAAATAGCATGATAGTGTATGGAATTTAAAATAAATACTGCCGGTCAATTAAAGTGTGACTGGCAGTATTACATTAGAAAATATATTTGGAGTAAATAAAATGGAACTCATTTCATTAAAATATGCGATATTTGTAATAGCATTGCTTGTACTATATTATTGCTTTCCGAAGAAATACCGCTGGTATGTGCTTCTGGCGGGAAGCATGGCATACTATGTGATTATATGTAAGTGGTATGTGCTGTTTATCATTTTCACAATATGCACCACCTATGGCTCAACAATATGGATTGACAAGCTGCTAAAGAAGCAGAATGCCATCGTAAAAAGCCACAAGGAGGACTGGGACAGACAGACAAGAAAGGAATACAAGGAAAAGGGCAGAAAAAAGAGAGTGGCAGTCATGCTTTTTGCGCTGCTATGCAATTTCGGCATCCTGGCATTCCTTAAATATATACCATATGCGGGCGAGCTTGGACTTTTGCTTCCACTTGGCATATCCTTCTACACCTTCCAGTCCATGGGCTATGTGATGGATGTATACAGGGAAATTGTCGAGCCTGAAAAGAATTTTCTTAAGGTAGCACTGTTTGTATCGTTTTTCCCTCAGATAATACAGGGACCGATAGCGATATATGATAAGTTTGCGGGACAGCTCTACGAGGGACACTCGCTGAGGCTGGAAAATCTGCAAAAGGGTGCGCTTTTGGTGCTTTGGGGAGTCATGAAAAAGCTTGTGATAGCAGACCGCGCGGTAAATATCATCAATTTTGTAATGGATAAGTCGATGGATTTTTCAGGCACCTATGTATTTTTTGCGGCAGTAGTGTATGCGCTGCAGCTATATGCGGATTTCTCGGGAGGAATTGATATAGTGCGCGGTATTGCGGAGATGTTTGGCATAACGATGTCAACAAACTTCAACCATCCGTATTTTTCGCGTTCACTCACTGAGTACTGGCACCGCTGGCATATGACTCTGGGAGACTGGTGCAGAAACTATATCTTCTACCCGCTTTCAATATCAAAGCGCTTCCTAAACTTTGGTAAATGGCTAAAGCCAAGATTTGGGGCGCATATAAGCAAGGTGCTGCCGGGCTGCATCGCGAGTGTCATCACATTTATTGTCATCGGAGTATGGCACGGTGCAAATATGAAATACCTGTATTTCGGACTCTGGAACGGCATTGTCATCATGCTTGCAGAGCTTTTTGCCCCGATAAACAAAAAGGTGGCAGGCGGCTTTTTTAAGCTGACCGGTCTCAGGGAAAAGGGCATATTTGCAACAATTGTATCAGTGCTTTGGACATTTATGCTCATACTGGTAGGCTACTATTTTGACATAGCTGCAAATGCGTCGACTGCATTTCACATGCTTTTTAAATCAGTCACGGATTTCCATATCAGCGAGCTTGGAATAAACAACATCATTTTGAATCTCGGAGCATGCGGACTGGACGAGTACGATATACTTTTACTTATAATATGTACTCTGCTGTGGTTCTTCATCAGCTTCGTTGAGGAAAATAAAAAGCTCGACATGCGCGATTTCATACTTTCAAGAAAGCTGCCGCTTCGCTGGGCGATAATATATCTTGGCATCTTTATAGTAATAATATTCGGTTACTACGGACCGGGAGTGAATCCGGCTGATTTTGTATATATGCAGTTTTAAAGAAAAAGTATAAACATAAAGAAAAAACATAAAGAAAAAACTTAAAGAAAAAGTTTCAAGAAATAGCTTCAAGAAATAGCTTCAAGAAAAAGCCAAAAATAAGGGTGAAAAACACTTGACAACAGCCGGTTACGCAAGTATAATATCTAGGTCTGTAAAAGTAGATAAATGGAAGCCAAAGCCCCGGCAACCATTTAGTATAGATAATGATAGTCATCTGAGATGGAACAGACGACTATAAGATGTCAAGAAGGAAGTGGCGTCCGGACATACGCGATTTCAAGAGGCATCGGCATTAAAAGTAATCGAATCATTTAAGGAGGAAAACCGATGAAAACATTTATGGCTAGTCCTGCTACAATCGACAGAAAATGGTACGTAGTAGACGCTGAAGGTAAGACATTAGGACGTTTAGCATCAGAAGTTGCTAAAGTATTAAGAGGAAAGAATA
>ERZ838399.2996-NODE-2996-length-11512-cov-9.075849_pt1 | contig 11512 bp, 10 predicted proteins | sample MGYA00519683_ERZ838399 | MGnify/ENA primary metagenome ERZ838399 (study PRJEB31850, sample SAMEA3708833) | human gut metagenome | biome: human gut; feature: human-associated habitat; material: faeces | place: China | collected 2014 ...
CGATCTCGTCCTTCGGGGTCTTGCGCAGTTCCAGACCGAAAGCGATGTTCTTGTAGACGGTCATGTGGGGGTACAGAGCGTAGCTCTGGAAGACCATGGCGATGTCGCGGTCCTTCGGGGGAACGTCGTTGATGAGGCGGCCGCCGATGTACATCTCGCCCTTGGAGATCTCCTCCAAACCGGCGATCATGCGCAGGGTAGTGGACTTACCACAGCCAGAGGGGCCGACGAAGATGATGAATTCCTTGTCCTGGATCTCCAGGTTGAAATCGGTGACGGAAGGAGCCGTAGCACCGGGGTAGATCTTGTAGATATGCTGGCAGCTGATAGAAGCCATAAAGCTTTTTCCTCCATTGATGTTGTTGCACTCAAAGGCTCAGCTTGACGATGAGCCGTTTCATTGCTATTATAATAGCAGATTATTTTGTGTTATAAAATAGCATTTTATTGATTTGAGGTGTCAGATATTGATTTACTCTCCCAGCACGACTGCCGCCCTCGGCATCGTGGAGGATGCCCAGCCGGAAGAGCCCCTCACCCTGCGGGGCGAAGGGCTCTGGGTCTGCCTCATTTCCAGCGGAAAATGTGTCGTCTCGCTGTCCGATCTCGACCTGATGCCGGCAGGTTCTGCCCTGTTGCTGCCGCCCCAGAATGCCGCAGCGGGCCATCTCGTGCTGAGCCGGGGGCCGCTGACCCTCGCGCCGGAAAACGAGTGCCATCTGCTCTGCGTCCAGCTCACCGGGCAGGCAGCGGAACAGTTCCTTGCGGGGCTTTCCGAGATGCCCTTCCTCGCCCGGGGCGAGACCTGCCCGGCGGCGGCAGAGCTGATGGGGCGCCTCGCCGAAGAGCGGGACGCCTCGGAGCGGGTGCGCAGTCAGCTGGCCTTCGCGCTGCTGTGCGAGCTCTCAGACGCCGACAGCGCCGCCCCTGCCCTGCCCCCGCTGGTGGCCGCGGCCATCGAGGACATCCGCAGGAACTACGCTGGGCTCTACGGCGTGGAAGAGCTGAGCGAGCGGCTGGGTGTCTCCAAGAGCCACCTCGTCCGGGCCTTTACGGCGGCGCTGGGCGTCTCGCCGGGGCGGTATCTCACCAGCGTCCGCATAGAAGCCGCCATGCGTCTGCTGCTCCACCGGGAGTACACGCTGGACGTCATCGCCAGCCTCTGCGGTTTCTCGGGGGCCAACTACCTCTGCCGCGTCTTCAAAAAAACGACCGGCCGATCTCCCACGCAGTGGCGGGCGATGGCCGGTCGGAGCGCACTGCCCGAGCTTTCGCCCGAGCAGCAGCGGTTGGAACAGGAATTGTTCATTTAAGCGGTTCGTTTTTTCCGCTTCAGCAGGAAGAGGGTCAGGCAGGCCGTGATGGCCTCAGAGGCCGGGAACGCGGCCCAGACGCCGTTCATCCCGAAGAGGGCGCTCAGCACCAGAGAGCAGGCCACGATGGCCACGATGCCGCGGGAAAGCGACGTCGCAGAAGCCTCTGCGGGGCGGTCCACCGCGCCCAGATAGCCGGCGGCCACGATATTGAAGCCCGCGAAGAAATAGCCGAGGAAGTAGATGCGCATCCCGCTGAAGGCATACTGCGCCATGAGGGCCGAGTTCTCACTGTTGAAGACCGCGACGATCGGCCCGGTGAACCCGAACAGAACTGCATACAGTGCCGCCGCCAGCGCAAGCGCTGTTCCGCTGCCCAGCAGCAGGAGCTTGCGGGCACCGGCGGCATCGTTTTTGCCGTAGCACCTGCTGACCAGCGGCTGTGCGCCCTGGGCCACGCCGTTGAAGATAGCCGTCGCCACCAGCGCGTAGTTCGCCACGACGCCGTAAGCCGCCACGGCCACATTGCCCGCCAAACGCAGGAGCAGCAGGTTGAAGACGGTGGTGGTCACGCCGGAGGACATCTCTCCCACGAAGCCCGAGACGCCCAGCTGGCAGCTCTGGGACAGCAGCTTCGGCGAGGGCAGCTGCCGCACAAGGCGGACGGTGCTGCTCTTTTTGAAGAAGTGGCGGCTGCAGATTGCAATGCTCAACACCGGCGAGACTGCCGTCGCCAACGCCGCGCCGGGCAGGCCGAGGCCCATGGGGAACATGAAGATGTAATCGAACACCACGTTGAAGAGGCTTCCGCAGAGGGTCGCCACCATGGCCAGCGAGGGGTCGCCATCGTTGCGGACAAAGGCTGAGACGATGTAGTTGCACATGAAGAAGGGCGTGAACAGCAGGAAGATGCGGGCGTACCCCACGCCCAGTGCAACGATCTCCGCGTCGCCGCCCATGAACCGCAGCAGCACCTCGGGGCAGAAGATGCCCGCCAGCATGAAGGGCAGGGCGAACACCAGCGCCCAAAGCAGGGCGTTGGAGAAATAGCGCTCCGACCGCTCGTCACCCTGCGCCCGGAGGATGGCGTAGCGGGTGGCCGCGCCGAGGCCCAGCATGGAGCCGATGGCGAAGATGAAGTTGTAGATGGGCAGGCAGAGGTTCAGCAGAGCCACACCGCTGGTGCCTGACGCCTGCGAGATGAAATAGGTATCGGCTAGGATGTAGCAGGACGTACCCAGCAGGCCGAAGATGTTCTGGCTGACGTATTTGAAATACTGTTTGGTAAGGCTCATGTTCTCCTCGTCAAATGTCACATTTTTATCATTCAAATTTCAGATATACTGCCATATTGCATCAGTTTATCACAATCCGACCGAAGCTGTCAAGCTCTCCATTTGCACAAACGCCCGGATGGGTGTATACTGTAGTTTGTTTTTGAAAACAGGCAGAAGGGAGGGTGCATCATGCCGGGCAAGACTTTATACTGTCTGGGCGAAGCGTGGCTGGAATTGAACAGCACCGCACCGCTGGCGTCGGCAAAGACGTTTTCTCCCCGCATGGGTGGAAGCGCCGTCTCGCTGGCACTGGCTTATGCCGCACAGGGCGGCAGAGCCTCTCTTTTAACGCAGCTTGGCGAGGATGCTTTCGGACACCGCATCGCGGACGCTTTATCTACTGCCGGTGTGGACATCAGCCGGGTCTGCTTCACCTCCCGCGCCCCCACGCCGCTGCTGTTCGACGGCGGCGGCGAACAGCTAGGCTGCCGCACCCGTTCTTCGGAGCTGCTCTATGCACCCGAACAGCTGGGCGCTGACTGGGCCGCAGATGCTGAAATGCTGGCCTTTTCCAGCGCCTGCCTCGTGGACAGCCCCTGCCGCTACGCCCATCTTGCCGCGCTGGACACCGCCCGCACCGCCGGTGTGCCGGTCTGCTTTGTTCCCTCTCTCCTCCCGGCCCTCTGGCCCGGCGAAAAGACCCTGCGGGACACGGTACTGCAGTTTCTCCCCTTCGCAGACATCCTCGTTCTCACCGCCGACGAGATGGAGCTTCTGCTGGACACCCGGGAGTATCAGGTCGGACTGTTTGCCCTGCTGCGGGGGCATACGCAGCTGGTGGTGCTTGAGACAGAAGAGGGCGTCCACGCCTTTACCCGGGCGGCGCACGCATTCCTGCCCGAGCTTTCCGCCCCGCCCGAGGAGCTGGCTGCGCAGCTGCTATATCAAATCTCTCAGCAGAAACTGACCCTGAAAAAGCTCATGAAATGCAGTGCTCCGGCACTTCAGACGATTCTATAACGCCGGAAAGCCCCCGCCTTGTGACAGGCGGGGGCTTTCCTTTTACCATCCGGAGGAGGATGAACAGATCAGCTTATCAGTGGATGAACACCGGGCCAAGCGGGTTGGTGATGGGGCTGACGTAGCCGCCCAGCAGCTTCGGGATCGCAAGGCTGATGTCAGGCACATAGGTCAGCAGCAGCAGAGCGATGAACATGCACAGATAGAACGGGAGAGTAGCCTTGACGACCTTCTCCATGGGGCGCTTCGCAACAGCAGAGCCGATGAACAGAACCGCGCCGACAGGGGGAGTCAGCAGGCCGATGCCGCAGTTCAGGACCATGATGATACCGAACTGGATGGGGTCGATGCCGATGGAGGTGGCGATGGGCAGCAGGATGGGGGTAGCGATCAGGATGATGGGAGCCATATCCATGATGCAGCCCAGCACCAGGATGATGAGGTCGATGAGCAGTGCGATGATGTAGGGGTTGCTGGTGACGCTGGTGATGGCGTTTGCAGCCAGATCAGGCACGTGCAGCATGGTCAGGCAGTTGCCGAACACTGCAGAGGTGGCGATCAGGATGAGGACGATGGACAGAGTGTTGACGCACTCGTCCAGAGCGTGCCAGACGCCCTTCCAGTCCAGGCCCTTATAGACGAAGACGGAGACCAGCAGAGAGTAGATAACTGCGATAGCAGCGGACTCGGTAGCAGTGAACACACCGCCGACAACGCCGAACACGACGATGACGACTGCGGCCAGAGCCCAGATAGAGGTACCCAGCTGCTTGATGAAGCCTTTGATGGTGAAGGGAGAGCCCTTGGGATAATTCTCTTTAACAGAGATGATGTAGGAGCCGATCATCAGGACGATGGCCAGCAGAGCGCCGGGCAGGTAGCCAGCCAGGAACAGGCTGCCCACGGAGATGCCGCCGGCGGTGGTGGCGTAGATGACCATGTTGTGGCTCGGGGGGACCAGCAGGCCCTCGCAGGAGGAGGTGATGGTGACAGCGGTGGAGAAGTCGGCGTCGTAGCCCTGATCGACCATCATGGGGATCATGATGGAGCCGATGGAGGCGGTATCTGCAGAAGCAGAACCGGAAATGCCGCCGAAGAAGTAGGAAGCAACGATGTTGACCATTGCCATGCCGCCGCGCATCCAGCCGACGCAGGCGTCAGCCAGAGCGATCAGCTTTTCGGAGATGCCGCCGCTGCCCATGAGGACGCCCATGGTGATGAAGAAGGGGACGGCCATCAGGCTGAAGGACGAGATGCCCTTGACCATCAGGCGGCAGACATCGGTCAGTGCCTGACCCTGCACCATCAGGCAGAGCACGCTGGACAGGCCAACGGCGTATGCGATGGGGAAGCGCAGGAAGATCATGACGAAGAAGCTGACAAGAAGGACAACGATTGCCAGTGTCTGGACTGTCATATTAGTTCTCCTCCTTTACAAAAAAGCTCTTGATGTGGTTGTACAGCGCCTCGATCTCGAAGATGATCATGGCGATGCCGGCCAGAGGCACCGGGAAGTACATCCAGAAACGGCTCAGCCAGGGCATCGAGACATAAAAGCCGCGGCCGCCCAGGGTGGTGGCGTAGTTCCAGCCCACAACCAGCATGATGAGGCCGAGGATGCAGACCGCCAGATCGGCGAGGATGTCCAGCACCTTGACGGCGATCTTGGGCAGATAGACGTCAAATGCGGTCATGCGGATGTGTGCGCCGCGGCGGATGGCCAGAGCGGCACTCAGCACGGCCATATAGCTCATGCAGGTCAGCACGACCTCTTCCGTCCATGCGGGGTCCGGGATGAACGGGACGTAACGACCAATGACCGACATGGTGGTGATGAGAATATCTGCGATCAGCAGCAGCTTGCAGATAAACAGGACCACTTTGTAGGTGACGTCGTACGCCGGCTTGATCTTATCCAGAGTGGTAAAGATTTTCGGCATAGGATCTCCTCCATACTCTTATAAAAAGCCCGGCGGGTCTGCGGGCGTATCCCGTAGTCCCCCGCCGGGCTATGTACTACTTCAGGATAAAGGCGCTTTTATCAGGCCTTCATATCCAGCAGCTGCTGATACAGCTCAGCCTGATCCGAGGTGTTCTCGCTGATGACCTTAGCGCAAGCCTCCTGCCAGGGAGCCTTATCGGGGACATCGACGACGTTGCAGCCGGAAGACTTCAGCTCGTCGAGGACCTTGTTCTCAGCGGTCTCGGACAGGTCAGCGTTGAAGGCCTGCGTATCCGCAGCAGCCTCCATGACGGCAGCCTGCTGGTTCTCGGTCAGCTTGTTCCAGGCGTTGTCGGTGATGACAGCCTGCACAGCGCCCAGAGTATGGCCGTCGAGGATCAGGTTGTTAGCGACCTCGGGGAAGGCGTTGGACTTGTAGTTTGCGATGGGCTGCTCAGCGCCATCGACAACGCCGGTCTGCAGTGCGCTGTACAGCTCGCCGAAGGAGACGACGGTGGGGTTAGCGCCCAGACCCTCGACCATGCCGTTCATGACGGGGTCGTTGGACACGCGCAGCTTCAGGCCCTTGAAATCAGCGATGCCGGAAACGGGCTTGACCGTGAAGAAGTGACGGAAGCCCTCCTCGCCGTAGAAGATACCACGAACGGGCAGGCCCAGCTCCTGGGGCTCGTTCAGGAACTCAGGTGCCAGCTCGCTGTTGGCGAAGTTCCAGAAGTGTGCGCGGTTCTCGAAGGTGAAGGGGATGGACAGCAGCTTGGACTTGTTGCAGCCGTAGCTGGTCAGTGCGAAAGCGGAGATACGGCTGATGTCGATGGAGGTGGAGCCGCCGAGGATAGCGTCCAGAACGTCGTTCTCAGAGCCCAGAACGCCGGAAGCCTGCACATCGACGACGACGGAGCCGCCGGTCAGCTCCTCGACCTTCTCCTTGAAGTGAGAACCGGTCTGGCCGACGATGGTATCCAGCGGGTTGACCTCGGCGTAGACCAGAGTCACCTTCGGGTCGGAAGCAGCAGCTGCGGCATCACCGGCGGGAGCGGTGGAAGCTGCAGCAGAGGTAGCGGTAGAAGCAGCAGTGCTGTTGCTGGAGCCACCGCAGGCGGTCAGTGCCAGAGCAGCGGCGGAAACACCGGCTGCTGCCAGAAAGCTGCGACGAGAAATCTTCTTCATGATAAAATCCTCCTTAGATTTTCCTCATTCAGGGCGGTGCGCTCTGCACGGGTCGCACACCGTCCGTTCATTTACTGTACACACTTTAGCAAAAATTTTAAGTCAGAACAAGGGCTTATGAAAAATGTCCTGTTTTTCAAAAAAATGTGAGAAACACTTTTGTGCAGTTCCCACAAGTCATAGTGCAGTTTATTCAGCATACTGCCCAACAAGATGAATACAATGTAATATCTCTTGCACTTTTCAGGCTTCGCGGATGCGCTGGATGAGGCGGCTCTGCTCTTCAAAAGCCGCGTACATAGGCTCAACTGCCGCCCGGAAGCGGGCTTTCTCGGCAGCAGAGAGGGTCGTCACCTCCACGCCCCATTCCCTCATATGCTTCTCGGCGCTGGCCTCCCGCTCCGCCCAGAGGCGGCGTTCGGCCAGAGCGCTCTCCTTTCCGCAGGTGCGGATGATGTCCGGGAAGTGCTCGTCCAGCTCTGCCAGCTTTTCCATCGCAGCCTCGCTGGCCAGCTGCAGCTCCGGCACACGGGTGTGCTCATCCTTTAAGAAATAGGGGGCCACCTCGTAGTGGCCCATGGCCTCATAGCTGGGCCAGTTGTTTTCCGCGCCGTCTATCTCGGCGTTGTGCAGGGCTGCATAGACCCGGCTGTAGACCACCTGCGCGGGCTTTGCGCCGAGGTCCAGTATCATCTCGCTCATCATGTCCGACTCCTGCACCCGGAGCGTCAGCCCCGCGAGGTCCGCCAGCGTCTCCACCTTTTCGCGGGTGTAGAAGCTGCGGACACCGGCGTCGAACCACGACAGGCCCACGAGGTCCATCGCGCCGAGGCCGGAGAGGAATTCATCGCCGATCTCACCGTCCAGCACCCGCCACATCTGGGGCGCGTCGGTATAGAGAAAAGGCAGCTGCAATACGCTCAGGGCCGGCTGATACTCGGCCAGCTGGCTCAGAGAGACGCGGGCAAAGTCGATGCCGCCGTACTGCATCTGCTCGATGACGCTCTGTTCGGCCCCCAGCTCCCCGCCGCTGTAGACCACGACTTTGACTCTCCCCTCCGTCCGCTCGGCCACGAGGTCGGCGAAGGCCAGAGCGGCCTGAGTGGTGGGATAATCCTCGGGCTGGTTCTCGGCGTAGCGCAGGATGAGCTCCGGTCCGGTGTACTCTTCCGTCTTGCTGCAGCCCACAGCGCCCAGCGCCGTACAGGCGGCCAGCGTCAGCACACTGCGGCGGGAAATCATCCGCCCGCTCACAGCCCGGCCTCCGGGTCGGCCTTTGCCTTCTGGCCGGCCTGACGGCGGTACTGGGTGGGAGTCATGCCGGTGCGTTTCTTGAACGCCCGGGCGAAGTAGCTGGCGTCCTCATAGCCCACCATCGACGCCACCTCTGCCGAGGAGCGGAAGGGGTCGGCCAGCAATTCCTTTGCCGCGTTGATGCGCAGCTCGGTGAGGCAGTCGAGGAAGTTCATCTTCTGGTACTTCTTGAACTGCGCCGACAGGTAGGCCGGGCTGATGTGCAGGATCTCGCCCACGCTGTCCAGCGACAGATCGAACATATAGTTATCCTCGAGGTAGCGGCGGACGTGGGCCATGACGAGGGCCGTCTGGCTGTTCTCGCCCTCCTCGGGGGCGTCTTCCGCCTCTGCTTCGGTCTCCGTCTGCTCCGGCTGGGGCTGGGCGGCGGCCAGCTCTTCCAGCTTCCGCTCCGTCTCGATCTGCCGCATAGCCCGGCGCACCGAGGCTTCCAGCTCGTCGGGGTCCACCGGCTTGAGCAGATAGTCGCAGGCCCCCAGATGCACCGCCTCATGGGCATACTGGAACAGGCTGTAGGCCGTGACGAAGATGACCCGGCAGGAAGGCCGCTGGGCCAGCACGGCGCGGGCAGCGTCGAGGCCGCTCATGCCCGGCATCTCAATATCCATCAGGATGAGGTCCGCACCCCACAGCACCGCCGTGTCGGCAGCTTTGCGGCCATTTTCCGCCACCTCCAGGACCACTTCCCGCTCAAAACGGCGCTGGACCAGCTCTGCAAGCGCCTCCCGCTCCAGCTTTTCGTCATCCGCGATCAACAGGCGTATCATCGTCCAAATCCTCCTCCAAAAGTTCTACAAGGGGCAGGTACATACTGATGGCCGTTCCCCGGCCCGGGTGAGAGCGGATGACCAGCCGCCCCCGTTTATCCAGAAGCCGCAGCCGTGCGGCCACGTTATAGACGCCGATATGCTCCCAGCGCTCCCCGGGCTGGGCCAGCGCGGCTTTCAGCTGGGCCAGCTGTTCGGGGGTGCAGGCAGCGGCAAAGTCTGTCATCACGGCGGACTCCACCGCGTTGCGCAGGTAGATCTGCTGGCTGATGGTGTCAAAATCCAGCTGAGTGACCCGCGTGGATTTGTAGGGGGTGACTTCAATCAGCCCGGCAATGCGCAGCTCCTGCAAAACGCTGCGCACCGGCGTGCGGGAAACCCCGAACTGCTCGCACAATGCGTTTTCCCGCAGGGTGGAGCCGGGCTTTAATTCCAGCAACATGATCTGCTGGTACAGCGTTTGGAAAATGTCATGGCTGGAAAATGCCTGCATGTCCGGGAACCTCCTTCTCTTTAGTATACTAAAGAATATAGCACCGTTACCCCCGTCCGTCAACGATACACCCCAACATTTGGATGATTGTCTGATAAGAGTTTACGATTTTGCAACACATTCCGGCACTTTGCGCGCTACAATAATGTAAACAAACCATAAGGTGTACCTGAAAAGTCGAAAATTTAGCCTGTTTCTACAACCAAAGCTGGATTTTGCGTTAAAAACCTTGGAATCCATAAAGGATTCCTGCGGCTTTTGCCTTAAATCCCGCTTGTGTTTGCGGAATAATTTTGCTTTCAGCTACACTCTAAGGCGGAGTTTTGCGCCTTAGCGGTGCTCCCTGTGTGACAAAAGCTGGCGAACCCCTGTATCTGTTGCCGGCTTGTGTGAAAGGACCAAAAGCAACATGGGTAAAATCATCGGAATTGATTTAGGAACAACCAACAGCTGCGTGGCTGTGGTGGAAGGCGGACGCCCAACCGTTATCCCCAATGCCGAAGGCCAGCGCACCACCCCGTCGGTCGTTGCTTTTGCAAAAAGCGGCGAACGCCTTGTGGGCGATCCGGCCAAACGCCAGGCTGTCACCAACGCACCGCGCACCATTGCCAGCGTTAAGCGCAAAATGGGCAGTGATGAGCGCATTCCCATTGACGGCAAGTGCTTCTCCCCGCAGGAGATCAGCGCCATGATCCTGCAAAAGCTGAAAGCGGATGCAGAAGCTTATCTTGGTGAACCGGTGACAGAAGCCGTTATCACCGTGCCGGCTTATTTTAACGATGCCCAGCGCCAGGCTACCAAAGATGCCGGGCGCATTGCGGGCCTGAATGTAAAGCGCATTATCAACGAACCTACTGCGGCCGCCCTGGCTTATGGCCTGGATAACGGCAAGACCCAGAAAGTGATGGTGTACGACCTGGGCGGCGGTACATTCGATGTTTCGCTGATCCAGATCGGGGATGGCATTGTGCAGGTGTTAGCCACCTGCGGTGATAACCATCTGGGCGGCGATGACTTTGATGCTCGTGTGGCTGACTGGCTGGTGCGGAACTTTGCCGCTGAAAACCAGGTAGACCTGACCCGTGATCCCGTTGCCATGCAGCGCGTGCGGGAGGAAGCCGAGAAAGCCAAAAAAGAGCTTTCCGCTGCCACCCATACTGAAATCAACCTGCCGTTCATCACCGTTGGCCCCAACGGCCCGCTGCATTTGCAGGCGGAACTGACCCGCGCCAAGTTTGATGAGCTGACCGCTGACCTGGTGGAGCGCACGGCACTGCCGGTGCGCAATGCCTTGCGGGATGCCCACCTGGCCGCCAACGACCTGGATCAGGTGCTGCTGGTAGGTGGTTCCACCCGCATCCCGGCGGTGCAGGCCAAGGTCATGCGGATGATCGATCTGGAACCGTCCAAAACGCTGAACCCGGACGAGTGTGTGGCCCTTGGCGCTGCGGTGCAGGGCGGACGCCTTGGCGGCGAAGGCCTGGCTGCTGGCGGGCAGGACCTGCTGCTGATGGACGTTACCCCGCTGACCCTTTCGATTGAGACGGTAGGCGGTGTGGCAACCCATCTGATCGACCGCAACTCCACCATTCCCACCCGGTATTCCAAAATCTTTACCACCGCCGCGCCGTTCCAGAGCACAGTTGAAATCAAGGTGCTGCAGGGTGAGCGGGAGTTCGCCAAGGATAATAAGCTCATCGGCAACTTTACCCTCAAGGGCATCAAACGCGCCTGGGCCGGTGTGCCGCAGATCGAAGTGACCTTTGATATTGATGCCAACGGCATTGTGACGGTGAGCGCCCGTGACCTTGGCACCGGCAAACAGCAGAGCATTACCATCACCGGGTCTTCCAACCTGAGCGAGCAGGAGATCCGCCGCGCCATGGACGATGCCGCTGCCTTTGCCGGGCAGGACCAGGAGCGCAAAGCCGCCATCGAGGCCCTGAATGCCGCGGAAGCTGCCATCTACCGCGCCAATTCCGCCCTTGGCAGCAAAGTGGGCAAGGAGCTGGATAAGGATACCAAAAACCGCATCAAAGAAGCGGAAAAGAACCTGGAACATCTGACCCGCCACAAAAAGCCAGAAAAAATGACCCCCCAGGACACCCAGGCCCTGAACGCCGCCCGCGAAGCCCTGCAAGCTCAGACCAAGGACCTGGTAGCACGGTGGGAAGCAACGAGAGAAAAGTAGGAGTTAG
>ERZ838399.3002-NODE-3002-length-11479-cov-3.625613_pt1 | contig 11479 bp, 10 predicted proteins | sample MGYA00519683_ERZ838399 | MGnify/ENA primary metagenome ERZ838399 (study PRJEB31850, sample SAMEA3708833) | human gut metagenome | biome: human gut; feature: human-associated habitat; material: faeces | place: China | collected 2014 ...
AGGTAGCGCAATCCACATCGATCTTGTCTACCAAATGCTCTGGTGTTGCCTTGTAAGATACTTCCTCAAGGAGTTGTTCCAAGGCTCCCTCAATGACTTTATCCTTGTTATGAAGAACAATTTCGGCTACGGAATGTACCTTTTCACCCTTAACCAATGCCTGAAAATCCATCTCTACGATGCTACGTTTCATGGAATCATAATCCATTTCCTTGATGAGGACATCATACTCCTTGCCCTCAACATCCAGCATGATCTGGCTACCTTTCATGCACTCACGCATGATCCTCTCGGCTTCCTTCTTCTCAATCTTCAGAAGTACAGAACCCTCGATCTGTTTTCCAAACAGATTACCGGTCACATAGCCTTCTCTTCTCAGTCTCTTTGCTTTCTCCGTTGTTTCTCTTCTTTGCGCTTTTAAAGTATTCATTTGTCTTTTCCTCCATGCTACAAATCTAAGAACAGAGGGATGTTTGCGGAATGTCATTAAAACAAATGGCCTTTCGTTTCTCTTCGTTCCACAAACTGTTATAGTCCTTTTATTTTTAAAATGCAAGAGGAAATTTCATATTCTACAACTGCGTATTATCTTTCCATAGAATGCCCTGCAAAGACACAGCATCCAAAAAGAGTTCACGAAATGTCATCGTACCTCCCGCTCTCTCTTCTGTCTGTTTTGCTGCAAGTTCTCCCATTTGGCCAAGAAAATGACAACAAGCATTTGCACTCTCGATCGAAGGTTCCACTGCCAAAAATGTTGCCAGCGCAACCGATGACATACATCCACTGCCCGTAATGTGTGACATCATACGATGGCCTCGTTCACATACATACAAGCGTTTTCCATCTGTGATATAATCTTTTTCTCCTGAAGCCACTACGATTCCATGCACTTCGTCTGCAAACTGCTGCAATGCATCCAAGTCCATGTCTGTATCTGCTGCATCAACGCCTACCGCCGTATTACGCTGTCGCATCAATGCTAATATTTCCGAATAATTACCCCGAATACAAGTTGGGTGCACGCGCTCCATCAATGCCATACATTTGTTTCGCCTGAAAGTTGATCCGGCTACTCCCACGGGATCCAGCACAATTGGATGTCCCAATGCATCTGCTTTTTCCCCAGCAAGCTCCATGGCTTCTAAGCATTCTGTTGCACCAAGATTACAAACGAGCGCATTCGTTCCTGCTGTAATCTCTTCTACTTCCAGTGTATGATGTGCCATGGTCGGCGATGCGCCCAGTGCCAGCACCATATTGGCGCAATCATTTACGGTAATCGTATTCGTAATACAATGCACAATCGGATGTATCTGTTTTATTTTGTTCAAATAGTCCCGTAACAACGGTTCCATATCTTTTTCCATCGAAGAACTCCTAAACTTATGACGTTTCTTATTCTTCCAAGCTTGCCTGCATACGTCCTAAAACGCCTGTCTTTTTTAAAGAAGCCGTAATAACAATCGCAATCAAGGTTCCACCACATGTGCTAATCAAAAATGGAACTACAAAGGTAAAGAGTGCTGCCGCCTTATTTCCCATAACAAGATACGCTATCGGATAAGAGAGCATGCCTCCCAAAATACCCGTTCCTACCACTTCACCAATATAGGCAAATGGCAGTTTCTTTCCATATTTATACAAAAGACCGCCCAAAAGTGCACCACACATACTGCCAGGGAATGCCAATGGGCTTCCCAAGCCGATTAAATTACGGATTAAGGATGCAATAAATGCCTGTGCCAACGTCCACCAAGGTCCTACCGTAACGACACATAAAATATTAACAAGGTGCTGTACCGGTGCACATTTAGACCCAAATACCGGGAAGGAAAATAAACTTCCAACCACGGCAACTGCTGCCATAAGTGCTGTGATAGTTAATTTCTTCAGATTTACTTTTTTCATGATACTCTCTCTTTCTTTCCGGAGACATCACGAAAAACATGTGTCCCCTAGTTTTCTTTTCCCTTACTTGCAAATTTTCCTACAATCAGGCAGAGAACGATTGTAATTGCCATATCAGGCAACGTATTTCCCACCGGTGTATCCACATGCATCAGCAAACGATACGCTATAAAACCAATAAGCCAAATCAACAGATTGGTCCACTGAAATTCTTTTTCTGCTGCATCCGCCTTTTTCAAGATGAAATAATCTGCAATTTGCACAGCAATCATCGGCGCAAATACAGAACCAATCAAATACAAAAAGTTTGTAATGTTATCCATTGGATAAAGCATCGCTGCAACCGTTCCAATGATTGTTACAACCACAGCTGCCCATTTTTCCTTTATTTTAGAAGAAATAGATACGGATGAAACACCTGCAGAATACGCATCCAAAAAGGTCGTTGTCACGGTTGAGAATACGATAATCAAAAGGCCAACAACGCCAAGTCCTGTTTTTACCATAATCTGGGCAATATCATATTCTCCTGTAAAAATCGCTGCTCCCATACCAATCATATACATAAAAATGCTGACAACACTGTAGGTAAGTACACTAACGAGTGTTGCTGCAAATGGCTTTTCTGCTTCTCTTGTATAATCACTGATGAGTGGCAACCAGGATAATGGCATAGCTACAGCAAGCTCTACTGCTGCACCAAAAGTCAGGCTTCCGTCATCCACAATCGGACCTGCTACTGCTGTACCAAAGAAAATTACCTTAAACAGAATCAGTGACAAAATGAAAAGTGCTGTCATTGCAATCGTATTGAGCTTACCTAAATTCGTAAGACCGATTACAATCCAAAGAATAATCAACGCACCAATCACCAAAGCCCATATCCAGAGTCCTGTATGCAGCAAACCATCTGCTGCAAGCGCACCATCATAAATCATAATTGATGTCCATCCAATCAACTGCAAAACGTTAAGAATGGCAAACAATAAACTTCCTTTTTCACCAAAACTCATTTTTACTGTTTCCATGGCACTACGTCTTTCTTTTGCACCAATCATACCAGCAGCAAACATCATAATGCCACCGATGAAATGACCTAATAAAATAGCTGCCATAGCTTTACCAAAACCTAATGGAGCAAAATAAGTACCTGTCAAAATTTCAGCAAGAGATACCCCTGCACCAAACCATATCAATCCATTTGAAAAAACGGAAGTTCTATTTTCATTCATCTATGTATTCTCCTTTGATTGCAAATGCGTGATTCATCGGGCCGCTTCCCTTTCCAAGATTCAAACCGGCAGCAAGCGCTCCGGAAATATAATTCTTGGCATATTTTACGGATGTCTTTAGATCGTATCCCTTCGCCAAATTGCTGGCAATGGCAGATGATAATGTACATCCTGTTCCATGGGTATTTGGATTATCAATTCTCTTTCCCATAAACCAGGTTGCCTGCTCATTTTTTTGCCATAAAAGATCATTGGCATCGTTTAACTGATGACCACCTTTTAGAAGAACACTACATCCCAAACGGTTGCAAATAATTTCTGCAGCTTTTTCCATATCTGCTTCACTTTTAATCTGCATTTCAGACAATACTTCTGCCTCTGGAATATTCGGTGTGATTACCTTTGCAAGAGGTAGTAATTTACTTTTCAAGGTACTAATGGCATCCTCGCTGATCAGTCTCGCTCCGCTTGTTGCCACCATCACAGGATCTACGACAATGTTTTTCGCTTGATAGCCTGTCAATTTGTCGGCAATGACCTCGATCAATTCACTTGATGAAACCATGCCTGTTTTAATGGCATCCGGATAAATGTCCGTAAAAATACAATCCAGTTCCTCTGCCAAAAACTGTGGAGTTGCCTCCATAATGCTTGTAACGCCGGTTGTATTCTGGGCAGTCAAAGCCGTGATCGCACTCATTGCGTAAACATGGTTTGCTGTCATTGTCTTAATATCTGCCTGAATGCCGGCGCCTCCACTGGAATCACTTCCAGCAATTGTTAATGCTGTGTACATATCATCCTCCTTATATCAGATATTTCTTTTCAAAATCTTCAATCTTCATCGGTTTTCCATAAAAAAATCCCTGAATCATACGGATTCCCATCTTTTTTACAATATCTCTCTGGCGCTTAGTCTCCACACCTTCCACGCATACGCGTACATTGATGGCATTTGCCAGTTCCGATACCATCCGCACAAATGCATTGGAAAAGTCGTCCTCGCCAAGATGTTCAATAAAACAACGGTCAATCTTGATCACATCCAAAGGCATCTCACGGATATGATTGAGGGATGAATATCCTGTTCCAAAATCATCCAGTGCCACGCGTACACCAAGATTCCGGATCTCACTTAATATCTTCTTCATCCGGACCATATCATTAATCGCCAGGCTTTCCGTTACTTCCAATGTCAGATTCTGTGGTATGATACGGGTTTCTTCCAGAACCTTTGCAACCTTCTTTACAATGTCATTCTGCAACAGCTGTACAACCGACAAATTTACATTGACATGATACTCCGGATGCCCCATATCATTCCAGTATTTGCACCGCAATGCCGCATTTCTCATGACATACTCCCCGATTGGATTGATCAGTCCCAGATATTCCGCAAGTGGAATAAAATCTGCCGGATTCACAAATCCAAGTGCACTTGAATTCCAGCGGATCAATGCTTCTGCACCACAGCATGGCTCTCCCGGCTGACAGACATCAATGATCGGCTGATAAAACACTTCAAATTCCGTGCATGCATTCATGGCTGCAGTACGCATATTTTTCTCCAGATCCAGTCTGCGGTATGAGGAAGATGCGTCCATCCCATCATAGTATTCCACGCGGTTTTTGCCCCTGCGTTTTGCCGACAACAGGGCAATATCTGCTTTACGGACAAGTTCTTCCACCGTTTCTCCGTCCTTCGGGAAATATACAATCCCCATACTTATGGTGCAATAATAATCTTCTCCCTTTAAAAACCACGGTTTCTTAAATATGGATGTCACATCCCGCACAATCCGTTCCAGCTCCGGATACACGGAATCCGGAATAATCACAACAAACTCATCCCCTCCCATGCGGTAACAGGTATTCTCAATCCCATCTATCCTGCGCAGGCTATGGGAAATCGCTTTCAACAGAATATCCCCATACTGGTGTCCCAGCCCGTCATTGATATGCTTAAAATCATCCAGTCCCATATAAAGCAACGCTCCTGTTGCATCTTTTTCCCGGGTCTTTCGTATAAACTGTCCCAGATCCTGTTCGCAGCGCATGCGATTAAACAACCCTGTCAGGAAATCATTGTTCGCCTGATTTTCAATTTCTTTCTGATAAATTTTCTTTTCGGTAATATCATAGAGTGTACACATGGCAACTTTTCTGCCATCCACCCAGTCAATCTCGGTCTTATGCACATCCAGCCAGCGTTCCTCAACAACCGAATAAATTTCCTCATAATACTGGCTGCGCTTTGTTTCCCGGTCGGAAAACAGCATTTTTTCCAGATGATTTCCCGCGATACTGCGAGAGAAAAGTTCTTTGAATTTGTGATTCATATAAAGAATTGCATGGGTATGGTAATCAACCACATATATTCCACATCCGGTATTTTCCAGAATCGCCTCTAAAGATGTATAGGAACTTGCCAGCGAATTCTTTGCAATTCTTTTAAGCATGATGCTCTGCACAACTCTTCGCACATCACTGACAAATTTGATATCTCTGTTCTCCCAGATTCTTGTTTTTTCATTATCATACACGCAAAAATACATCGCCGTGCGGTTTTGTATTTCAATCGGTTCAAAAATTCCGGCACTGATATGACAGGTTTTAAATAAATGTGCAAACGGTTCCGGCATGATGGAGTCCGATGAGATCATATAAGTTTTACCATTATAAAACGGCAGTGCACCGATCGGAATATGCTGCCCCTCTGCAAGAATGGACTTGTCTGGTTCTTTTGTATACTCGCAGATCATGTCTGCCGTATTTTCCCCTGTATTCTCGCGCAACAGACATCCACCGGAAATTTCCAGACTTTCACATGTCTCCCGCAAAATATCCTCAGCCACTTTTTCAAAACTGTTATCCGAATCCATCATCTGCAAAATTTCGGTCATTGCCCGGCTGCGGTGCAGCTGGTATTCCATCGCCAGCTCGGAAACAGAACTCTTTTCAACCGCTTTCTGCGCGATCATCTGATTTCTGCGACTCTCAAACAACTGTCCGGAAAGCAGTGATAGAAATTCTACCGATGCGTAAAACTGCTCCTCCGTCGTAATAAGCATTCCCTCCGGCAGATGAACCTCTGGTGTCAGCCGCTCCTTTATAATGCCCATAACAATCCAGACAACCTGCAGCTGATCTTCTACTTTTGTGGAAACAGCACACAATTTCATGAAATCCTGTGCTGTTTCCCGCTCCACAACCGTTTCCATCCGGTCATGCTGCATCTGGTCTACCAGTTCCATGTAGGCATGTTTATCTACCTGTGTCCGTAAAAACCCCACCTGTTCTTCTGTTCCAAACGGTTTTGTCACAACACCTTTATTCTTATCCACACACATCAGATACAAATGATCTGCACAGCAAAACTGATCCTGCAGCTGCTGTAACATTGATATATCTATCAGATTCGTATCATCGTTCATGCCATTACCTCTTTACTCCTATAATTAACAGATAACATCCTGCCTTACTCTGCATACAATATTCTTCCAAAAGAGAGAATTCCCTGTGAAGACGCAGCTGTTTCTTCACAAATCCAATCTCTCCTGTATACATTACAATCACAGCCTCCTTTTCCAGAATGGTTAATGCTTTCCGGAAAAATTTCTCATACAGACGGTCCAGCTGCTCCCGCGTCATTTTTCCCCGCACCGGCATATTGGTTACAATCTCATCAAACAAATAATCATGTTTAAAATCAAAGAAATCCCTGTGTATGAAATTGATCTGTTCTCCTGCCAGAGCCGCATTCTCCCGTGCTCCGTCAATTGCCTCCCCAAAAATATCCGTACCATATTTTTCACGTGCCGGAACACGGATATCCCGCTCAATCAGCATGGTGCCCACGCCGCAGAACGGATCAATAATCTGCGCATTCTCTTTCAGATATGGTGCTGCCAGTTCCATAATCAATGCCGCAAGGGAAGGGTGCATGGAAGCGGCAATTGCATGTTTCCGGTACGCAAACCGGTGATCTGGAATAGTATAAAATTTCAGTGCCGGGAAAAACTTTCCCTCACGATTTGCAATCAGTCGAAGTTCTACCTCATAATCCCCCGGAGAATTCACCAGTTTTCCATCCGACAACTGTTCAATGGCAGATCCAAGCTTTTTGACAAACCGACTTCTCTGTTCCAGTGTCATTGCGGATCTGCACTCAATCCGGAAAAAGAATGGCTTGTCCTCCCGGTGGTATTTTGCACAGATTGCAAGCATTGGCTTCCACACCGTCTCTGCTGCTTTTTCCGGTTCCTGCTCCAGAAGTCCTTTGACCGGAAGTAAAAACAACATGTCCCGATATGTGCGGATCTGCAACAGCTGCAACAGATCATCCGTCTGTACAATCACACCGAGCGGATGCGCCTTTCCACCGGTCTGATTTTCCAGTATTCCGCGATGATTGCGGTTTGTCACCAAAAGTACATGATTGTTCTTTTGTTTTATATCAAAATGATGGGTATCGATTCCTTCATACTGAATCAGGATTGCCCGCAGTGCCCGCAGTTCTGCTTCCCGGTGTTTCCGGTTTTCTTCGGTGACCGGCTCTCCTTCCAGCTCTGCAAGACGATCTTTCAGCTGCGAAAGGATTTCTTCTGCATGAAGTGCCTTCATGGCTTCCAGATATGCACTTTTTACGAACAGTGTCTGTTCCCGGGTATATGCTTTCCAGAGCGGCTGCAACGCATTCTGTACTGCCAGGTCTCCCAGAAGAAGTGCTGCATTCTTCCGCGTCTTTGCATCCTCTTCCTGTAAAAATCCAAACACCAGATCTTCATGCCCGCGTACAAATTCTATAGCCTGCGCTTTTTGCTCTTCCGTTGCTTCTTTCAGGCTGGCACGCAGAGCACTCAGATTACTCCTTACATTTTTCTTTTCCTGTAATTCCGTAAATAGTTGTATCAAAAATTTCTCCTCTGTTCCGTTAATTATTCAGAATACTTCCTATATTTAATTTATTGTAGATGATTTTTTATTCTTTGTCCACTCCATTTTTTTCGATGTAAGCCGCCAGATCATCATGAAAATCTTCCCATGCACTCTCATGTTCCACAAAATATTTCGGACAGTTTTTACCTGTCACATCATAATGCCGGATCACATCTTCAATTCCAAGATCATATCTTCCGATCAGCCAAGTTGTCAATTGGATCAATGACTGATACGTACTGTCATTGAATTTTCCGGTGTCATCCGGAATACAGCATTCGATTGCGATTGTATCACTGTTTCGGTTATTGGATGCATATGCGATTTCATTGCAGGGAATGCACTGTACAATTTCTCCATCCAGCCCGATCACGAAATGACTGCTTGCCTTGGTCTGGTGAGATTGTTCCAGCCCTGCGAAATAATTCCGGTTCTGGATGGCAGTCGTTCCCGGATTGGCCGTGTAATGAACGACAATTCCACGAACCTTTTTAAGTGCAAGCCCCGGACGGGAATATTCATTGACCGGAAGCAGTTCCACGTCTAATTCCGGTCTCTGGTCAACGTATTTTTTATCTGTAATATCCCAGCTGCTGTCAGACACCGTCTGCTGCGCCCGTTCCTGCTTCACTTTATGTATGATTCCCAGAATGGATCCCAGCAAAATTACGGCAATGATAATCATTAAAATGCGCATCTGCAGCTGTTCTTTTCTTGTTCTTCGTTTTTTATATCTCTTTCGATAGGTTGGAGCCATAAATGCATATCTCCTGTATTATTTTTGCCCCTTTGTGGGGCTTATTTCTATCTTCTCACATATTGCGTATCTGTCAATGCTTTTTTCGATGCTGTGGATTTGTACGAGTGTTTTAGATATAAGTTTTCTCAAAATGACGGAAGAAGGCGTATATTCTCTTTCTACAGAAAAATTTACAAAGAAAATTTGTATAAAAGATACCGTTCGGAAGCGTTTTGTCAATACAGAGAATGATAATTCATTAAAAAATGAGTTGTTTTTGTGGTGTACAGCCTTAGAAATTGCCTGCTGTCACTTCCTGACAGATTAAATTCTTCATTCTGTCCTCTATTGTTACCTTTTTTGCTTTGTTGAAGAACGCCCCGACAAGGTAGGTAGTGTTTCCTATTCTCGCCTTGAAATTGCCACCATCAATATAATTTGCTTTATTTTCCGCTGTTTTCTCTTCCTGCATTCGTACCTCTCCTTTCCAAGATTCCCCCTACAAGGGACAGGTAACAAAAAAGGTAACATGACCGAAAAGACCTCTCAAATCACCCTACCTGTATCTGCTACCTGTGTTTTATTTATTTTTCTATTTTCTTGTTACTTTTGTTACCTACAAGAGAAAACCCAGTAAAATCAATACTTTCACTGGGTAACAGAACCAGTAACAAAAAGGTAACATCATCAATTCTGTTACTTGAATGGTATCTCTAATTCCAGTTGCTTCGGTACTGCCATAAAACCATCGCTGTCCGCTTTGTCGGGGATTCCCTGAGAGAAACCGGCACGAACCCAGCCACGCTGTTTGCCATAGACACCGAAATGCATGGCACCATCACTCATAATCCAGTCTGTTACCGAATTATTCATAATGTCGCAAATCTGTTTCAATTCAATTCTCTTTGGCTCATAATCCCTGTGAAGAGCTTCTTTCCAAAGCATTTTGGAACAAACCCTGTCCCCCTTGAAATTATCAAGAAAGGAACCTTGTAAATGTCGCTCTGTCTGCTGATGAATGACTTTATATCCTCAATGCTCCTTGCACTGACTGTTGCTATCATTTCTGACAGTTCTATGATTAAATGCCCCTGCATCTTCCGGAACACATTTTCATCATCAAGTTTCTTCAAATCATCCGTAAACCATGAATCATTCATGGCTAGGAATCTGAAAAACGTTGACTTTCCGGCTCCCTGACCACCCACCAGAATCAGCATATATTCAAACTTCGTTCCAGGTCGGTATACCCTTGAAATTGCCCCTAACAGAAGGACTTTCATTGCTTCATAGACATAATTGTTCTGATCGGCTCCAAGGAAGTGATGAAGCACATCTTTGATACGTTCTTTCCCATCCCAGACCAGAGAACCTAACCTTATTTTTCGGCTCATTCAGGGCAGAGATGATATTTCCCAAAAGTGCCTGTGATGCTTTTTCTAGTTTGGCAACAATCGCATTTACGACCTTGGAAGCCACCGACTTTGATTTATCACTGAGTTTATCTTTCGGCTGTTGCTGTAAAAGCTCTCCATAGTCCTTTACGACATCAACATCATGCTTCACTGTTTCCTCTTTCACACGCTTTGTGACAACCTCACAAGCCTTTTCATAAGCAAGGCCTACTGCTTCTTCAATGACTGCGTTTACGTCCTCTATCTTCATCACAAGACCATCAAGAACAGCCTGTTTTTCCTCAATGCGTTTCTTCTGATTCATGATGATAAAATCCTGCTTCTCCAGATAGCTTGCACCGCCATACACCGGCTCAACATCAATCGTCAGTCCATGATTCTGACAGATGCTGATAAATAGTTTTCTGCACTCTTCATCAAAAACCATCTTCCGGTTATTGTACTTTCCCTTTTTCTCATTCGGCTTCGGAAGTTCAAAGCCAAGTTCTTCCAATGCCTTATCCTGTTGGGGACATAATTCTCCATACTGATTCACAACATCAAATACATGCCGTTCATGAATATGTGGTGTTGCTTCATCAAGATGCAAAGCCCTGTCCAGTATATGAACATGGGAACCATACCGTCTGTTAAATTCCTCGAAATATTCTGCACTGACCTGTGCAAGCACATCAGCAGACACCGCACCGTCCATGTTTCCAAGCTGTAATAAAGTTTCTTCCGGACACGTTTTATTATTTTCAAGAATAGCATCAATCGTTTTTACTCGGTCATAGTGTCTTGCTTTCCGGTTTCTCTCATTCTGACCGTCCACATGGTCTGAATATTTCTCAACATAATATGCTTTTTCTATTTCCGTAAAAGTGAATCTCGCCCGCTCGTCCTTATCATTCTGCAGGCTGTACCCCTGATAACAATCCCAGTACACATTCATCTTCGTTCTCTCTGCGTCAATATGCTCACTATTTTCTACATCAAATCTGCGGTCATTGTGCTTTGCGTCATAGGTTCCATGCTCGCCTGACCGTCCATTGTGCCTAGTTGCTTTCATGCTAATCTTTCCTTTCTTTCCATAAAAAAAGACCAAGTAAATCTCTCTACTCAGTCTGTTTATCGTAACAATATTTAGTTCTTTTCCCGAAGGGAATTGCAACGAAGTTGCTTAATCTTGTGAAGCTTTGCTACAAGCAATACCCAGTACTTAGTGGCGAAACGCCACTAACTGGGCAATGGTTGCACCCTTG
>ERZ838399.3003-NODE-3003-length-11471-cov-4.118167_pt1 | contig 11471 bp, 10 predicted proteins | sample MGYA00519683_ERZ838399 | MGnify/ENA primary metagenome ERZ838399 (study PRJEB31850, sample SAMEA3708833) | human gut metagenome | biome: human gut; feature: human-associated habitat; material: faeces | place: China | collected 2014 ...
TGTAACGGTGACGTTTACTGTTCCAAAGTCCTGTGATGGAACAGACTGGGTACTGCCAATAAACTTATTATACTCAAATCTTGTCTGAATTTGGAGATAAATAATGTCCTTTTTATGACAGATAAGGGACATATGAGGCATCGAAGTCTGTGAAGTATGTCATAATGAACAGGAAAAGCACATTATGATAAAGGCAGTGACATTTTTAACAAATGTAGAAAGGACAACAAAATGAAGCAGAAAAAGATTGTAATTATTATGGCAGGGATTTTAGCAGCAGCGGCTGCTATGACTGGCTGTGCGGAACAGAATAAAACAGCGACACAGGTTGATTATACGCAGAACGCACAGGGGAAATCCGAACAGGCAAAACAAAAAACAGCAGAAAAATCTCAGCCGGATAAAAAACAGGTAAATAAAAGTACATCCGGTGGAAAAGAAAATTCAAATCAGACTGCGGATAAGAAGACGAAAGTATTTGCCTCATCCAATAATGCGGGCGATGTACAGAATTCAGGGAATAGAACAGACGGTACTGAGGGAACTGATACAGACGATTCCCAGACCACAGGGGTGGACACTTCTGCATCTGAAGATAATGGTTCAACAGGTAATGGTGGTACTCAATCTGATCAGAGGGCAGATCAGGCAATGATATATGACAGTGAGGGAAATGGAAGACTGATTTCTCAGGCTGACGATGGAAACTGGTATGACAGTGACGGAAATTGTTATGGAAGCTGGGAGGATATTGGGCGTGCTATGGATGAAGATGGTGTTACGGATCAGGATGGCAATAAATACTACTGGACCTGGACCGCACCTGATGATGCATCAGGAAAAGTAAGAGATCCGTATGACCTGTATTCCTGGGATCCGGGAACCAATTCCTATATACCGTTTCAGGCTGCGGAATCTGACTGTAGTCCTATAGGCAGAGGAAACGGCTGGTATTATTATGATGAAGACAGCGGCGAATATGTTCCGTGGTAAAAAATAAGAAAACAAAAGAAACAGTTTTGAAATCATTTTGATGGGTTTCAAAACTGTTTCTTTTTATATACAAGAAATAGTGAAGGGGCATATCCGGCAGAATCAGTGAAAAGAATTCTGCCGGATGTTTATCTGGTAAAGATCAGCTGATCAGTTTCAGGAAAGTATTTCTGTCACAGGTTCCGGAAACCGTTAAGCCCTGTGCCTTCTGGAATGCCTTTACAGCAGAGAGAAGTCCTGAGCCAAAGGTACCGGGAATCTCTACACCGTTTGGATCATAAGCACGTAAAAGAAGGAGAATCTCAGCGGCAGTTACCATATACTGGGTTTCACCGCTTTTTACGTAATGTTTACCAAGGGCATTGCTTGTGTTAGTTCCCCAGATACCGTCTACATCCAGACCGGCACCATAATCTTTGTTCAGAGCTGTCTGAAGAACTTTAATAGCTGCTTTCTTAGTGGCAGCATCTCTTTTCCCGGTAATGGAGATGCCAGTATTGGCAAATTTATTGGCATAACTCTGACCTTTGCGGATTTTGGCATTTCCAGTAGTTGGCTGTGGTTCTGGATCCGTAGATGTAGAATCTTCATTATAACGAAGAACACAATCCCACGGGCAGTTGTAGTAATTCTGGATTTTAATTTCGTTGCCATTCTGGTCACCCGGAGTACCACCGTGGGCTCCACCATTTTCATTTATACTGGCAGAAACTACTTTGCCGTTGCCGATATGCATAACTGTATGGCGTGCAATGTTTAACAGTACATCACCGCGTTTCATACCGCTTCCGTTGTCAAGATTAACACTGGAAGTAACGTCTTTGAATCCGCAAGACAGGAAAACAGACTTCATACTTTTGGTATTATAAGCTCCTTTTGTTTTTACAGGTACACCAGCCTGCTGCCATGCAGAGATTACCAGTGAAGAACAATCGTAGTCCGGTCCCCATCTGTTATCCTGATCATATCCGTGTGCCGGATCGTTTGCGATTTCAATTGCCCATGTTACTGCTTTTTCTGTTTTTGTCATTTTTTTATCCTCCTGAAATTTGATTATTTATTTGCTCACCGGTGATACATCTTATAAAGAGTGAGAAAAGGGAAAAATGTAAACATGAAACAGAAAAAATAAAAAGCATTTCCTGATTGTTGCTTCGAGGTCAGAAAAATGCTTTTCGAGGACAAAAACACGAAAATTGTCGAATTGTAATTATATTTAATCCTGATTTTTCATAAATAAAAATCCTTTCCTTTGATAAAGTTTATCAGACGGAATTAAATATGTATAAGGATATAAATGACAAGCGACTAATCAAATTTGATATGTTTTATGACAGGAGGAATATAGGAATATGGACGAATATACAAAGGATTTGTATACCATGATGTTTTCTTTGCAGACTTTGCAAAATCAGGGAATTACAATCAGAGAAACTGTATATAAAAGTCTGGACAAATTACTGTTATGGAATAAAGAATCTGAAAACAGTAAATATCTCGAATTAGCGTTGCTTCATATGCAGGCTTATGCTAATATGGGATTTGCTTTAGATGAAGAAAATAAGACAATACGTGAGATATTAAAAAAGACAGGAAAGACCAGAGAAGACTTTTTCCCGAAAGGATATCTTCTTGGAAAGAGAATTAAACTGACCAGGTCACAGGTTCGTGGTATGATTGGAAGATGGAGACCTTCCAGAGACAGTCCGATGACAATCGGAGAACTGGTGGATGATATCATCAGAAAGGTAAAAAACCATGAGGAAGGCAGATACATTTATCAGTATCACAGAACTGATGTGACAACCAAAGGGGATATCGAGGTTTATGAGCTGGTCATCAATAAGGATGAAAGTTATTTTTATGATGTGAAGAAATTCAGATTTTATACATTCATGGAGGAATAATTGCTATGATAAGAATAATGATTCTGGATGATGACGAAATGTATCTGAAAAAAGAAAAGGATATCACAGAACAGTATTTTGCAGAGAAAAACGTAGATTGCACGGTAACGATATACCAGAATGTGGAATGGTTTCTGCTGGGATTGAAGGAAGAAAAATTCGATATGTATCTTCTGGATATCCGGATGCCGGGAGAAAACGGAATAGAGGCAGCAAGAGAGATACGCAGACTTTATCCGGATCCGGTTATTATATTTATTACAAATTTTGTGGATTATGCAATAGAAGCATATGAGGTAAACACCTATCGTTATATCCCCAAAGAGTGTCTGAAGGAAAAACTTCCGCAGGCTTATGATGCGCTTCTTCCTGGAATTATGGAGAAAGAAGAGCGGTACTATATCATAAATAAAAGAAATGAAGTTGAAAAACTGGCATATTCTGATATTTTCTATATGAAAAAAGAAGGAAAATATGTCATTTTTGTGCACAGGCGTGGGGAAGTAAAGATCAGAGCAAGTCTGTCAACAGTAGAAAAAGAACTGAATTCAAAAGAATTTATTATATCTGACAGAGGATATCTTGCAAACATCCAACATGTGATGAAGATGAAAGGAAGGGATCTTTATATGCGGGACGGTAATATTATTACAGTTGGCAGAGAAAGATTCAAAGGTGTCAGAGAAGCAATTCTGAATTACTGGGGGGTATGAAGAATGCTGAAAGTTTTATTGTATGGACTGGCAACGTTTATGGAGACAGGGATAGGTGTCTGGATATTTAGCCAGACGTTTTCTGAACGAAGAATATTAGAAAAAAAATATTATGTTCTAGAATGGCTGTTGTATTCTTTGATTTTTTTTGGAATTTATAATTTTTCTGTTTCATTATGGCAGATTGATAAAAAAATAGAAAAATATGTCATAAAAGTTATTTGTATATACATAATTGGATTAATTGCAGGAATTATATATGATATTTTTTTTGTAAAGAAAAAGGAGATGGTCTTAAGAAGAATATTATATATCGGCATGATATTTTGGTTAACTGCTCAGTATTGGGCTGGATATCAATCGTTGTTAATGATTATTCTTGGGAGTGGAATAATTGTATTATATGTTTTTTGCTACTTTGATTGCACATTTAAACAGGCATATGTTTGGAATTTTTTCTATGCAGTTAATATAGGATTGATAAAAGAGGCTTATGTTGTATATGCAGGGGTGTTTAACCATAAACAGTGGGATGATTTTTATTCATATCCGAGAGGACATACATATCAGGAAGTTATATTTTGGATTTTAGGCTGTTTATTCATATTTTGGATAATTAAATTTATTTTGTCAGTAAACAGTATAAAAGGAATATTGCGTACACGTCTGAAGGAACTTTTTATTATTGGATTGTTAGAGTATGTTTTATTAATAGTTAGCATCATATACAAATTTGGTACGATTAAAAAGGAAAATTTTGTAATGACCGCATGTTTATTAGTAGTTAGTAATATAGCATTGATTGGTGTATATGTTAAGTTTCAAAAAAAGACCCTAGAAATGAGAAATCAGATTTTAGATATGAGATGCAAATTAATGGAAGAAGAATATGAAGAATTGAGAATGTCATATGACCGGTATCGGTGTTTGGTGCACGATGAAAAACATTTGCTTTTATATATAAAAGAATGCCTGGAAAATGGAGAACTGGATTCATGTATCACTTTTTTGAATCATTACAAGAGAGAAAGCATTAGATATAGTGGAGTAGCGTGGACAGGAATTCCAGAAATAAATTTTATGTTGAATATAAAAGTGCGAAAAATGGAAGAAAAGAATATTTTTTTTAAAGTAGATTCAAAAATAGAAAAAATTCCGATGAAAGACATAGATTTTGTTGTACTCCTAGGAAATCTTTTGGATAATGCAATAGAAGCTGCTGAAAAGTGTGAAGAGGGAAAAGGTAAAATTACGTGTATTTTTCGAAATATTAATGATATGTTTATTTTTAAAGTAAAGAATACAAGCATATATAAACCTTATGAAAAAAACACTAAATTTTATACAAGTAAAAAAGAGAAAGATGAGCACGGATGGGGGATTGAAAGTGTCAAACAAATTGTAAGAAAGTATAATGGTGAAATAGATTTTAAATATGATAAAGATTTTTTTGAAGTAGAAATAATAATTAGCGATAATACATAATGGGAGAGTGACGGTTATGAACGAAATGAATGATAAAATAATAGGAAATGTGGAAAAAGAATTAGATGAAATAGAGATAATAGATACGGAAAGTATAGAAGAGAAATTGTCTTTTATTGTATATGGAACTATAGTGTGTTGCTGAAATTGGATTATTTATGCAGAAAAAATCGAACTATGTTTCTTAAAATATTAATCTTAGATGTACATCGGCAGAAAAATTTTGGAAATCTAAAAGGAAGTACGCCAAAAGAACAATATGATTATTATGAAAAAAAATATCTTAACAATGCAACATATATAAAATCTTTACTGCAGGAATATCCCGAGTTAAAACGTCTGCTTGAATTAAAAAATAACTCTATCCAGAGAGCAGAATGTGAAATCAGGAAATCTCTTTATGCAGAAAAAGAACAGATACAAAAAATATTCTGTGATGGAAGAAAGTTTTCCGGGACTGTGGGAATTTACATGTCGAAAGGCGATACACACAGAGGAGGACGAAGTGTGGCGAAGGTAGAATTGGATAATGGAACAATTCTGTACTATAAGCCACATAGTCTTGATAAGAATATAAAATATCAGGAACTTTATAACTATTTATGCAGAAAAACAGGAATTTCCTGCAGGACGGTACAATATTTATCTCATGATTCCTATGGATGGGAAGAAAAAATTGAGAATATTCCCTGTAAAAACGAAAGTGAGGTGGAGCATTATTATTTCAGAATGGGCATACATCTGTTTTTGGGATATGCCCTTGGAGCAACAGATCTTCATGGTGAAAATATTATCGCACATGGAGAATATCCTGTGATTATCGATATGGAAACATATCCGGGATATTTAAAACAACAATCAGAAAAAGACGGAAGTAGTGTAGAAGAAAAAATAAACAAAAGTACAGAGATAAAATTGGCAAATTCGGTTATACATACAGGAATGCTTCCTGTTCTCACATGGGGCAGAGGAAACAGAGGAGTTCTTATAAGTGCAATGGGAACAGAGGAAAAGATAAAAACACCGTTTAAACTTCCTGTGGTAAAGGATGATAAAACATCTGATATCCACATAGAATATGAACCTGTGGAAATGCAGATAAAGGAATGCATTGTAAGATTAAATGATCAGGTTATCAATGCGGCAGATTATACGGAATGCATTATCAGAGGATTTTGCAGAGCGTACATGGTGGCAATGGCAGATAAGAAAGTGGAGGTGATGTTGTCCGGCTTTTTTGACGGACGTTCCAGAGTTGTACTGCGGCATACCCAACAGTATGCAATGTATCTTATGGCTTCGTTTCATCCGGATTATATGAAGTCAAGAGAATGCAGGAAAGCTCTTTTGAATGTGATTCACAAAGAGGGGGAATCTTCTTTTATGAAGGAGATTCATGATTATGAAATTGAGAGCCTTCTGGAAATGGATATACCCTGCTTTGAGATTGATGCGAACAGCAGATCTGTTTATGATGGAAATGGCGGAGAACATAAAGAATATCTGCCCTGTACTCCTTATGAGTCATGGCGAATGCATATGAAGCAGATGAGTTACTCTGATATGGAATGTCAGTGTGATTATATCAGGCTGTCCATGGAAATGCTGAAGGCATCTGATGGAAAGAAAAAGATGTTTCCGACCAGGATAAAGGGATATGACACAGATAAAGAGCGCAAAATATACAGTCAGATCAGAAAGATAGTTCATCGAATCTGCAGCAGAGCAATTATCCGGGAACAGAGTGTTGGCTGGACAGGACTGCAATTCTGGGATAATGGTCACTGGAACCTCAGATCAGGTGGAATCTATTTATATGATGGAATATCGGGGACAGTCTTGTTTCTTGCAAAATATCTTCATGATTTTGAAGAAAAGAATGCAAGTGCAGAAGAAATTTATCATCTTGCTGTTTTGAGATTGAAAGCTTATACAGATGAAATACACAAAAAACAGATTTATGATAAAAATCTTCTGACAGGTATTGTAAATGGAGAAAGCTCGGTGGTATATACCTATCTTTATCTGTTTAAACTTACAGGAAAAAGAGTGTGGATGATTTATGCGGAAAAGCATTTCAGCATTATTGAGAGGGTATGGAAAGAAGATTCACAACTGGATTATCTGAGCGGAAATGCCGGAGCTATTGTAGTGGCAGTGATGTTATATAAAGAAACCGGAAATCTGAAATATTATGAAATAGCGGCAGATATGGAAAAAGATTTGTGGAAGAAAGGACAGGAAACCGGAAATGGATACGGATGGAGATTAAAAGGAACAGACGGACCGCTGGCTGGAATGTCTCATGGCAACAGTGGATTTCTGATGGCTTATGCAGCGTTGTATGAATGTAATCATAAAGCGGAATATGCTGATAAAATACAGCTTTTGCTGAGATATGAGGATTTTCTGTACTCAGAGAAAACCGGAAACTGGAAGGATTTACGAGAGAGTTCAGGGGAAAGCTTCATGAATGCATGGTGCCATGGGGCGCCGGGAATCCTGCTTTCACGAATGAAACTGGAAGAGCTGTTTCCTGAGGATATGCAGATTAAAAAAGACAGGTTAAATGCTGCAGACTCTTTGTTTTATGGAGAACAGGATGAAAAAATTTGTCTGTGTCATGGGATGTCCGGGAATTTACTTATTATGAAGAAGTATCTTCGAAAATATGGTAATAAAAAAATGAAGGAGCAATATGAGGCGTTATGTGACTGCCTTTTATTTCAACTGGATCACCCGGCAAAAATATCTGGGACAGAATATCTGAATCTGGCTTTTATGAATGGCATTTCCGGTACGGGAATGGCATTAATGGAAATTTTATGAAAACTAAGGGAACACCTGCAGACTGTAAATTTATGGTCAGCAGGTGTTTCTTTTATTTGTTTTCGGAAATATATCTGAGAATTAGTTTCTTCTTCATCCGATTGACGTACTGGCGGGACAGCTTCAGTTTCCGGGCAATCTGGGCATCGCTTTTATCCTGATAAAAGTACATGGACAGAATTTTTCTCTGGACACTGTCCGAAGGGTAAGAGTTGATATATGCGGTTACATCATAATAGGTGTCATCAAAACTGTCGGGAGCCTGTAATGAAACAGAACAGGAATCAAAATCATCTTTTTCAGGTTCGGAAAGGCAACTGCGGCAAAGGGAACGATATCTGTTTTCGACAGAGGTCTGCATGTATCTGATACATTCACCTTCTGAGGATGAAGAACTTAAATATGGCAATGTCTTTAACAGAGTAAGATACAATTCCTGTGTGGAATCTTCGCGTTCCATGCAGTGAATCCGGGATGCATATCCTTTCACAAGCGGTTCCATACGTTTGAGAATTTCACTGTCTGAATCTGGGATACCATTTTGATAATTTTGGATAAGTTCTGTCAGTGTTTTCATAGGTATCTACCTCCTTTTTAGGGGAAGTAGTAAGAAAACTGCTGATCAGAAACTAAAAAAGAAAAAATTGTGAGTTTACAAATGGAAGAGAAAAAACTCTTTATTAAGTGAGTTTGCAAATTCAAATTAATGATAAGAGGAGAAAAAATATATGGTAAAAAGAGATTGGTAGAATAATTGTAGAGAATAAAACTGTGCCTTAAATTGGAACGGTAATAATAAGACCAGAAAAGACTTTTAGTGGATGGAATATAGAAAAAAATGCGTAATAAAAGAAGATTAAGAGGAGGGAGGTGAACTATGGAAACAACGGTTATGAATGTGGCAGTTTCGCATGGAATCTGGGCAGTGCTGGCGGTATTTCTTTTGGTTTATATTGTGAAATCAAATGAAAAACGAGATGAGAAACAGGAAGAGCGGGAAAAAAATTATCAGTCTGTAATAGAGAAACTGACAGAGAAATTAGAGATTTTACATCAGGTACAAAGTGATTTATCAGAAATCAAAGAGAATCTTTTTGGTAAGCATAAGCAGGAGTAAAAATTCAGGTATAAAATTGTCAAGGGAAAATTTATTCTTTGAGGTTTGCAAAGCTGAAATTAAGAACTCTTTATCAAGTAGAATTTGCAAATTCGAAAAAATATAAATTTCAGGAGGAAATGAATATGGCAGGTACAATGTCAGAAAAGAAATTTATATGTTTGTGGATATACAATGGGAAATAATGTGAAATCAGATATTGTTGTATTATCAAAAAAAGGTAAAGCAAAAAATAGATATCGTCTTTCTGAGCCTCAGTATGGAATTACATATTTTGGAAAATCAGTAAAATGATATGAGTTCATTTTAATGAATAAATGGCATGAGGATGAAGGCGGCATTGAAAGTGAAAAAATCTTTTTGATAAAATAGGAAAAAGAAATAGAAGCTCTCTCTACAAAATGAATGTCACAGTGGGGAGGGCTTTTATCATTCAGGCAAGAAAACAGATTAATCCGATATACAGGCAAAAACACTCATGCCCATTAGAATACGTTTTATTCTATAATTACAGATGTTCATATAAAAGGTGGTATACTATAATAATAAATATCATTGAATGGAGGAAAAAGAGATGAAAGAATACAAGGTTATAACAGCACTTTTTTTGTCAGCAGTAATGCTGGGTACAGCTCCATTAACCGTATGGGGAGCGGAGAGTTTTTCGACAGGGGAATCTTTCAGTGATGGAACAGAAAATATTCCTGACATAGTAACAGATTCGGCTCTGTCTGGTGAATCTTCTGAAAGAGACTATGAGTTAAGCATAGAAACAGGTACGGAAGTAGAGCTTACAGAAAGTGATTTTTATGATCCGGAATTTCGTGTAGAGAAATATGTGAAAGTCAGAAATTCAGGAAAAAAAGAAACAAGAGTCCGGGTAGATGCTTCTGGTCTTAAGAATTTTGAGGTAGATGATCAGATGGCAAAGTGGTCAGAGGATTATGAGGAACAGGATTCCAAAAGACTGCTGAAGCCGGGAGAAACTCTGGACTTTTTTGTACTGCCAAAGCAGGAATACGGAACATATGATGAAATGTTTGATTTCCTTGCAGATGACGGAAGCAGATATCCGGTTCATATCACAATGAACAGAGAGAAGAACCCAACGGAAAAGAAGAGTCTGGAAATTACCGAAAAATCTTCCGAGAGTTTCCCGATAATGCACTGGGGATATAAGACACTTCCGGAAGCTAGAATTTATGTTTTGAAAAATTTTACGGACATGGATATGGAACTGTCTTTCGATTATAGCAAAGACTGTAGTGTATCATTATCCGGAAATACCAGTCTGGCACCTGGAGAGAGTACAGAACTGAGCCTTTGTCCGCAGATGGGACTGCCAGTTGGAGAACATGATCTTGGAGTGACAGTGACTGCGAAAACAGCGACAGGAGAGACTATAACAAAGAAGATTTGGGATTCTTTCAGAGTAGATTCAAGGACATTTCAGGGACTGGTGGATACCATTGAACCTGTGACTGGAATTACCAATGGCGTAGAAAAAACTGCTGATGCTTTACATTTGCCATCGGTTCTTAAAGTCTATGGTGCTGAAGCGGATGGAGAAAAAACGACATTTTCTGCCGATGTAAAATGGGATGTGGAGAATTGTGCATATAACCCGAAAAATACGGCGTCTCAAAGTTTCACAGTTAACGGACAATTGGAACTGCGTGAAGGTGAAAACAATGAAGAGCTGGATACGTCTGTAAAGATAAAGGTACAGGTGGATGCGTACAAGGCGTTGAACAGACCGGTGATTGATCCGACATGGACCAGAGTGATCACAAATTATGCAGAACTTTCTTTAAGAGATACTTCTAATGAAGCAGACGGATATTTTTTTGTAGCAGCAGAATCTCAAAAGGAACTGGAAAAAGGAAATTATATCGCACAGGTGAAGGTCGCAAAATCTGAACTGAATCATTATCCTAAACTGAAATATATTCCTGAAGGGACGCATTATCTCTATTGCAGGGCATATAAAGAGGAAAGTGGTCATACGGAGAAATATGGTGAATGGTCTGAAGGATTTCTGTTAAAGGTAAATATAAAGACACCAAATGCACCTGTGGTTCAGAAACTACAGGTGAAGAAAAATGACGTTAAAATTATCCTTGGCAGTAATACAGAAGAACTGGATGGTTATGATGTTGTTGCTGCCAGAAGTAAAGACGGGGATGAGCCATCAGATTATATAAAGGTACAATGCAGATATTCAGGAAACAGCAAGGAACTCATTCTAAAAGGAGTACCGAAAGGAAACTGGTATATTGGTGTACATGGCTATAAATATCTGGATGGATCAAATAAAAAAGTACTGAGTAAGTGGGCGGAAGTTCAAAAAGTAACGGTAAAGACAAGCCTTGTAACAGGAAAACCAGCTGTTAAATCCAACAACTACTACAAAAATAGCAAGACCCG
>ERZ838399.3008-NODE-3008-length-11454-cov-4.030968_pt1 | contig 11454 bp, 10 predicted proteins | sample MGYA00519683_ERZ838399 | MGnify/ENA primary metagenome ERZ838399 (study PRJEB31850, sample SAMEA3708833) | human gut metagenome | biome: human gut; feature: human-associated habitat; material: faeces | place: China | collected 2014 ...
GGAGAGTGAGCTGATCCACTGCATTCTTGCCCACCATGGCGAGCTGGAATACGGTTCCCCAAAGAAACCGGCGCTGATCGAGGCGATGGCGCTGAACCTTGCGGACAATGCGGACGCGAGAATGGAGACGATGACAGAGGTGTTAAGAGGAGCCGGTGACAACATGGGATGGCTCGGTTATAACCGCTTCATGGAGACAAATGTTCGCCGTACGAGCGAAGAATAGAAGATAGAGAATAGAGAGAACCTGCCGTTATGCACTGAAAAAGATGCAGACGGCAGGTTTTGTAAGTTGTAGAAAAATTGGTCCGTCCAATTCGATAAATCGTGCAAAATTTCACTGTGAATTTGCTGGATACGGACACATAAGAAAGTATGTCCGCCATACAAAGACTTATGTGCGCTGGAAAGCAATAAGAACGTGCAAAGATAAAAAAGAAGCGGTTGACAAAATCAATTTTCTGACTAAAATGATTGTTGTTCATATTCAAATGCGATGAACGGGACAGGACTTTCAATCGAAATCTTATTCAGAGAACTGCCGGATGGTGCGAGGCAGGTAAGAAGAGAGAAAGTAACTATTCAGTAGGTCTGCGCACTTGCTGCGCTGACCGTAAGAAAACATTTGCCTGAAGGCAAAAATCCCATCGGCGAAGCCGATTTGGAATGGATTTTTGCACGTAACGGTGAAGGGACTGAACAGTTACGAGTGGAAGTTATCACCTGCAAGCAGCCGGGGTGAACAAAACGTTTTAGTAATCCCGGACGGAAACCTCACCGTTAAAAGGGGACCGATTCATCTGAAAGTATTGCAGATACTTGAGGAGGATGGGACTGAGAGGCCGGTTTTCCGGCAACAGAAGTGGTAACGCGGAGAATGTTAGATCCTTCGTCTTCTAAGGGAGCGATCCCTGTGGAGACGAAGGATTTTTTGTTTTATACGTATATTCCACAGTGATTCCTGCCGTATTTTCAGGATCGTTTGAATATGGATGGACTACAGGGACCGGAACTTGCGACATTCCGGTATGACAAAATGAATTTACAAAGGAGCGAAATGACATGAACACATTAGTAATCGTTCTCATCGCAGCTGTGTGTCTGTTATGCGGATATATGGTATACGGACGCTGGCTGGCAAAGACCTGGGGCATCGACCCGAAGGCAAAAACACCTGCCTATACACATGAAGATGGACAGGACTATGTACCGACAAACGGCTGGATCGTTTTCTCACACCAGTTTTCTTCTATCGCAGGTGCCGGTCCTGTAACGGGTGCCATCCAGGCGGCTGCATTCGGCTGGGTTCCGGTTCTTCTCTGGATCCTTGTCGGCGGTATCTTCTTTGGAGCTGTCACAGACTTCGGAGCTCTTTACGCAAGTGTAAAGAACGAAGGTAAGTCCATGGGACTTCTGATCGAAAAGTACATCGGTAAGACAGGTAAGAGATTATTCCTGATCTTCTGCTGGCTCTTCACTTTGATCGTAATCGCTGCTTTCGCAGATATGGTTGCAGGCACATTCAACGCTTACACCGTTAAGGACGGCGTTACAGAGCTTGCGGCAGCAGCCCAGACAAACGGAGCTGCAGGTTCCATCTCCATCGCATTCATCGTATTTGCAATGTTCTTCGGCGTTCTTCAGAAGAAGCTCAACCTTGAGGGCAAGAGCGAATTCTTCGTAGGACTTGCATGCACAATTGCATCGCTTGCAATCGGTATGGCATTCCCGTTGATCGGCGGAAAGGACGCATGGACAGGATTCACATTTGCATATATCTTTTTTGCATCCGTTCTTCCGATGTGGCTCTTAAAGCAGCCGCGTGACTACATGACAACATTCATGTTTGCCGGAATGATCCTCGGCGCTGTTGTCGGTATCGTTGTTGCACATCCGAACATGAACCTTCCAATGTACACAGGTTTTACAAATGAGAAGCTTGGAAACATGTTCCCGATCCTTTTCGTAACCGTAGCATGCGGAGCCGTTTCCGGTTTCCACAGCCTTGTTTCCTCCGGTACTTCCTCCAAGACCGTTGAGAACGAGAAAGATATGTTAAAAGTTGGTTACGGCGCTATGGTTCTTGAGAGCCTCTTAGCCGTACTTGCACTCTGCGTAGCAGGCGCAGCTGCAGCCGCTGACGGTACTGCAGCAGTAGGAACTCCGTTCCAGATCTTCTCCTCCGGTGTTGCCGGACTTCTTGAGATGTTCGGTCTTCCGATCTACATTGCACAGTGCTTTATGACCATGTGTGTATCCGCTCTTGCCCTTACAAGCCTTGATGCGGTAGCACGTATCGGACGCATGTCCTTCCAGGAGCTTTTCTCCGTAGACGATATGGAGAACGCAGAGGGCTGGAGAAAATTCCTCTGCAACAAGTATGTATCCACAGTTATCACACTTGCATTTGGCTATGTCCTCACAAGAGTCGGCTACTCCAACATCTGGCCGCTGTTTGGCAGCGCCAACCAGCTGTTAAGCGCTCTGGTTCTCATCACCCTGTGCGTCTTCTTACGCGTCACCGGCCGCGAAAACCGCACGCTGCTGGTTCCGCTGGTTGTTATGCTGTGCGTTACCTTCACCGCACTCGTTGAGCGCTGCATCGCACTGGTAAAGGCTTACAATGCCGGAACCGCTGTCTTTATGGTAGAAGGACTGCAGCTTATCATCGCGGTTCTGCTGATGGTTCTGGGTGTCATTATTGTGGTTCATTCCGGTAAAGTACTGTTTTCGAAATCGACTGCTTCGAAGACAGAAAACGATAAAAGATCTGAAATGAATAAACCGGCGCATTGCTAATGATTTCATCAAAATCAAATTATAACCCGACTATAGGTGCCAAAAAGGGAGTCTCTCGCTCACGGAAAGAGACTCCCTTTTTGGTATTTTTTAATTCTATTGATAACCACTCTGCTACTATATGATGCCAACTCTTCACTTCTGAATCTTTCTCACCGCGAATAATTGGCACTTTTGTTACTGTTCACGCATACGTGCCCAGTAACGCACTTTTTTCTATTCTTTCATCTTTTCTCAAATTTCTCTGGTATTTCCCCTGCATTTCGTCTATAATAGGAAGCAAATTTTTCAACCGAGCACAGCGCTGACAGGCGTTGTATCAGACAGGAGGAGACATGGATATTGTATGTTTAGATCTAGAAGGTGTATTAGTGCCGGAAATCTGGATCGCATTTGCTGAAGAAACCGGAATCCCAGAGTTAAAACGCACCACCCGCGATGAGCCGGATTATAACAAACTGATGAATTACCGTTTAAACATCCTGCGCGAGCACGGACTGGGACTCAAGGAAATTCAGGAAACGATCTCTAAAATTGATCCGCTTCCGGGCGCAAGGGAGTTTTTAGACAAATTAAAAGAAATTACTCAGGTAATCATCATCAGCGATACCTTCTCCCAGTTTGCCGGACCTCTGATGAAGAAACTTGGCTATCCGACCATCTTCTGCAACTCTCTGGTTGTCAGCGAAAATGGTGAGATTACCGATTTTAAGATGCGCTGTGAGAAATCCAAATATACAACCGTCAAAGCACTCAAGTCCTGCGGCTTCGAGACGATCGCCAGCGGCGACAGCCACAACGACCTCGCCATGATTGAGGCAAGCAAGGCGGGCTTCCTCTTCCGCACGACGGAGGAGATCAAGGCAGAATATCCGCAGATTCCGGCTTATGAGACGTATGATGAGCTGTTAGAAGCGATTAAAAAGGTATTAGCGTAAACATTCCGTATTTTCATAATTGCATATGCAATCGTAAAAGCAGCCCCCGGAATCCACACTCCGGGAGCTGCTTTTCAATCGTTTATCCTCTCAAATGTTCACTGATTATTTTTCAATAAATAACTGTTTTACATCAAATGCCTCGTCGATCATGCCGGATTCATACATGAAATCAGCGGTCTTCTGGAAGCCTTCTTTGTCATCATCTGTGATCTCGGTAGAGAAATCATAGAGATCGTACATGCTTTTGACTGCATCGGTGTCCAGATCCAGCTCATCGGCTACGATCTGCATCGTCTCATCCGGTTTTTCTTCCATGAAATCAGCAATCTCGGTCTGTGCTTCTTCCAGCTTCTCGATGATCTCCGGGTGCTCGTCATAGAATTTCTGTGTCACTGCCACTGCAATGATCGCCTTAATCAGGCCTTCGCCGTCGGCTACCAGGTGGTAACCCTGCTTCCCTGCATTGTAAGCAGTTGCGCCAGCAACCAGAGCCACGTCTACACTGCCGCCGTCCAGACCTGCTTTTGCATCCGGGATCGACATATTGACATAGTTGACGTCGTCGATCGTCATGCCAGCCGTTGCCAGATAGGAAACGAGAAGCTCATGCAGGTTGGTTCCGGTCGGTCCTGCGATTGTCTTTCCTCTCAGGCTTTCCGGCGTCGTCAGGGACTCATCCTTAGAATACATACAGAATGCCTTCGGAGAACGGCTGTACATATTTAATACCTTGATATCCGCTCCATTTGCTGCAGACAGAATCACCGAAGTACCGCCAACCGCATACAAAACCTGCACATCGCCGGAAGCCAGCGCCTGTGTCTGATCTGCCCCGGAGGTCAGCTCCGCATAATCAACCTCAATCCCCATATCGCCAAATGTTTTTTCAAAAATACCCTGATTTTTCTCGATGATCGTCGGCACATTGAGCGGAGAAGTTACATACGTAAAGGTCAGCTTATCCAGATCAGATTCTTTCGCTGTCTCCTCCTCGGCTGCCGCCTCCTCTGCGCTGGTTTCTGCCTCTGCCTGCGTGCTCTCAGCCGCATCTTTTGTACCGGAGCAGCCTGCCAGGGAAGCTGCGGTAAGGCAGAGTGCCATTCCCATTGCCATCCATCGTTTCATCATAATCGTTCCTCCTCTAAATAAAATGTAAATTATTTATAATATCCCTTTTCAGGGTTATCATCTCATCCTCCAAAAGATTCCTCTCTTCCTGCGGCGCCTTGACCTCATAGAGCGCTTTGACCATGCCCTTTTCAATGACCGCAATCTGACTTCCCAGAATCAGTGCCTCATCGATACTGTGCGTCACAAACAGAATGCTCGCACTGCGCTCCTGCTGGACGCGCAGAAGCTCTTTCTGCATCTGTTCCCTTGTAAAATAGTCAAGCGCGGCAAACGGCTCATCCATCATGATAAAGGTCGGCTCATACGCCAGCGCCCGCGCGATCGCCGCCCGCTGCTGCATTCCGCCGGAGAGCTGTGCCGGATATGCTTTTTCAAATCCAGATAATCCGACCGTGCGGATAACCGCCTCTATTTTCCCCGGATCTGTCTCCTTTTTTGAAAGCCCGAACACCACATTTTCCCAGACGGTCAACCACGGCATGAGGCGCGGTTCCTGAAAGACAAATGCCGTCTTGTGGGCGCTCTCCCAGCGGATCTCTCCGCTGTCCGCCGTCTCCAGTCCTCCGGTCAGCCGCAGAAGCGTTGTTTTCCCGCATCCGCTCTGCCCCAAAATCACGGTGATTCTCCCCGCCGGAAGCGACAGGTTGATCCCGTTTAAAACGGGAATCTCCCGGTTATCCACCCGGTATGTTTTATGAATATCAATCAGTTCAATTCCAGCCATTTTCCCCGGATCCTTTCAGCACAAATCCTATCATCCATCCAAACAGGCGGTCCGTCACATATCCGACTGCCCCGATCGCCAGAATCCCCACGATCACCTTGTCGGTCCGCGACATCTGCTGTGCAAATAAAATCATATGTCCAAGCCCGGTGGACGCCGCCACCATCTCCGCACCGATAATGGCGCGCCAGCTATAGCCAAGCCCGATCCGCATTCCGACCAGAATATCTGCCATCGCATAGGGTAGAATGATGCGGAAAAATTTGCGGCGCTTCGAGTAGCCAAACATATCGCCCACTTCCAGAAGTTTCGAATCGCACCCGGTAAATCCCTTCACGATATTTAAGTACATCGGGAAAAAGGACGCCAGCACAATAATCACCGTCTTCGTCGTCTCTCCGATTCCGCACCAGAGAATCAGCAGCGGAATCATGCTGAGCGGCGGGACATTGCGGAAAAACTGCACAATATACTCATAGTAAACGCTGCTGCCCGGAAACAGCGCCCGGAACATTCCCAGCACAAAGGCAAACAGGAACGCAATCGCAAATCCCTTCATGACACGCAGGAAACTGATTGAAATATCCCTCCACAGTTCCCCGGTTTTCACCATTTTTAAAAAGCTCGTCCACACCCGCGCCGGGGACGGCAGCACATACGCACTGACAACCTCCATGCGGCAGACCAAATACCAGATCAGAAATACCGCTCCGATTCCCAGCGCCGGACCAAAGTATTTCTGCCAATTATCCTTGAATTTCTTCGTTTCTTTCATTCTTCCCATTCTTTTACCGCAATTCATGCATTTTCCGCTTCTTCAAGCGTTTTCCATGAAGCGCAACTTTCTCTCACTCTGTCTGCACGCCATCCCCGTGATGGCATCCATCCTTACAATACAAAAGTTCCAGCAGATCCGCCTGCTTCCAGCTTCCGCTCTCCACATATGCCCGGATTTTCTCCGGACTGCTGACACTCTCTACCTTCGCCGCCTGTCCATCTTTCCGGCAGATTCCCGCAAAATACCCCGGCGGAATCGGGCTGTCTTCGATCGCCCGGACGCGCACCTCACCGCCTGCCAGACGATTCCATGCGATAAACCGCGTATTCTCAAGTCCCAGCGAATTTCCAAGCACCGCAAGACTCTGGCATGGCGTCGTGATGATCTTCTCCCCATCCGCCAGATCCGGACGCGTGCTTAATTCCCGCGCACAGTGAAGTAAAATCGGCTCGATCGGGGCAACTTTCAGGTTTTCAATTCCAGATTCGTTTTCCGGCTCCTTCTGTATCTCTTCAAGCAGCCGAACTGCCTCCGGACAGCGCGCATCCGCAAGCGTCACGCCCGCCCGCAGACTAGCTTCATATCTTTCCCGGACGATCCGTCCCCAATCGCCCCGGCACTCGACCCGCGTCAGACCATGCCGTTCTAAAAAACGCTTCAGCGAATCTTCCTCACACATCCCGGCAGAAACCGGATTTATCCACAAATACTGCATTGTTTCTCCACTCTATCCAATCAGGCTGCCTAGCTTTCACACCTATGCACCTAGTTTACTTCGTTTTCACGTTCCCTGCAAGTTAGTTTTTTCTAACTAGCTTATCATAGCAAAAAATCGATATATTGTCCAGTTTTGATTGTAAACTTTTACAATTTTATAAGTTGACACTAGCCGGTAAAAATGATAAAATCGGTTTTAATGATTCCTATTTTCATACATCTTTAATAGGTTTTGTTCCGAACGGATTCCTGTTTTTATTGAATCCTATAAAAAAATATGCCTTGGCACATCCTCTCGGAGCGTTTTTTGATTGGAAAATGATGGAATTTAGTTACTTCTGTTTACTGCTGGCATACCATCTGCTACATAACTTCAAAAATTTATATACATTGATTACATAATTCACAAAGGAGATTTTTCTATGAGTACAGCTACTTCTACCCTCTTCCACCGAATGTCCTTCTACCGAATCCAGCCCTACCGTCGCTGATCCAGTTCTGACCCGCGAAGAGGCGATCGCGATCCTAGCGGGTCCGGACAGCGAACTGCCGGAACTTTTAAAACGCGCCGGTGCGCTGCGCCGCAAATATAAGGGGAACCGCGTCAGCATTCACCTCTTAACGAATGCCCGCAGCGGCAACTGTTCCCAGAACTGCGCCTACTGCGCCCAGTCCTGCCGTTCCAAGGCGGATATCGAGACTTACAAATGGGTCGATGACAAGAAACTCTACGATGACAATGAATTTGTCCACGACCATCACCTTGCCCGCCATTGCATTGGTCTGAGCGGTATGGGATTTTCGGACGATGAGATCCGCGAGCTGGCAGACCGCATCCGGGTCATGAAAAAACAGGGAACACATCTTTGCTGTTCCATCGGATTCCTGACCGAAAAACAGGCGCTGATGCTCAAGGAAGCCGGGCTTGACCGAATCAACCATAACTTAAACAGCAGTCGTTCCTATTATCACAACATTTGCACCACCCACACCTTTGATCAGCGTGTCAACAATATCAAAATGCTGCAGCGGCTCGGTTTCGAGATCTGCAGCGGCGGTATCATCGGCATGGGCGAAAGCCACGCGGATGTGGTCGATATGTTATTAGAGCTGCGTGAGATCGCACCGCAGGCGCTTCCGATCAATTTCCTGCTTCCGATTCCGGGCACCCCGTTAGAGCACACAGACATCTCTGGTCTTACGACCGAATACTGCCTGAAAGTCCTCTGTCTTGCCCGACTGATGGTTCCACAGACCGATCTGCGCTGTGCAGCGGGACGCGAGGTCTATTTCAAAGGACGCGAGGGGGATCTTTTACGCGTCGTAGACTCCATCTTCGCATCCGGTTACCTGACGGCAGGCGGACAGGGCATCAAAGATACAATTCAGGTGATCGAAAATGCCGGATATACCTATGAGATCGAGTCGGATGACCGTGAGGAATAATGAGACCCATTCAAACAGAGCGTCTTTTCATGGGACGCTCTTTCTATGAAAAAAGGTTTTAACCAGTTCACATATTTATCGTGAAAACCAGCTAAAACCATTTTTCATTACAGCATATTAATAAACCCGGTCGATACCAGGAAAAGAACCAGCATGACAGCCGGCACAATATACCGGATTAAGAAGCTGTACATACCTGCTCTTGAAAAATGTTCCCCATTTTTCTCGACTTCTTCCACGATCCACTTCGGTCCGACCACCCATCCGATCAGGATGCTGGTTAAGAAGGAAATGATCGGCATAAGGAAGCTGTTGCTGATATAATCCATCACATCAAGCAGCTGTCCGGTGGAACCGTTCGGCAGCTTCAACTCAAAATACAGAACATTGTAGCCCAGACAAATGAGAACTGCCGTGATCAGGGAATAGATTCCGACCATCACACACATCTGTTTTCTCGTCTTTCCAAACACTTCCATGCAGTTGGCAACCAGCGTTTCCATGACAGAAACGCAGGATGTCAGCGCCGCAAAGCCAAGCATCAGGAAAAATGCAAGTCCCACGATATGACCGGCGCCGCCCATCGCCTGAAATACCTTTGGAAGCGAAATAAAGGTCAGACTCGGACCGGACGCCATGCCATCGCGTCCTAAAAATACAAAGACCGCCGGAATAATCATCATACCAGACAGAAGCGCCACACCTGTATCAAAAAATTCAATCTGATTGGTCGCCTTGTTCAAATCGATCTCATCTTTGACATAAGAACCATATGTTACCATAATTCCCATCGACACACTCAGTGAGAAAAAGAGCTGGCTCATCGCATCCAGCAGTACTTCCAGAAATCCTCTTACCGTCAGTCCCGTAAAATCCGGGCGCACGTAGACGAGGAATCCCTGTATTCCCGTCCGGACCGTCCCATCCGCGTCCGTGTAGGAAAGCGTCAATGAAAAAATCGCGATTCCGATGACTAACAGGATCAGTCCCGGCATGATAAAACAGGAAAATTTCTCAATTCCCTTCTCCACACCTCTGTATACAACCCAGATTGTGAGCGCCAGAAAGATTCCCGTGAAAATCAGCGGCGCATTCTTTTCCGTGATAAACGATGTAAAATATCCGTCCTCCGCCACATCCCTGCCGGATGTCGTCAAATACTCAAAGAAATATTTCGTGATCCATCCGCCGATGACCGAATAATACGTCATAATTAACATCGGAACCAGAAACGTCAGGTATCCGACAAACTTCCACTTCGGATGCAACGTTCCAAACGCCCGCAACGCATTCTCCTTCGTTCTTCTGCCGATCGCCACATCCGTCGTCAGAAGTACAAATCCAAATGTCGCCACCAGCACCAGATACACCAGCAGGAACAGTCCGCCTCCGTCTTTCGCACATAAATACGGAAAACGCCAGATATTTCCTACACCGACGGCACTTCCGGCTGCTGCCAGCACAAACCCCAGCGAACCGCTGAAGCTGTTTTTCTTTTTTGCCATTTACTTATAACCCCCGTGATTATAACTTTTATGTCCGTCTCCCGCGGACATAGATAGCTTCTATTCTACCTGTTTTTATTAGAATTACAAGTATCTGCCAGCAATTTTCTCCTCAAATCCCCCCCTCCCGCTTTTCTTCCCAGCCGCCCCATCGTTACTGTTCACGCATCATGCCCAGTAACGGAATTTGCCGTGGCTTCGCATTTAATTTATTTCCTCCCTTTCATCTCTACTTGCCTGCCTTATCATCTTCTGCTAAAATTAAAAAGATAAAAACAGAAATTTTCTCATGGAATGAGGCATATACACAATGAACAACAATCAAACATTCCCGCGTCTTTGCCGGGTTTTAGAAATATACGAAGCCGATTTTGGCTGTGAAGAACGCCCGGACGGACAGGAAACGATGGTCTGTGTCCGTCTGCTGGACACAACTGAAAATGCAAACCTCTCAGAGCATCCAGAATATACGATACGCACCGCGGATCAGGCACTCTATGATGCCGGAATCGATGAGGGCGATCGCGTCTGGTTTGACCCGGAATCCGGGCAGATTGAGAAAGCGGCTGAATCACACTAAAATATAAAGAGTTACAAAGGAATATCAAAATGGAACCATTTTACTATAATCACATGAACAAGAACCAGCAAGCCGCCTACCGCGCCATGCAGCAGGGGCTTACCAATCTCTCCGACGAATTTCAGATTCCGCGTCTGGAGGGAAAGGATTTAAGCAATGTATTTTTTGAACTGCGGCTCGATCACCCGGAGATTTTCTGGGCTTCCGGCTTTAAATATAAGTATTACCCAGATTCCCCGAACCTGATCCTGATACCGGAATACCTCTTTGACAAGGGCAAGATCCGCGAACATCAGAAAGCGATGGGCGCCCGCGTCGAAAAACTTGCCCGCCCGGCAATGAAGCTGACTGAACTGGAAAAAGAACGCTATATCCACGATTTTATCTGCGAACACGTTCACTATGACAAATTAAAAAAGCCCTACTCCCATGAGATCATCGGACCTCTGGGACAGGGCGTCGGCGTCTGCGAGGGCATCGCCAAATCGGTCAAAATTCTTTGTGATACGCTCGGCATCTGGTGCATGATCGCGCTCTGCGGCAATAACCCTGAAAAGGGCATCAAATACCGCCATACCTGGAACATCGTCAAGATCGGGAAAACGTACTACCATCTGGACGCTACCTTCGACAACAGTCTCGGCAAATGCAGCCAGACAGGGGAGGAGATCCGCTACGATTATTTCAATCTGGATGATAAAGCCATCTTCCGGGATCACGAACCTCTTATCGCACCGGCTCCCGCCTGCACGGACAGCGACCATTTCTACTACAAAGAAAAGAAGCTTTCCTTTACCAAACAGGAGGATGTTTACAAGCGCTCCTTACAGGCG
>ERZ838399.3009-NODE-3009-length-11453-cov-2.869977_pt1 | contig 11453 bp, 9 predicted proteins | sample MGYA00519683_ERZ838399 | MGnify/ENA primary metagenome ERZ838399 (study PRJEB31850, sample SAMEA3708833) | human gut metagenome | biome: human gut; feature: human-associated habitat; material: faeces | place: China | collected 2014 ...
TGATGCAGGCGGAATCGGTCTTTTCAGAAGTGAGTTCTTATATCTGGAGAAGGAAGATTATCCGACTGAGGAGGAGCAGTTTAAGGTTTACAAGACAGCCGTTGAGACAATGGCAGGAAAGAATGTAATTATCAGAACTCTTGATATTGGTGCTGATAAGCAGTGTGCTTATTTTAATATGGAGCATGAAGAAAATCCTGCACTTGGCTATCGTGCGATCCGTATCTGCCTGACACAGACAGATGTATTTAAGACACAGCTTCGTGCGCTGTTTCGTGCAAGCGCATATGGAAAGCTTTCAATCATGTATCCGATGATCACAAGCCTTTGGGAAGTAAGAAAGATTAAGGAAATCGTAGAAGAAGTAAAGGCAGAACTTGATGAGCAGGGTATTGCTTATGGAGAGCCTAAGCAGGGTATTATGATTGAGACACCAGCAGCTGTTATGGTAAGCGGTGAGCTTGCAAAGGAGGTTGATTTCTTCAGCATTGGAACAAACGACCTGACGCAGTATACACTTGCTGTTGACAGACAGAATCCAAAGCTTGACCGTTTCTTTGATCCGCATCATCCGGCAATTCTTGCAATGATCCGTATGGTAGTAGAGAATGCGCATAAAGCAGGCATCTGGGCAGGCATCTGTGGTGAGCTTGGTGCTGATACCAGTCTGACAAAGGAGTTTCTAGCAATGGGGGTAGATGAGCTTTCAGTATCAGCAGGAAGCATTTTGCCGATTAGAAAGATCATTCTTGAGACAGATTTAAGCCAGTACGGGAAGGACATAAAATAAATAATGCTTACGGAAAAACGATATGAACTAATTTTGAAACTGCTTGATGAGCAAAACAGCGTTACAGTGGCGGAGATCAAGGAAAAACTAAAGATTTCCGAATCCACAATTCGCCGCGATTTAAATGCGCTTGACAAGGCCGGAAAGTTAAATAAGGTATTTGGAGGTGCAGTGGCGATTGAAGCTGGAATTACAACAGCAGAGCCATCTGTTGCACAGAAAAAAGGTGTCAACAAAGAAGAAAAACAGCTTATTGCCCGCTATGCGGCAGCACTGATTACAAAAGATGACTTCGTCTATCTAGATGCAGGAACAACAACAGGCTGCATGATTGATTTTATAACAGAAAAAAGTGCAACGTATGTAACAAATGCGGTCAGTCATGCACAAAAGCTGGCAGCAGCAGGTTTTCGTGTTTACCTGATAGGCGGTGAGTTAAAGCCAACTACAGAGGCTGTTGTAGGCAATCAGGCGATTCTTAGTCTGGAGACACTTCATTTTTCAAAAGCGTTTTTCGGAACAAATGGTGTCAGCCTAAAGGCTGGATTTAGTACACCGGATTACGAGGAAGCAATGGTTAAAAAGACTGCTATCGGGCAGGCAAAAAAGGCCTACATACTGGCCGATTATTCGAAGTTTGGAAATATCAGTTCAGTGACATTTGAGGAATTTGCAAAGGCACAGATTATTACAGACCGCAAACCGCCAGAGGCATTTTTAAGAAGTAAGAACATCATTGTTGCTTAAAAAGGTGCGATAACTCATAAATTTTAAGCAGTTTTGGGGTCAGGTCACTGCCTGACCCCAATTTTGCAAGTGTCCTAAAAATGTGTAAATGCATGGAAATGAGGAATGAACAAGGATGCGGTGTGATACGCCTACGCATAAGGATGAAGAAATGTCGGATAAACTTGCAAGACTACAAAGGGGTAAGATAATATGCCCTTTGTTTTATATTCTTTTGACAAAATTACGATAGAATATTGGAACTTAGCATGATATAATAATAGAAAATTTTTAGGAAGAGGTGAGAACGATATGAAAATTATCCGAGATAACTACTCAGTACAGTTGATGTAAACTGTTGGCAGATTGTGCTGAGGTTAAAAGAAACTTGCCAGTAGTCGTTGACTGTACTGCTCTGATGCTTGAAATACAATATGTAAAGGAGTACAGTTATGCGTTATATAAAAGAAATATTAAAGAAAAACAGCATATGGGTATTGGTCTACATTGGACTAGGTATATTTAATTCATTTATGGCTAATTACAAGGTTGACTATTTCCAAAAGGTTATTGATGGATTGGCTGATAGAACACTTGCATTTGCAGGAGTTGCAACATATGGCTTTATTTTGCTGGTAAATTATTGTATGAATTATCTGGATAATTACCCTGAAAAGAAGTTGGAACATGGTATTTATCTGGATTTTAAGCTTTTGTCACTTAGAAAAATAAGTACAATCGATTATACGGAATATCAGAAAATAGGTACGGGCAAACTTGTTCAAAGGATTGAGAATGGTTCAGCAGCAGGAAGAAATGTATTATTCAATTTCTGGTTGTGTTTGATTCGAGACCTACTTCCTACCATTGTTTTTAGTGTATACTTTATTTGGAAAATAGATGAAAAAGTCACTTATGTACTGTTTGTAGGCTATGCGTTTATTTTTATAATAACCAACATTCTATTAAAGTTTCTTTACAAAATAAAAGAAAAGATTTTGAATAGTGAAGAACTATTAAATCACTATTTGGTCAGAGGCTATATGGAAATGTTGGTATTTCGTATGAGTAAACAGTTCCCGAGTGAAATAAAGAAGACTTGTAATGCAAAAGAGGATATTGTTTCATCAAAAGTAAAAATGAATATGATTCATGAAGCATTCTTCACAATATTTGCACTACTTGTGGCAATGTTAGATATTGGTATTCTTTTTTATGCATGGAAAACGCAAAACCTTACAGTAGGTTCCGTAGTTGCACTAATTGCACTGATTGAAAATGCTTATACGCCAATTGCCATTTTTAATGTACTTTATGTCCAATATAAATTAGACAAGGCGTCGTATAAGAGATTTGAGGAATTTTTAGGCTTAAAAGACGATGTTCAATTAAGAAACGGTAACGCAATAAATGCGGCTGTTGGCGAAATAGCAATAAAAAACTTATCATTCCAATATGGGGAACGAAGAATTATTGATGATTTGAGTTTGTCCATAAAAAAAGGAGAAAAAATAGCTTTTGTAGGAGAAAGTGGTTCCGGAAAATCGACCTTGATTAGGATATTATTAGGGTTGCTAAAATATAATCAAGGAGAAGTTCGCTTAGGAGACATGGAGTTAAAAGAAATTTGTCTTAATAATCTGTATGATAGAGTTAGTTATCTATCACAGGATGCCCCTGTTTTTGACGGAACAATAAAAGAAAATCTGGTATTTGAGAAACAAGTGTCAGAAGAACAAATGCTGGGGGCATTGAGTGAAGTGCAACTATCTCATCTGGTTGAGAATCTTGCGGAAGGTTTGAATACTGAAATTGGTGAGAAAGGTACTTGTTTATCGGGTGGAGAAAAACAAAGACTTGCATTAGCTCGCTTGTGGTTTGAAGACTCCGAACTTGTCATTTTGGATGAAGCAACATCTGCAATGGATAATTTAACAGAAGAAAATGTAATGAAATCAGTTATGCAAAAAATGAAAGATAAAACTGTCATTGCCATTGCACATAGATTAAATTCCATCGCAGGTTTTGATAGAATTATTCTCTTTAAAGAAGGGAGGATTGTTGGACAAGGTACTTTTGAAGAACTACTACATACAGATTCTTATTTTATGGACTTGTATAATGCGAATGTGAAATAATGTTTTTTTTAGGTTGAAACTTGTAAAAATACAAAGGGACTGTTGCTCTTGCACTTTTTTAATTGTTAGAGGAGCAGTCCCTTAGTGTACTTAAAGTTCAATAGAGTCTTCTGTGTCTACCCATATCTGCATAGTTCCATCCAGATATAGTTTTGCATATTCAAGAGGTTCATCAATAGCAAGAGCATTTAATGCACACTGAGAGCATGGTGTAGTTTTAATACCATCTTCAGCCTTATCTAAGCCGAATATTTCTTTAGCAAAGCGTTTGAATTGAGCAGGTCTTTGAGATTGATACCATTGCATCCACGCAGGCATAATTACAGAGAGCCCTGCGCCATGTGGTACATCTGAAATCGCACTCATGGAATGCTCAATCATATGATTTGGGAAACCGTAAGACGAGATACCTAAATGAGTTAAACCGTTCAACGCAAGTGTAGCAGCCCAGGCAAATTCACCACGTGCATTGAGATCTTGTGGATCATTGAGCAGGATTTCAGTCGTACGGATAACGGTTTTAATATTGCTTTCTACCAAGAAATCAATAATTTCAGGACGATATTCTGCCGTGAAATAAGCTTCAATAGAATGAGCAATAATATCTGCGGCAGAATACACTAAATAATCACGACTGACGGTCGCTTGTAATTTCGGGTTAATGACTGATACTTTTGGAAATAAATGATTGCTGTGAATTGAATATTTTTGCTGGGTTTCTTCATTGGTAATGACTGAGCCCCAGTTCATTTCACTGCCTGTTGCCGCAAGGGTTATTACATCAAAAATCATCAACGCTTTTTGCACCGGTGTGCCTTTAAAAAAGTCCCAAGTATCACCCTCATAGCATGCACCAGCCGCGATCGCTTTCGCACTATCAAGGCAAGAGCCTCCGCCAATACTCAACACACTATCTGCACCAAAGGCTTTTGCTATGGCAACGGCTTCACGGACTTTGCTGATTGTCGGGTTGCTTTTTACCCCACCACATTCAATGTATTCAATTCCATACTCACGCAAACTTTTCGCCACATCTTCAAATAAGCTGGATTGTTTGACACGATCACTGCCATAGATAATTAAGGCCTTTTTTGCACCGTATTCGTGCATATATTTACCCATCTCTTTTTCTTTATCGAGACCAAATTCAATGCGAGTAGGGTTTTGAAAACTAAATGGATACATATTTATCTCCTTATTATCTGTTAAGTGCGGTCAGTTTTTGCGTTGTTTTTATTCTACAAAGTAATGCGGAATGAAGTGGCTATCATTGCCGGTAACTGGGGTAAAATCTTCTCTTAATCCGATGCCGCATGCCACATCCCCCACTACCCAAGAACCAATCATAGGATACATACCATCAAAATTTGGCAGTTCAAATTTTTGTTGATAGATGTAACCTGCTTGATCGTAAAAGGCAGAATGTTCGCTGCCTTTTGCGGCAAATTCCAGACCATTACGTTTTTCATAGTAAGAAACATTGGCGCCCTCACGGCCTAACGTCGGTTTTTTCACCCATATTGATTGACGATCGGTAATATCATGTTTACTAAAGTAAGCGGGTAGTAATAAAGGGTGGTTTGGATGTTTTTGCCACAATTTCGCCAATAGCACTTTATTGCTTAATAGTAATTTCCACGCCGGTTCAATAAAGGTGGTGGATGAATTAAGCATGTGTGGTGCATATTCTGTCGTAGTCATCCATTCAAGCGGGTAGAGCTTAAATAAACAATCAATAGGCTGATTATTCAGATCGAGGAATTGCTGACTGTCTTTATCATAGCCCACGTCTTCAATAGCGAGCTGATGAATATGCCAACCTGCGTTGTAAGCTACATCCGCCAAGTAATCGATATTGCCCCAATCTTCACGGCCCGCTTCTTGCATTGCACTAAAATGGAAATCGTTTAGCCCAGTTTGTTGTTGAATAAACTGAAAGCGATTCAGTAATTCTTCGTGAATCCAATTAAATTGGTCACGATGCGCTAAGCCTTCAATTTGCTCTAACCATTGCCATTGCACTACAGCAGCTTCAAGCAGGGAAGTTGGTGTGTCGGCATTGTACTCAAACATTTTGAGGTTTTCGCCGTTATAACCAAAATCAAAACGGCCATATAAGTGCGGTACGTTTTTAGCCCATGTTTGTTCAATCAGATTTTTCTGTAAATCGGTGAAGCGATAATGGGCATAATCACCTTGTTTCACTTCATCGGCAACAAAATCCATACACATCGCGTGCAACTCGTTGGTGGCATCTTCAATGCGATCAATTTCAGTTAAGGTAAATTCATACGCTACATTATCCGACCAATAATGGGAGCCATCAGAGGAAGGTAGATTATAGTAATCAAAGCCCACATCTAATAAGTGTTGAACCATATTAGGGCGAGTAGGGAAAACTGTGATTCGTTTCATATTTAACCGCCTGAGCTACGGCTACTACTTGAATTTGAGCTTTTAAAGCCACCGCGTGAAACCGGTTTGCTGTAAGTGCTACCTGCATTGCCTTTAACTAATACAGGCTTACCGACAGAACGATTAGTTTGCGGTTGGATAACTTGGCCCGTTGGCGTTGAAACGGCACGGTTGCTCGGATTGTAGCTCGGTCCTAAAAATGAGCCCATCGTACGCGCGATCATATAACCCATTGCGGCGCCTGCAATCGCACTGCCCATGCTACCGTGTCCTTCTCCTGTTGCAGAGCTCGTGTGACTTGTTCCCTCAGAACTGCTTGAGTTGCCAGAGTGAGTTGCTCCATCTGGATTTAAGGTTTGTTTGACGGTCTGATTGTCTTCTGACCATTCGCTATTATTGCTTGGACGTGTATTTAAATTGCCCGAGAGAGAGGAGCCAGATCCTGCATGTGCAGTCGTGCTGCTGTTATTTTCATTAGATTGGTCAGCTTCACATAATTCAATTTTTTGCCAATCAGCTAAACAATCCTCAAGGCTGTTATAAACATCTCGTTGAACTTGCTCTTCTGAGCAACCGCCCAATAAAGCCACAATGGAAAGGCTGACGAGAACTTGATTTTTCTTTTTCATCATAGGGTTAAAGTGTTAATAATTCAGTTAAATGATTGATTTCTAATGTAGGCAAAACACTTGCTTCAGTAAATGAATTGAGATCTTTGCCCGATAAATTAATCCATACAGCTTGGCAGCCTGCTTGAATGGCGCCTTGAACATCCGTGGTTAAGTTATCACCAATATGTAAAATTTCATTCGGTTTTACGCCAAAATAATGGGCGGTTTGGTGGAATAAATCTTGATGAGGTTTCGCTCTGCCTTGTTCTCCACCACGTAAACTCAGCTGAAAGTGTTCAAACCCAATACGTTTTTCAATCACATTACCATTGGTAATCACGCTAAGCGGGTAGCGATCTTTCAGTTGATTCAGCACTTCAATACTTTCTGCGGGTACATCAATTTTATGTCGCCATTCAATAAATTCTTCCATAGCGATGGCCAAAGTGCGGTCAATTTCAACCGCACTTTTACCATGATGTACCAGTAAGTTGCGTAACGTTTCGACACGCCAGGCGATCACATCTTCAGCAATCAAGGGATCTTTCTCCGCTAGTTGCCATTTCCATTCTCGCCAATATTCTGAGGTAAGAGCGTTCAGTTGTGCGTGTTCTTGCACACATTGAAGAAAGCGTTCTTCGGCTAAACGAATGACATCACTGTTATCGTAAAGGGTGTCATCAAGATCAAAACTCATGACCTTGAAAGGCTGAAGACCGCGGTAAAATCGCATAGTTAATCCTATTTAATGGTATTCACACCAAGCCATGCGGTCGCACGTTCATTGGTGATTTCTTCGTGTGTCCACATGCTCATTAAGTCAGGCTGAGGATGCTTATTGGTGTTATAGCCGATCAAATGAGCAAAATCAAATACGGCGTGTGGATAGCCGTTAATAAGCAATAAGGCTAAATAACCGCTTTCATCCCAGCAGATTTCTAATTTACGAGCTTCGTGGTGATTGCGTGTGTTATCGACGTTATAAACATGTAAGCAATCGACAACAGGCTGCGCATTTTGACGCATATCTAATGCATAAAAATAGCCCGTTTCACCGTCATCTTCAAACATTACCGCCAGATGCTCATGCACAGTCGAGTGTGTGCCGACTTGTTTTGGTTGACCGAGAAAGAGTTGATCTTCGAGGGTTAAATGTAACATTTTCTTTCCTTTAAATATTAGATAGAAAAACACCGCACTTTTATGCAAAGTGCGGTGCTATTTTACATTAAATTAAGCAAAAATTATGCTTGACCTTTAACCGCTTTTAAACCTAAGAACGGAGCTGGTGTACCAGCACGCTCTAATGCTTCTTCGATACGGATTAATTGGTTGTATTTCGCAATACGGTCAGAACGGCTCATAGAACCAGTTTTGATTTGACCTGCTGCTGTACCAACCGCTAAATCAGCGATAGTCGCATCTTCAGTTTCACCTGAACGGTGAGAGATTACCGCGGTGTAACCTGCATCTTTAGCCATTTTGATTGCTGCTAAAGTTTCAGTTAAAGAACCGATTTGGTTGAATTTGATTAAGATAGAGTTTGCGATACCTTTTTCGATACCTTCTTTTAAGATTTTGGTGTTAGTGACGAATAAGTCGTCGCCCACTAATTGAACGCGGTCGCCTAACACTTTAGTTTGGTATGCGAAACCATCCCAGTCAGATTCATCTTGACCATCTTCGATAGACACGATTGGGTATTGTTTAGTTAACTCTTCAAGATAGTGTGTGAACTCTTGAGAAGTGAATGAACGGCCTTCGCCTTTCATTTCGTATTTGCCAGTTTCTTTGTTGTAGAATTCAGAAGATGCACAGTCCATTGCTAAAGTCACGTCTTTACCTAATACATAACCTGCTTTTTCTACAGCTTCTTTGATACATGCTAAAGCGTCAGCGTTAGAGGCTAAGTTAGGTGCGAAACCACCTTCATCACCTACAGCAGTGCTCATGCCTTTAGATTTTAATACTTTCGCAAGGTTATGGAATACTTCAGCACCGATACGAAGTGCTTCGCGTAATGTTTTCGCACCAACTGGTTGAATCATGAATTCTTGGATATCAACGTTGTTATCTGCGTGCTCACCACCGTTGATGATGTTCATCATTGGTAATGGCATGGAGTAAACGCCTGGCGTGCCGTTAAGTTCTGCGATGTAAGCGTAAAGAGGTAAACCTTTAGACGCTGCAGCGGCTTTTGCGTTTGCTAAAGATACCGCTAAGATTGCGTTTGCACCGAAGTTAGATTTGTTTTCAGTACCGTCTAAATCGATCATGATTTGGTCGATTTCAGCTTGGTTAGACGCTTCTTTACCCACTAATGCATTTGCGATAGGACCGTTTACAGCCGCAACCGCTTTTAATACACCTTTACCTAAGAAACGAGATTTGTCGCCGTCACGTAATTCTAATGCTTCACGAGAACCAGTAGATGCACCTGATGGAGCAGCTGCTAAACCAACGAAACCACCTTCAAGATGAACTTCAGCTTCTACAGTTGGGTTACCACGAGAGTCGATGATTTCACGACCAATGACTTTAACGATTTTTGCCATTTTGTTTTCCTCTGTTTAAAGTTAATTAAAATTAGTTAGGCGAACCTAAAGTGGCAATATAATAAAGCAAATTTAGAAATTTGTCTTGGAAAAATGACCGCACTTTGATCTGTATCTTATTTTTCAATCAAGTGCGGTAAGTTTTTGTCTCTTTTTCGCCAATTATTTCTTTTATTTCAGTGGAATTGCCTTCAAAAGTTGGTTACAGTTGCACGAAATTTCGTATTATTTTACGACGAATTATTTATTCTTAATTGAGACTTTCTTGCATTGAAAAAGGAATCATTATGTCTCTTTCGACTTTTTTTCACCAAACCAAAACACGAATAAAATCAGCGATATCCACCCATCCGATTGAAATCTTCATGATTGCTACGTTTGCTCTTGGGATTTGGTTTGTGGATATGAATTCAGAAAAAGATCATTTAGCTTATTGGCTATTTGAGCCGATGCTGTTTGCCTTTATTTATTTATTTCGCCCTTATGCCTGGTATCGTTTTTCGTGGATTGTGCCTCTCATTGCTATTTTCACCATTTGGCAAGTAAATGATAATGCTGATTTTTATGGCTATAGCCCTAAGTTTTGGGGCGCTCAATTTATTGTATTATTGATATTATGTGGTTTTCCATTTGTCAGAAACAATCAAGCCTTTACTTATCGTAATTTTACGACGCTATATTACATCACTTCATCCATTGCTGGCTGGGGGCTCGTCTCTGGTTTGGTAGCCGCAATTTTGGCTTCAATCAGTACATTATTTAACATTGATTTTAGTGAATGGTTTCAAAAGCATCTTTATTCCTCAATTACTGCATTTTGTCTTCCTTTATTCTTCTTGGTCTTTCAGCAGCGCCAAGAAAATACAGAGATGACGCTAAATCGTAGTTTTGACATTTTAGTGAATTTTATCTTAGCGCCCGCTTTGATGATTTTTACTGCACTACTTTATGCTTACGTTGGCAAAATTATCTTAGCAGGGGCTTTGCCAAAAGGTATGGTGTCGAATATTGCGTTGCCTTACTTAGTTGGAGGCTTAGGTGTTTACGCTTTACGTAGTATTAGTGTGAAAGCAAATTGGGAGAGTTTCTTTAAGTTTTTCCCATACCTTTCCATTGTGCCCATTGTATTGTTATGGTTGGCAATTGACCGTCGAATTAGTGCCTATGCTTGGACTGAGCAACGGATTTATTTAGTGGCTCTAGCCTCGGCGATTACGATTGCTTATACCATTTTAAGCATTCCTAAAATTCGTCAATATCGTTTGATTTCTGTCGTTGTGATAGTAGCTATTTTTGCCATGACTTGGGTGGTGAAACCGAAAGAAATCGCTTATCAAAGCCAAACAGAACGTTTTGAACATTTACTCACAAAGCTTAATTTATCTGATGGACAAGGGAAAATTCGTGATGATGTGGATTTTTTAAGTCGTTTAGAAAATATGCCTGAAAACGAACGCCAAGATTGGAATGAATTAGATGATGTATCTGATTATTTAGTCCATCGTTTAGACTTAGGACTTTATGATGGATCTAATTATGAAGAGAAACGAAAAGCCTTTGTGAAAAAATATGGTGAAAAAGTGAATGAACTGATTTCATTGGATGTTTATGAGCATTCTTTCCGTATCAATGATAGCGACATTATGGCTCTGGAAAATAGCCCGGTTAGAGAAGCGGAGTTTGAATGGTCATCAATTGATGTGAGTTCGTATAAAAAATGGATCCGTGTGCCAGTCTATCAATTCTATCGTGTGGACGATAACAGCTCGAAAAAAGAAGAGAATGAGTCAAAAGAACAAGCAGAAGTCTGCTTTATTGAAGAGCACGATAAATATTGTACTAATATGGATCAACACATTAAAAATGTGTTTCAACAACATCATTTAGACTCAATGAAAAAACTGGCGGAATCAGATCTTAAACTAATCAGCAAAGACTTACTAAAAATTGATGCACCAGGTTTTGCTATCTATTTAGGTTCACTTGAAATGCAATTTAGTCAAGAAAAAGGCTATCACTATAAGTCGCTAACCGTTGAAACTATTTTTGATAAATAGACTAGATGTGTAAAGTGCGGTGATGTTATTGCAAAAATTTGGCTAAAACTGACCGCACTTTGATATTAAATGAATAAAACTTCTCTAATTCTATTTAGATTGGGGGCGTCGAGTAATAGAACTCAAAGCGTTATTGAACGCGTTGATATAAAAGTTTTTTC
>ERZ838399.3016-NODE-3016-length-11434-cov-2.751208_pt1 | contig 11434 bp, 12 predicted proteins | sample MGYA00519683_ERZ838399 | MGnify/ENA primary metagenome ERZ838399 (study PRJEB31850, sample SAMEA3708833) | human gut metagenome | biome: human gut; feature: human-associated habitat; material: faeces | place: China | collected 2014 ...
TGACATCAAAAAAGCTCGTCATCCATTAATCGATAAACATAAAGTGGTTCCGATTGATATCCGTATCGGTGAAACTTTCGACCTGCTAATTGTAACCGGTCCAAACACCGGTGGTAAAACCGTCTCATTAAAAACCGTGGGACTTTTAACTCTAATGGGTCAGTCCGGACTTCACATTCCGGCATTTGATAATTCCAGACTGAGTGTTTTTCGTGAAGTATATGCAGACATTGGAGACGAACAGAGTATTGAACAGAGTCTTAGTACCTTCTCCTCTCACATGACCAACGTGGTTCGTTTTATGGAAACTGCTGATTCCGATTCTTTAGTGCTCTTCGACGAACTTGGTGCCGGAACAGACCCGACAGAGGGTGCAGCACTTGCAATTGCCATCCTTTCTACGCTTCACGAGCGTGGCATCCGTGCGATGGCAACCACTCATTACAGTGAGTTAAAAGTCTATGCGCTTTCTACTCCGGGTGTGGAAAATGCTTCCTGCGAATTTGATGTCGAAACTCTGCGCCCGACTTATCGTCTGTTAATTGGAGTTCCCGGAAAGAGTAACGCATTTGCTATCTCACAAAAGCTCGGACTTCCGCTTTCTATTATTGAGCGTGCCAAAGAACAAATCAGTCAGGAAGATGAAACCTTTGAAGATGTCTTAAGTAATCTCGAAGAAAGCCGTAAGACCATCGAATCCGAACGAGAAGAACTTGCTTCTTATAAGGAAGAAATCAAAACCTTAAAAGAACAATTAGAAGAAAAACAGGATAAACTAGACCAGCGAAAAGAACGGATTATTACTGAAGCAAATGAAGAGGCACACCGTATTTTACGGGAAGCCAAAGATTATGCTGACCAGACCATGCGTATCTTTAATAAGGTCGGCAAAGACAGCATGTCTGCAAAAGAGCTGGAAAAACACCGTTCTGATTTAAGAAAGAAAATGGACAAAGCCGGAAAGAAAGTTGCCTTAAAAACACCACAAAAACAAAAATCTACCCTTCGTCCGCAGGATTTATCGCTTGGCGATTCTGTAAAAGTCATGAGCTTAAATGTAAAGGGAACCGTCAGTTCCAAACCAGATTCCAAAGGTATGCTGTTTGTCCAGATGGGTATCTTACGTTCCAAAGTCCATATCTCTGACTTACAGTTAATCGATGAACCGGTTATCACAGGACCTGCACTTACCCGTACCGGAGCCGGAAAAATCAAAATGAATAAATCCGCTTCTGTCAGCACCGAAATCAATTTGCTCGGAAAGACCGTAGACGAAGCAGTCTCAGAACTTGATAAATACTTAGATGATGCCTATCTTGCACATTTAAGCAGTGTCCGTATCGTTCACGGCAAGGGAACCGGTGCCCTTAGAAAAGGCGTACACAATTATCTGAAACGTCTAAAATATGTTCAGGATTTCCACCTTGCGGAGTTTGGCGAAGGTGACGCCGGTGTTACAATTGTGGAATTTAAGAAATAGGGGTTAAATAAATGGTTTCAAAACAGAAAATTTTAATCGTCGATGACGACAATAACATTGCAGAACTGATTTCATTGTATCTTACCAAAGAATGTTTTAATACAATGATTGTCAATGACGGAGAAGAGGCATTAAATGCATTTGCCTCTTTTAGTCCGAATTTGATTTTACTTGATTTGATGCTCCCTGGAATTGATGGTTATCAGGTATGCAGAGAAATCCGCCAAAAATCCAACGTACCGATCATCATGCTTTCTGCAAAAGGTGAAATCTTTGATAAAGTGCTTGGGCTCGAACTTGGGGCAGATGACTATATGATTAAGCCATTTGATTCCAAAGAACTTGTTGCAAGGGTAAAAGCCGTCCTGCGCCGTTATCAGCCAACGGTTGCTCCTGCCGGACAGCCTGCCGGAAAATACGTGGAATATCCAGACCTTGCTATCAATCTGGCAAATTATTCGGTCGTCTACTTTGGAAGGCAGATTGATATGCCTCCAAAGGAACTCGAACTTTTGTATTTCCTTGCCTCCTCTCCCAATCAGGTCTTTACCAGAGAACAACTCTTAGACCATATCTGGGGATATGAATATATCGGAGATACCCGTACAGTTGACGTGCATATCAAACGTTTAAGAGAAAAAATCAAAGACCATCCATCCTGGTCTATCAGCACTGTATGGGGAATCGGTTATAAATTCGAGGTTAAAAATACATGAGAAAATCTCTCTATATAAAATTTGTAATTTCCTACCTGATTCTTGCTTTCATTGGATTTTTTGCAGTCTCCATGTTTGGTTCCTCTATGGTACACAATCATCTGGACTCTGTTTACAGCACTTCCTTATATCAGGAAGCCACAAATATTGCCCAAAACCAGGCTTCTAAATATTATAGGGAACAGGCTTCCCTGGAAAGTGTAGCGCAAAATCTGGAAACATTGTCAAAATATCAGAATGTGGAAATCTGGCTGATTAGGAGAAATTCTTTTAAATACTGCATCGGATTCGGATGATAATAAACTTACTGTCATCGAAGATTTTAATCCCGGTCATTCAAATGGAACTTACTACCAGACCGGAACTTTCTTTAACATGTTCTCTACCGAACATTTAAGCGTAATGGTTCCAGTCACTTCCCAGTTAAATATACAAGGATATGTTGCCATCCATCTGCCGGAAAGTGTGATTTTGAACCAGCAGAATCAGATTATATCATTTATTCTTTAATTTTAATTATTCTTCTGATTATGCTCTGTATCCTGCTTGTTTTTTCTTTTATGGTCTATCAACCGCTTCGCAAGATTATTGCCGGTGCGGATGCCTTTGCTTCCGGAAACTTAAAATACAACATTCCGGTTCATACAAACGACGAAATGGGAACACTTGCTGTCACCTTAAATTATATGTCAGACGAACTTGATAAAGTCAACGAATATCAGAGAAAATTTGTCGCCAATGTCTCACATGATTTTCGTTCTCCGCTGACTTCGATTAAAGGCTATACCGAAGCGATTTTAGACGGCACAATTCCGGTGGAAATTCAGGATAAATACTTAAACATAGTAGTCTATGAGACAGACCGGCTTTATAAACTGACCGAAAGCCTTTTAACCTTAAATGACATTGATGAAAAAGGACGTATGCTTGACTTTTGCGATTTTGACATTAATGCAGTTGTCAAAAGTACGGCTGCCACTTTTGAAGGAACGTGTCGAAAAAAACGAATTTCTATTGAACTGGTCTTAACCGGACAGACCCTTTACGTGAATGCCGATATGGGTAAAATCCAGCAGGTACTTTATAATTTGATTGACAATGCAATCAAATTCAGCTCTGCTGAATCTACAATTAAAATCGAGACATCTTTAAAACATGAGACGATATTCGTTTCCGTAAAAGACAGTGGATGTGGAATCCCAAAAGACAGCTTAAATAAAATCTGGGATCGTTTTTATAAGATTGATTCTTCCCGTGGAAAAGACCGAAAAGGTACAGGACTTGGACTTTCGATTGTAAAAGAAATCATTCGCTCTCACAATCAGCATATTAATGTAATCAGTACGGAGGGCGTCGGCACAGAGTTTATCTTCACACTCGCCCGAACAGAAGAGGGAAACAGACCGGCTTAATATACCGGCACTGTTTCCCTCTTTTTTATTTCCAATCGTATTTTGTCAGGTGTCCTTCTAAGCGCATGTGATCAAAATTATTCTGACGCAGTGCTTCATAGAGTACAATTGCCACAGAATTACTTAGATTTAAAGAACGGATATCTCCAATCATCGGAATACGAATTGCTGTTTCCTGGTTTTCCAGCAAAATTTCTTCCGGAATTCCACCGCTTTCTTTTCCAAACATAATATAGCAGTCCTCTTCATAATGCACATCAACATAAGTCTGAGGTCCTTTTGTGGTTGCCATATAAATTTTCGCACCTGGATTTTTCTTTAAGAAATCTTCGTAATTAATATAAGTTGTAACATCCAAATCTTTCCAGTAGTCCATTCCGGCACGTTTAATTGCTTTTTCATTTAATTTAAATCCAAGTGGTTCAATTAAATGAAGTCTTGTTCCTGTTGCCACACAGGTTCTTCCGATATTTCCTGTATTTGCCGGTATTTCCGGTTCATATAATACAATATTTAACTCTGCCACTAATTTTTCTCCTCACGCAGTTCCTGAATGAAAATCTCCATGCGATCCAATGCCTTCTTTAAATCTTCCAGAGAATATGCATAAGAAATACGAAGATATCCCTCGCCGCAGTCACCAAATGCGGTTCCCGGTACAACTGCCACTTTCTGCGAATTCAACAGTTTTGTTGCAAATTCTTCCGATGTCATGCCAAATTCCTTAATACATGGAAAAACATAGAATGCCCCGAACGGTTCAAAACAGGATAATCCCATTTCCTGAAAGCGGTGCATCAGATAACGGCGTCTTCCATTATATTCCTCACGCATCTTCGCAACATCTTCATCTCCGTTCCGAAGTGCTTCAACTGCCGCATACTGACTCGTCGTCGGTGCACACATGATTGCAAACTGATGGATCTTTAACATCTGCTTAATGATCACTTCCGGTCCACATGCATAACCTAATCTCCATCCGGTCATCGCATAGGATTTGGAAAATCCATTGATCAAAATGGTACGCTCCCTCATTCCCGGAAGCGATGCTATGGTAACATGATTATCACCTGTATAAGTCAGCTCTGAATAGATTTCATCGCTCAGCACAAACAGGTCATATTTTTTTACGATCTCTGCCACTTTTTCCAGATCTTCCTTCTCCATGATTGCTCCGGTTGGATTGTTTGGAAATGGAAGCACTAATAATTTTGTCTTTGGTGTGATAGCCGCCTCTAATTCTTCCGGTGTCAGGCGGAACTGATTTTCCGCTTTTAATTCAATGATCACCGGTGTTCCATTTGCAAGCACACAGCATGGGAGATAGGACACATAACTCGGCTGCGGGATCAGAACCTCATCTCCCGGATCAAGCATGGCACGCATTGCGATATCAATTGCTTCACTTCCGCCTACGGTCACCATAATCTCATTGTTGTAGTCATAGGATACACCAAAACGTCTTTTCAGATATTTATCAATTTCAATTTTTAATTCTTTCAGTCCTGCATTGGAAGTATAGAAAGTCCTTCCCTTTTCCAGCGAATAGATACCCTCGTCACGGATATGCCATGGTGTGTCAAAATCAGGCTCACCGACACCAAGCGAGATAGCATCTTTCATCTCATGAACAATATCAAAAAACTTACGGATACCGGATGGCTGGATCGTTGTGATTATTTTGCTTAACGGATTCCTCATATTACATCTCTATCCTTTCGTCTTTTGCCTGTTCTGCCATAACGGTTCCATGATCTTTATATTTCTTTAAAATAAAGTTTGTCTTAGTACTCAAAACAGAATCCAATGGGGATAACTTATCAGAAACAAACTGTGAAACTTCACGAAGTGTTTTTCCTTCGATCGTTACCATGAAATCAAATCCTCCGGAAATCAGATATACAGAATTCACTTCCGGATAGTTGTAGATACGCTCAGCCACTTTGTCAAATCCCATGCCGCGCTGTGGAGTAACACGAACCTCGATCAATGCTGTCACTTTTTCAATTCCGGCTTTGTCCCAGTCAATTAATGTATGATAACCGCAGATGATGTGTTCCTCTTCCATCTTTTGAAGCTCATTGACAACAGATGCCTCATCCACACCTAAAATAATTGCAAGTTCTTTTAAATCAATTCTACTGTTTTTCTCTATAAAAGTTAAAATCTTTTCACGCATAATCACAAATTCCTTTCTCTCATTCCACATACACTACTTCATAGGATCAAATATTTTTTTACATTTGTAGTAATTATCTCCCGATCACTTTATATAACTCATCCGTCTTTGGTGGCTCTAAAAATCTTCGTTCATCCTCATTCAGCAGAACACGGTCATTTCCCGCGGTAGCCTTTCCGATGATTGTCGCTTTGATCCCTGCTTTTTCCAGTTCACGTACCAGATGATTTCCATCCTGTGCCGCCATCAGCATACACCCGCTGGAGATCAAAAGATAGGGATTCACTCCGAAAAATTCACAAACCTCTACTGTTTCCTGACGAATTGGTATCTTCTTTAAGTCGATTTCCAGTCCGACGCCAGATGCTTCTGCCATTTCCCACAGAGCTCCGAAAATTCCGCCCTCTGTCACATCATGCATCGCACTAACGCCAGACGTCACGGCGACTGCGGCCTCAGACTGTACAGAAATATATGCATCCAACGCTTTTGCATTCTCAATAAAAGGAACTGCAAAATGCGTTTTTAATTCTTCCTCTTTTTCTTTTGCAATAATGGAAGTACCTTCAATTCCAATCCATTTGCTGACCAAAATATCCATGCCCGGTCTTGCACCTGCAGTGGAGATCAGATGTCCTTTTTTCACTTTTCCAACGCCACAGACACTGATGACTGGCTGGTTTACCACTCTTGTAACCTCAGTATGTCCGCCCATAACCTGCACATTTGCTTTTGCACAGGCTTCCTCCACCTGCTTCATCATCAGACACAGATCCTGCTCGCAGACAGAAGTTGGTAAAAGTACGGTAAGAAGTACTCCAACTGGTTCCGCCCCTGCACTCGCAAGATCATTCACCGTAATCTGGATTGCAAGCGTTCCGATATCCTTTGCTGTTCCGGTGATCGGATCAGTCGACATCACAAGTGTCTCATCCTCCGCAAGCTGTACTGCTGCGCAGTCCTCTCCGACTCCGGCTCCTAAAACCACTTCCGGTCTCATGGTATGAATTTGTTTAAAAACAGAACGTTTCAGTACGTTCTCCGGTACTTTTCCAACTTTCATAATGTTTTATCTACTGTCCTTCTGTTGTTGTATTTCCTGTAATCTGGCTCTCATCCACGGTTCCAAGAATTGCCGCTGCTTCTGCAGAGCCATCCGCCGGTGTCTCTGCCGGAGTTTCTGCCGGTGTCTGTCCTGCTCCGCTATACTGGGCGACCGTTGCATAAATTGTCGCCTCATCCCCGGTTGCCAATGCTGCATTGACCGCTGCCACTGCATTCGGATCCGCAGATGCAGTTCCTACATTCACGATCTTAGGAGATGATTTGTAAGTGCTCTTATTGATCGCATCCCTGCTCTGCTCAACGCCATCGACTGTCACGATTTTCCAGAGCCTTGCCACATATCCCATATGTTTGCCCTGAGTTGTAGAAATAGAACCGACCGCATCCCCGGTTGCCACAAACTGTGTGCCAGGATCTTCCTCAGAAACGACCTCGCTCTCATATGTTACCTTGCGGTTGGAAGGTCTGGTCTCCTGTCCGTATATGTTAAAATAAATGTCTTTTCCAACCGTATACCCCTCGATATAAATCGGTGCGTCCAGATTATTGACAAATTTTAAATCCTTGTAATCTCCTGCAATTGCAGCATCCATAGATGGTTTTACATAGGTTACGATCATGGAATGGTTTGAGCGCTGTGTCACCTCAAGTTCCGCCTTTAATACTGCGTTGTATAACGTTGTTGACACCTGACATACACCGCCGCCATAAGACTGCACGGTCTGTCCATTCTCGTAAGCACCTGCAAGTTCATAACCGCCTGCTGCTGTCAATGGTCCGATCGTCTGTCCAACGGAGAACTCCTCTCCCGGATATAATACGGTTCCATTGATCTTGCCTGCTGCCACACTGATATTAGCACATCTTCCGGCAGATGAGGTACTGTAATTGGTCGTGTAACTGCCAAGCAGATCTTTTACCTTTGCCAGTTCTTCCTTCGTGCCTTCCGGCTCCACAACCTCTGCCACAAGGTCAAGCGAAGCATCCGTGCCATCCCAATTGTTTTTTAAGTAATCTTCAATCGTCATCAGGGATTTTTCCACATTTACTTCAACGCCGGAACTTCCCTCAATAAACTGAAACTGCCCATTCTCACGGATCAGTCCGTTGTCAACTGCTTCATTGTTCAGTTTTTCCGCTTTTGCAGTCAATACTTCCCTTGCTGCTGTCTCATTTAATCCTAACGGAAGTTCAAATACTTTGCTTCCATGTTCCAGATCTTTTTTATCTTTATATCGTTTGATCAAATTGCCATTTCGTCCAACCGCAAGTGCTTCCTGCACTGCATTGGTATTCTGAAATGTGATGCCAAGCTCCTGTGCACTTACTTCCACACTTTTTCCATTGGCATTCAGTGTCAAAACAGCATCGTCCACACTCTGTGCATACGCACTGATGGCATCCACTGCCTCTTCCTCTGTCATGCCGCCAACATAGACATTTCCGATATAAACGCCATCTGCAATTTTGTGATTCTCTGCTGTCTCTGCTTTTGTGGCTGCTCTGCCTCCTGCAAAACCGATACATAATGCAGCCAGCGTAAACAGCGGAATCCATTTCATCCATTTTTTTGAAATATTATTCATAGCTGATCTCTTTCTCTTTTCTTTACACCGCAGTGCAAGCCCGACAAATCACAGATTTTTCGGGCTGACGGGCATTCGCCCTATCATTCATGCTCACTTTTGCCTACGCGTACATTTTACCCTATTGTCCGGCTGATTTTCAAGGTGCATAACCACGAATATGATTGACTGCCCTCCGGAATTTTAGTATATTTTACATGAAAGCGGCAAGCACGGTTGTAATAAGCATTGCAGCGACTACAATGATCACAATTGCAGCCATTAATTTTTGATTTTTTTTCTTACCAAAATTATACATAGAACTACCTCTTTCTATTCTTGAATTTATACAAAAGAAAGGACAATACAACATGGCATTTCCATTCTTAGGACTCTTTATTATCTTTCTTTCGGTTGCTGCCTATTATCGCAAGCGTGCGACTGCCCAGCAAAAGAAAGTGACGGAAGATTTCTGGAGCCGTGAAGATCAGGCGAACCAGATCCGCCGCAAGGATATCAGCAATCTTCCCTATATTACCATACCCTTGGAAAAATTTCCAATAGGTATCTCTGATGATGAAGAATTAACAGATTACGAAAACGATCTGAAAACCCTTGCCTCCCGGAAAATTCTAAATCTGAGCCATCAGAGCAATACAGACTTAAAACTTGCCTATGGTCCTGCGAATCTTCCTGCTTTGTCAGAATATGACCAGAATTATACCACCCTTTTACGGAATCTTGTCGCCTATGCAGACTGCCTGATCAAAAACGGATTTAAATCAGAAGCCGTTCCGGTTCTGGAATTCGGCATCTCCATTGATTCCGACATCCGCGCCAATTATACGCTCCTCGCAGAACTTTACAAGGAACAGGGAAATGCGTCAAAAATCCAGGAGCTGATCGATAAGGCAGCTTCACTTGATTCTATGATGAGATCTGCCATCTTAGAGCAGCTGCACACTTTACAGAATGCCTGATTTTACAGGGATGGTTCTTTTTTCATTTTTCCATATTGTGCAATAAGCTGATCGGTAAGCCTTGAGATTTCACTTCGCGACGCGTCCTCATAAATTTCCGGCATTGGGATTCCGTGAAATTCCACAAACTGCTTCAGATATTTCATCTGCTGCGGCGTTGCCGGGGACTGCTTTTTCACTTTATATTGCAACGGATATGGTCGAAACGCCTCCGGTGCTCCTGCCTCATACATTTTTTGCAGTTGTTCAAAAATCTGCTGCGTTTCCATCACATCATCCAGTGCACGGTGTGCATGAACACGCTCGATCCCAAAATAGCTGCACAGACTTGCAAGGTCTTTTTTCTGTTCCTGTGGCAGAAATTTTCTTGCCAGTTTTAATGTATCTACTGCATTCCGCTCAAAAGTACGCTTGTGATTCACCGCCCACTGCTTCAAAAAACTGTAGTCAAAAATCACATTCTGTCCCACCAGAATATCCTCTCCGATGAAATCAAAAAATGCGGCAAGCGTTGCATCCGTCTCTTTTCCCTGCGCAGCCATCTCATTTGTAATGCCTGTCAATGAAATTACTTTTTCCGATAACTCCCGCTTTGGATTGATGATCTCCGAAAAAGTAGCCGTCACGACATTTCCACGTACCCTTGCAGCCCCAGTCTCCAGAATACGGTCTGTCTTTGCATTCAGCCCTGTCATTTCCAGGTCGATCACCACGTAATCAGTTAACATAACTTCGCCTTTCCGGCACTTTTTGCCTCCTCAGCCATGCTGACTGCCGTCACCTCTGTCACATGCGCCTGATGATCCAACGGATCACGGTTTTCATAGTCAAACAGCATATAAACCGGCTGTTTCAGGCGTGCCGGGATTTCATTCAGTGCTTTCTTGCTCTTTTCCGGGAAACGGTAATGGAATGGTTCCACATGGGATTTCACGCCGTTTTTGCAGTAATATCTTGTCTGCTCCTTAAACTCTGCCGGTGATGGTGCCCAGGATGGTCTGCTCTTGCAGTTTTCGCGGTAATAAAGATCAAATGTAAGACTCTCTTCGAGCATTAGCAATACCGTATCCTCACTCTTTCTCTCCCGCATAAACTCCAACAGTATCTCTGCTCTGCGGATTCTGGAATGGCTCATCCCGAAATATCCTTTTTCCTCATAAAAAACACCAAGCTCCTGAAACATTGCAAAGGCACTGTCAAACAATGGTTCCATCACTTTCATCGTAATTTCAAACTGTCCGCTGTTGTAATAGACCTCCAGCATCTCTTCTACCTGTTTGATCTTCAACACATCATCAAAACTAAGCCATTTCGTTTTCATCACTTCATACGGTGTTTTCTCATGATAAACGATCTCGTATTCTGCCGCATGCTCATACATGTAAGAGCCTTTCAACACTTTTAAAAATCCAAGCTGCAGCTGGTTCGGCTTCAGTGCATAAATTTCATCAAACGATTTTGCAAAGGTTGCATAGTCTTCATAAGGAAGCCCTGCGATCAGGTCGAGATGTTCGTGGATATTTTCACCGCCCTGGATTTTTCGAACAATATCCTTTAAAAGTTCCAGTTTCATTGTCCGGTGGATTTCCCGGATGGTTGTCTCATTCGTGGACTGTACGCCAATCTCCAACTGGATCAGACCCGGACGCATATCATGGATCAGCGCCAGTTCCTCCTCATTTAAAAGGTCGGCAGAAATCTCGAAATGGAAGTTCGTAATCCCATTGTCATGTTCTTTTACGAATCGCCAGATTTCCATGGCATGATCGTGTCTGCAGTTAAAAGTACGGTCTACAAACTTCACCTGTGGCACTTTTTTTTCGATAAAAAATGCCAGTTCTTTTTTCACCAGTTCCATATCACGGAAACGCAGTTTTTTATCTATGGATGACAGACAGTAGCTGCAGTTGAATGGACAGCCACGGCTTGATTCATAGTAGATAATACGATTTTCAAAGTTTTCAATGTGATCGTAGCAAAACGGAATATCGGACATATTCATCGGTTCCTGCACCGGTGTGAAAACAGTTTTCCCAC
>ERZ838399.3017-NODE-3017-length-11434-cov-2.608841_pt1 | contig 11434 bp, 10 predicted proteins | sample MGYA00519683_ERZ838399 | MGnify/ENA primary metagenome ERZ838399 (study PRJEB31850, sample SAMEA3708833) | human gut metagenome | biome: human gut; feature: human-associated habitat; material: faeces | place: China | collected 2014 ...
GTGCATTAACATCACTTCGCGCGGCAAGGGAGGAACTTCGCTCTGCCGGAAATTGGGGTCTGGTTGATCTTTTTGGTGGAGGGATGATCAGTGGGCTTGTGAAACACTCAAAGATGGGGAATGCCCAGCGTTATATGGAGCAGGCGAAGTTAGATCTGCAAAGTTTTAGCAGGGAGTTGCAGGATGTAAATATGACGCACAACCTTAATTTGAATGTGGGAGATTTCCTCACATTCGCAGATTTCTTTTTCGATGGACTGATTGCAGACTGGCTGGTACAGGATCGCATCAATGAAACCAAAAATCAGGTGGAAGATGCCATTCGTCAGGTGGAGGATATCGTAAGACGTTTGCGTATACTGTAGTTTATCGAGTATATGGGGGAATATTTTCTGGAATGGAGGATACAGATGGAATTTTGGATGAATTTAGTATTAAGTGATTGGATGTATTTATGGCTGGCGGTCATTGTTATCACGGCTGTAATAGAAATCATAACCGTAGGATTGACTTCTATCTGGATCTCCGGGGGAGCGCTGGCAGCATTGATTGTCTGCCTCTTGGGAGGACATCCGGGCTTGCAGATCGCGGTATTTTTTGTTGTGACTTTTATCCTCTTGTATTTTACAAGACCATGGGCAAAAAAATATCTGGAGAGTCGAAAGGTTGCGACCAACTACGAGGAGTGCATCGGCAAGGAAGTGCGTGTCATCGAGGAAGTCGACAATCGCAAGGAAAGCGGAAAAGTCCTTTATAACGGTATGGAGTGGACAGCACGTGCTGAGGATGACGAGCAAATATATGCTGTAGATGAGGTGGCGGTCGTATCCGAGATCCGTGGTGTCAAGATGATCTTAAAGCGCAAGTAGCATATAAGGAAATAAGACAGAAAAAAGACGGTAGCATTTACACAGTGTGGGTGTTACCGTTTTTGTGTTATGACGACTGCTAATCAGAGCGAGATTTGCAGAGCGTATCTCGTCTCGGTTTGGTAAATAATAAAAAATCGCAAAAGAACAAGAAATTTTGAATGAAAAAGCAAATTTTTGAATAGGGATTTCTTCAAAATGCTCTATGATGTAGTTAGCAAAGAAGAATGTCAGCATTACACATTCAAATATAGAAAGAAACTACAAAAAGGAGAGCGAGTATGAGCAAGAAATTTACTTGGAATGAAAACTGGAAGTTCACAAAAGATGCTGTCACAGTATCTGATAAGACAACTTCCGCAGGAAACTGGGAGACATTGGATCTGCCACATACCTGGAATGGCGAGGACGGACAGGACGGTGGAAGCGATTATTATCGTGGAACCTGCTACTATGCAAAGAACCTTTCTAAGGCAGAGGTTGCTGAGGGCAAGGAAGTTTATATTGAGTTTGAAGCAGCAAACTCATCCGCAGAGTTATTCGTAAATGGCGAGTCTGTTGCAAAGCATGATGGCGGATATTCTACCTGGAGAGCCAACATCACACCATATTTAAAGGATGAAAACGAGATCGTGGTTGCTGTTGACAATGCACCAAATGATTATGTATATCCGCAGAATGCAGACTTTACCTTCTACGGCGGACTCTATCGTAAGGTATCTCTGATTTTAGTCGATGAGACACGCTTTGATCTGGACTATTACGGAAGTCCTGCCATTAAGGTAACACCGGAAGTGACAGGAGATGATGCCAAGATCACAACAGAGGTATATCTGACAAACGCAGGAAGTACAGAAGAACTGGTATTTACCATTACAGATGGAGACACGGTAGTTGATACCGTGACTGTATCAGCAGACAAGACAGAGGTAGAGCAGACCATCACAAATGTGCATCTCTGGAATGGACGTAAGGATCCACATCTTTATACCATGCATGTAGAGTTAAAGAAAAATGGTACAGTCGTTGATGAGAGAAGCACACGTTTCGGCTGCCGTACCTTTAAGGTTGACCCGGAAAAGGGATTTTTCTTAAATGGCGAGCATTATCCACTTCGTGGTGTATCCCGTCATCAGGACAGACCGCATATCGGTAATGCACTTACACCTGAGATGCATGAAGAAGATGCTAAGATCATTTATGAACTTGGCGCAACCACCATTCGTCTGGCACATTACCAGCATGACCAGCACTTCTACGATATGTGTGATGAGTTAGGATTTGTACTCTGGGCTGAGATCCCATATATTTCTGTGCATATGCCAAATGGACGTGAAAATACCATTTCACAGATGAAGGAACTGGTCGTACAGAATTACAACCATGCATCTATCTTCTTCTGGGGACTTTCCAATGAGATCACCATGAAGGGTGCAAAGGATCCTGATCTTTTAGAGAATCATCATATCTTAAATGATATGGTTCATGAGATGGACAAGACAAGACTTACCACCATGGCAGTTATCTCTATGTGTAATATTTCTGAAAGCCAGTATATTGAGATTCCAGATCTGGTATCTTACAACCAGTATCTGGGATGGTACGGCGGAAAGATCGAGGAGAACGGACCATTTATGGATTCCTTCCATGAGATGTATCCAAACATCCCGATCGGTATGAGTGAGTACGGTGCAGAAGCCTACAAGTGGCATTCTTCTCACCCGGAGCAGGGCGATTATTCAGAAGAATATCAGGCACATTATCATGAAGAACTCATCAAGCAGCTCTATACCAGAGACTTTGTATGGGCTACACATGTTTGGAATATGTTTGACTTTGCAGCAGATGCCAGAGACGAGGGCGGATGCAAGGGTATGAACAACAAGGGTCTGGTTACCTTTGACCGTAAGTACAAAAAGGATTCCTTCTATGCTTACAAGGCATGGTTATCCGACGAACCGTTTGTTCATCTTTGCAGCAAGAATTATGTAGACCGTGATGAAGATGTTACGACCGTTAAGGTTTATTCTAATCTTCCAGAGGTAGAACTTTTTGCAAACGGAGAATCTGTCGGAAAGCAGACAGCAGAAGATCACTTCTTTACCTTTGAAGTAAAGAATGTTGGCGAGACAAAGTTGGTCGCAAAAGCAGGAGATTGTGAAGATACAGCAGTGATCAAGAAAGTAGATGAGCCAAATCCAGACTATCGTATGCCGGTGACCGGTGATGTCATCAACTGGTTTGAGATCACAACACCGGAAGGATACTTCTCCATCAACGATACCATGGGTGATATCATGGCAAATCCGGAAGGACAGAAGTTGATGGGCGGTCTGATGGCGAAGATGCAGGCAGGAAACCAGAATCCATCCGATGATGATCCACAGAAGGGTATGAAAGAATTAGCAAGCCAGATCGATCCGGCAGCAGCACAGAAGATGATGATGGGCTTCACCGTCAAGAGAATGCTTGGATTTGGTGCCGTTCCAAAGGAGCAGGTACTGGGTATCAATGCTATGCTGAATAAGATTAAGAAATAACACGCTTATATCAAATTCCTTTCCTAAATACAGGCGATCAACAGGATCGTTACCCCAATTATGAGAGAAGACACTCCGCATGAGAAAATCTTGTGCGGGGTGTTTTCTTGTATTTTTAAGAAGATAGAATATATAGATTTATGAAAAATGGATAAAATGAAGGCCTGATTTTATGGTAAAATGCCAGTAGAAAAGCAATGATAGAAAGATAGGTTTAGGAGGCACAAATGAAGATAGTATTTTTGGATCGAAAAACCATAGGAGAGGATATTGACCTTACAAAGTTCCATGCATTTGGCGATCTCGTGGAATATGATTTTTCTACAAGTCAGGAAATTCCGGCGCGTATAGAGGATGCAGACATCATTATCACAAATAAATGTAACATGAATGAGGAAACGCTGGCGGGAGCCAAAAATCTGAAACTGATCTGTGTGACAGCGACCGGAACCAACAATCTGGATAAGGAATATCTGGAAAAGAGAAAGATCGCATGGCGCAATGTGGCAGGCTATTCGACCGAGACCGTGGCACAGCACACTTTTGCCCTGCTATTCTACCTATATGAGAATTTGGCATATTATGATGCTTATGTAAAAGAGGAAAAATATGTAAACGATAAGATGTTTACGCATTTTTCCAAGACATTTCACCAGTTGGCAGGAAAGACCTGGGGGATTATTGGACTTGGCGCGATCGGAAAACGTGTGGCTGAGATTGCGACTGTCTTTGGTTGTAAGGTGCAGTATTTCTCTACTTCCGGACGAAACCACGATAGTCAATATCAGGAAGTAGACTTACAGACTTTATTGAAGACATCCGATATTGTCTCCATTCATGCACCTTTGACGGATGACACCCTGCATTTGATCGGAGAAAAGGAACTTTCCCAGATGAAAGAGAGTACTATTCTGATCAATGTAGGACGCGGACCGATCATCGTGGAAAAAGATCTGGCAGATGCACTGGATCGCGGAATTATCGCGGCGGCAGGGATTGACGTGCTTGATACAGAGCCGATGAGTGAGGACAATCCGCTGCGCCATATCAAAGACAGCACAAAACTCCTCATCACACCGCATATCGCATGGGCATCCGTGGAAGCACGTGTGCGCCTGATGGATATTATTTACGGGCAGATCAAGGAGTTTTTGGAAAAATAGTGAGGACAAAATTGATAGAACGATGATCTGGCATAAAGATTCTGATAGAATTACCTATGTATAAAGGAGACACTATGGACGAGAGATTAAAAAAGCAACTGGATTTTATTTTGGAGATTGATAAAGAGAAAAATATCCTGCGGCAAACGCATCTGTCCGGGCACGGCAGGAGAGAGAACGATTCGGAGCATGCATGGCACATGGCGATCATGGCATACCTCTTGCGCGATTATTCCAATGAGCCTGTGGATATTGCCAAGGTCATGCTCATGTGCCTGATCCATGATATTGTGGAGATTGATGCAGGTGATACTTACGCATATGATGCAGAAGGATTAAAGACACAAAAGGCGCGGGAAGATGCAGCCAAGGAGCGGATCTTTTCTCTTTTACCGGAGGATCAAAAGGAAGAACTGATCGCGCTCTTTGATGAATTTGAGGATTTTTCAACGGCGGAATCCAAGTTTGCACATGCCATGGATAATTTGCAGCCGCTTCTTTTAAATAACAGCAATGGCGGCGGTGACTGGAGAGAACACGGGGTAAGTGCCGAGCAGGTCTATGGCAGACAGAGAAAGACCACGCTGGGATCTGAGAAATTGTATGAGGTGACAGATCATATCATCCGGGAACACGTAGAAAAAGGGAACCTGAAAAAGTAAGAAAATTAAAATAAAGCAGGGTATAATGATCGGCTTTTTCATATACAGAAATATTATCTTAAAGATGTTTTAACATATTGATAATGGAAGTCCTGTATTATAAGATAAATCGCCGTGTTCTTCCATGAAGGTATTTCTGGCGTGGTAAATATCTTCCATGGAGACATCGGCGCGCTCACAGACAGCACCAAAGTAAGCATGTATGCGGTCTGCAAAAACCGGAGCCGCCAGATCAAACAGGTCATAAAGACTTTCGGTACGCTTTTGGTCAGGATTCCAAGGGTTGTGCCATGTTTTGTGGCGGAAATTGCAAGGATCCTTGTAGGCGTAGATCGTGTCACTTGGGATCATAGGTGAAATGACAGGAACCTTTACAAAAATGGCTTCCAAACGGCGGACAAGCCTTTTCTTGATGCCGGTCGGGTCATGCATCAGACGGGATTCCGTCTTCATGGCGCGAAAGGCACCGCGGATCTGCCATTTTGGCATGACCGCATCCGGAAATACATTTGCAAGGGCAAAAGATAAGACCCTGGCGATCACACGGCTTTCCTTATTAGAAAGGGCAATGGTATCTCCCGGACGAAAACCTGTCGGCTTGCAATGCAGAAAATGTGAGATCATTTCCTGATCGATGCCGGTCTCTAAAAAGACATGACGACCAAAATCATAAAGTCCACCATTGCGGTCTTTATTTTGTAAATGGTGTGTCCGGTCAAAGATGTACGGATGACAGTAGGTGTCGAGCGTATAGTGACCCAAAAATCCGCAGATGTAAGCGTCCGCAATGATGCGTTCGCTATGCGAGGACAATTTATTCCGGGCATCGATCATAGCAATAAAAAATTGCAATGAAGAATTTTCGTGAATCAGGCTGGCGGCATTGTGGTCATAAAGCAGCCATGCCGGCAGGTAATAATAGAAGATGTCAGGTCCCTGCAAGCCCAGATTATAGGCATGTGGATGTAAGGACAGGATATGATATTCCTGATCTTCTTTAAGATGTGAAAGTGACTGTTGTCCAAAAAGGTAATGTGAGGCGAATCCTGGCATAATATGCGCTCCTTTCCGCTGTTATGAGCACTTAGATTTATATTTTAATTATACTTGAACAAACAAAATGTGGCAAACAAAGTATAGATTTTGTCAAGTCAGATATACAAATTCGCGAAAATGTATAATGCGACCATACACAGAAAATCTATTGTATATGTCAAAAAACCACGTTATTTCTTATACTAGCAAAGGTAAAAGACAAAGAAGAAAAAGAGGGAGGAAATTAGCATGGCTTCATTAGTTGAAAACGCACAGCACAAAGCAGAGAGAAAAGCTTTTGAGATAATGGTCAATGGTATCGTTGGTAAGTTGACAAAGACAGATGATATCGCAAAAAGACAGGAAACATTCCTTAATCTTATTGACAAGGCAGAGGCTTTCTGGGGAGAGGGCACAGATAAGGCAACACTGGATAAGGTTAGAGAGTATGTAAAGAATCCGGAGAACAGATGGGTAAAATTTGTGAACCGTGTTCTGGATGAGACAAACCCGAACTATGCTAAGAAATTCCTTCTGAATTTAGGATATGAAGCATTTTTCCGTGGAACAAAGACGATCAGAGCAAACCGTGAGAAGTACAACTGTAACATTCCTTGGCTGATCTTGTTTGATCCGACAGACGCATGTAACCTCCACTGTGTAGGATGCTGGTCTGGTACATATGGTCATAAGAACAACATGTCATACGAAGACATGGATAAGATCGTTACACAGGGTAAGGAACTTGGAACTTATCTTTACTTTATGACAGGTGGAGAACCTACCGTTCGTAAGGCTGATATTTTAAAACTTGCTGAGAAGCATAATGATTGTATGTTTGGTCTTTTCTCTAACTCTACATTGATCGATGAAGAGTTATGTAAGAAGATCGTAGAACTTGGAAATATTACATTCCTTCTTTCTATCGAAGGAACACCAGAGACAAACGATGGTCGTCGTGGTGAAGGACATTATGCAGCAGTTATGAAGGCAATGGATCTTTTGAAAGAATACGGTATCGTATTCGGTACTTCTATCTGCTACACCAGAGACAACGTTGAGGCAGTTACCGATGAGAAGTTCTTACGTTTCATCGCTGACAAGGGTGCTCGTTTCGGATTCTACTTCCATTACATGCCTGTAGGACAGAATGCAGCACCGGAATTGATGCCTACTTTAGAGCAGCGTGAAGAGATCATCAAGAAGATTCGTTGGGTTCGTACCGGTGACAATGATATCGGATTCTTCCCAATGGACTTCCAGAATGATGGAGAATTTGTTGGTGGATGCATCGCTGGTGGACGTAACTACTTCCACATCAATGCACAGGGTGATGCAGAGCCTTGCGTATTTATCCACTTCTCAGACTCTAACATCCATGACAAGTCAATCCTTGAGATGTTACAGAGCCCACTTTTCAAGGCATATCATGAAGGACAGCCATTTAACAGAAACCATCTGCGTCCATGCCCAATGCTTGAGAATCCAAAACTCTTAAGAGAAATGGTAAACAAGACCGGTGCTAAGGGAACAAACGCTGAGGCAGAGGAGACCGTTGAGCATCTTTGCTCTAAGTGCGATCACTATGCAGAAGAGTGGGGACCTGTTGCAGATCGTATCTGGGCAGAGCAGAAGCATAAGAAACCCTCTTATGAAAATTACACAGAAGAAAAAAGAGAACATCCGGAACTTGCCGCATTCAAACATGCGGATGGATCGAATGGACTGAGAGATGAGGACATTCAGTAATTAAATCAGGTTATATTATTTGAAATATATAACAGCCCAACCCGGAAAGAGACTGGCAGACGCCAGTCTCTTTTTCATAGGAAAGCAGAATGCGCCTTGCAGCAGATGGAAGAAAAAATTATGCGTCAGATTTGATTGCTTCCGGTATTGCGAGAAATAATATTTATGAAATAGCATTTGCCTTTGATGGCAAGGAAGTCTTAGTGAAGGAAAGGCATGTGACGATGAAGTATAAGCATGGGGCGATCTGTCGCCCACCATATCTTGTAGGTGAAAGATGGCGTAAACTACTAGTTTTTTTATTTGCTTCAAATGCATTGAAAGTTTAGTTGAAACGTATTACAATAAAACCTGTCGCTTCTTGACAGATTATAGACAGAAGCGCAGGTTTTATTACTTATAGAAGAATTTCGGGGAGACGAAAGCAGACAGATGTTTATTGGACGAAAGAAAGAACTGGAAGCGTTAAACGCATTTTATGAAGGAGATAAAGAAGCCCTTGCCTGTGTGAGTGGTGCGCTTGGTATGGGCAAGACGACACTTTTGCGTCATTTTGCAGATGGGAAAAAGGCAATCTATTTTCATGCTTATGAGACAACAGGAAAGCAGGAACTTTCCATGTTTACGCAGGTATTGGCAAAGGCAGATATAGCAGGCGTGGCAGCGGGAGAGGATACCGGAAAAAGAAGTGAGGCATCATTAGAAAACCTCTTAGATGCGATCACAGAAATAGCAAAGCAGGAAAAACTTTTGCTCGTGATCGATCAATATCCGAATTTTGTTAAGGCGGATGCCGATTTTGATGAAATCTTGTTTTCCTATGTGACGAGAGTTTGGCGGGATCTTCCGATCAAGCTTATCCTTTGCGGAGATGCCTTCCTTTTGATGGAGAAATATCTCTATGGAAAGAAAGCCAGATGGAAAGATACGATCGATCTGCATCTGCATCTGACAGACAAAGCAATTTTTCCCGGAGGCAGCAGGGGAAGATCTGGCACTTTACTATGGTATCAGCGGTGGTATCCCGGCGCAGATCCTGCGTATGCAGGGAAAGTCCGTAAAGGATGCGGCTGAGGTAATCTTCGCCGGAAATCCGGGACAGGCGGCACTTCTGCCGGAACAGGTCATGGGGATGGAACTCAGGGAGTTGTCCTATTATAATTGCATTTTATCGGCGATGGCGCAGGGCATGAACCGTGTCAATCAGTTATCCGCTGAGGTTGGCAAGCCAAAGGATGTTGTTGTTCCTTATCTGAATGCGCTGATGTCGATCGGTGTTGTCACAAAGCAGACGGCGATCACGGAGGAGACCAATCGCAAAAAAACGCGCTATTCTATCGTCAATAGCAACACGGTATTTTGGTATCGCTTTATCGTGCCGCATATGGATCTTTATGTAGCGGGAGAGTGGGATCTTTTGTGGAATACATATATTGTGCCGGATCTTGACAATTTTATGCAGCAGGTATTCATTGCTATGAGCAGAGAACATCTGGAAGAACGCAGCCGCAGAGGGCAGATGCCGTTTACGATCGAGCGTTCCGGTAACTGGTGGACCAATGATGATGAGGCAGGCACAACAGATGGATTTGACGTGGTATCGCTGGGTAAGACCGAGGGCAAGAGTGCGACGATTTTTACCCTGTGTTTCTATGAACAGCGCGAGATTGAGGTCGCGGAAGTTAAGTCAATGATTGAAAAGACTAAGCAGATGCATCGTGAGGGGGATGCCTTTTACGTTGTGTGTGCTAAAGATCGTTTCCATGAGAATGTGGAGACCGTTGCATCCACGATCAAGAATATTATCTTAGTGACACTGGATGAGGAGTGCAGGCTGGCATAGTGAGCGTATCTCCCATGAAAACTCAAAAATTTGCGTAAAATTGTATAAATTCTGCTATTGATAATAAAATGGGGTCATAGTAAAATTTTATCTGTAAGGTTTTTCTATGACCTTTTTGGTATGAGAACTTTATTAACTGCCGTGGGAGACTGCGGCATATCAAAAAATAGAGAGGATAATTGCAATGACAAATCTTGAATTACAAAAAGAAGCAGTGAAAGTCCGCAAGGGCATCATTGATGGTGTGCATGCTGCAAAAGCAGGACATCCGGGCGGATCTTTATCTGCAGCAGAAGTATTTACGTATCTGTACTTTGAAGAGATGAACATCGACCCAAAGGATCCAAAGAAGCCGGATCGTGATCGTTTCGTTTTATCTAAGGGACACACTGCACCTGGGCTTTATGCCGCACTTGCGAACAGAGGATATTTCCCAGTAGAAGACCTTCTGACACTGCGCCATATCGGATCCCACTTGCAGGGACATCCATGTATCCAGCATACACCGGGAGTTGACGCTTCCAGCGGATCTTTGGGACAGGGCATTTCTGTTGCTGTAGGTATGGCACTTTCCGCAAAACTTTCTAATGAGGATTATCGTGTGTACACGCTTCTGGGTGATGGCGAGATTCAGGAAGGACAGGTATGGGAGGCATCTATGTTTGCCGGATCCCATCATCTGGATAACCTCTGCGTCATTGTAGATAATAACAATTTGCAGATTGATGGTACGATCGAGGAAGTTAATTCCCCATATCCGATCACAGACAAGTTTGCAGCATTCAACTTCCACGTGATTGCAGTCGAGGATGGCAATGATTTTGACCAACTTCGTGCAGCATTTGCGGAAGCAAGAGAGACAAAAGGTATGCCGACAGCAATCGTTATGAAGACAGTCAAGGGCAAGGGCGTTTCTTATATGGAAAATGCAGTAGGCTGGCATGGAAAGGCTCCAAATGACGAGGAGTATGCGATTGCAGTGGAAGAATTAAAGAAGGCGGAGGAAGCATTATGTCAGAAGTAAAAAAGATCGCGACAAGAGATAGTTATGGTAATGCGCTAGCAAGTCTTGGTAGAGAACATGAGAATCTGGTAGTTCTGGATGCAGACCTTGCAGCCGCTACGAAGACAGGTATTTTTAAGAAAGAATTCCCGGAACGCCACATTGATTGTGGTATCGCGGAAGCAAATATGATCGGTATTGCAGCAGGTCTTGCCAGCACAGGCAAGGTGCCATTCTGCTCTAGTTTTGCTATGTTTGCAGCAGGACGTACTTTTGAGCAGATCCGCAACTCTGTTGGATACCCACACCTGAATGTAAAGATCGGTGCAACACACGCCGGTATCTCCGTTGGAGAAGATGGCGCAACCCACCAGTGTAACGAGGATATCGCTTTAATGCGTACCATTCCGGGTATGACCATCATCAATCCATCCGATGATATTGAGGCAAAGGCAGCAGTCAAGGCAGCTTATGAAATGGAAGGTCCGGTATATCTTCGCTTTGGACGTTTGGCAGTGCCGGTCATCAATGACAGAGACGATTACAAATTTGAAATCGGTAAGGGTGTTG
>ERZ838399.3023-NODE-3023-length-11405-cov-11.940000_pt1 | contig 11405 bp, 7 predicted proteins | sample MGYA00519683_ERZ838399 | MGnify/ENA primary metagenome ERZ838399 (study PRJEB31850, sample SAMEA3708833) | human gut metagenome | biome: human gut; feature: human-associated habitat; material: faeces | place: China | collected 2014 ...
AGCAGAGAGGCACCCAGCCAGCAGCCGTAGAAGGGAGCGGTGCGGATGGCGCTCAGACGATAAGCGGGCTTGCCGAAGTCCTCGTCGTTCTGCTTGTCGTACAGCTCATTGTAGCGGTCAACAGTAGCAAGGAAGGTGTCCTTGGCCTCACCGGTGAAGCCCAGCTTGTCGGCCAGCTCTTCGATGGTGTCGCAGACGAACAGGGTGCCAGCTGCAACAGCCTCATCGACCTTGCCCTGGAAATACTTCTCGCCGCCGGCACGGGTCTGAGCAGAGCAGCCGATGGTGTGGAAGCGCTTTGCATCCTCCAGAACATTGGCGTCGCAGATCTGTGCGTAGACGCGGCCCGGCTGATGGGCAGCAGCGTAGACAATATCGTTGTAGGGGCTGCTCTCGTTGGCGAAGCGCTCACCGTTGCGGTTGACCTTCAGGAAAGGCTGAGTGCCGGGATTGTACTGGCGGATGGGGCCGGGGAAGGCCTTGCCGCCGAAAGCGGAGTCGCTTGCCACATAACCGCCGTCCACGCCGGGAGCCACGATGCCGCGGTCGAACAGCATGGGAGCAGCTTCCTTGTCGAAGTTTGCGCCGGCCCAGACAGCGGCACGGATGCCGTAGCCCTTATCGGCCGGAGAGTAGGAGCAGGCGGTGGTGACGGAGGTGCCCAGCGGATCCAGCTTCTCCATCATGTAGGGGTTGCCGGGGAAGCCGCCGCAGGCCAGCAGAACGCCCTTATTGGCGTTGTAGCGGATGAAGTGGTCATCTTCGGTGCTCTGGGCGATGATGCCGGTGATGCGGCCAGTGGAGTCCTTCTCCAGCTTTGCCAGAGAGGTCTTGAAGTCAACATCGTAGCCCAGCTCACGGATGTAGTCCAGCAGCAGCTCGTTACGGGCTGCGCCGGAGCTGCGGTCATAGGTGTACTCGATCTCGGGGTACATATAGTCGGTGTTGTGCTCGGCGTTCTCAGCAGGCCACTTAGCCTCATCGCCGTAGGTGTAGACCATCTTGACACCGTACTTGTCTTCCATGATGGAGCGGATGAACTCGATCATCTCCCCGGACTCGTTGATCCAGGTCTTGACAACGCGCTGGTCGCACTTGCCGGAAGCGTAGCGGGAGATCTCGCTCAGCAGCTTTGCACGGTCCATCTTGATGCCCTGTGCCTGTGCGCCGAAGCCGTCCACAGCGCCGACCCAGTGACGGGTATCCTGCACGTTGCCGTTCTGCTCGATGACGCGGAAGTTCAGGCCATGAGCAGCAGCGTAAGCAGCTGCACCCATACCGCCGTTGCCAGCGCCGACGATGAGGATGTCGGTGTCCACGGTCTCGGTGATGGCAGCCTCGTCGATGTCAGGCTCCTTGCCCAGCCAATCGGTCTCGTCACCGGTGGGCAGCTGAACGGAAGTTACAGTTGCCTCTCCCTTTGCCTGTGCAAAGCAGCTCTTGGCGGCCTTCTTCACGGCATCGGAGGTGATGGTAGAGCCGGACACGCCGTCGATCTCGTCAGAGCCGGCGTTCAGCAGCTGGTTCTTCAGCTCCTCGGCAGCAGCAGCGCCGTAGGAAGCGGTCTCGCCGGAGGTATCGACCACAACGTCGGTCACAGCACTGTCAGAGAAGGTCATGGTGACTTTGACGGTAGAGGAAATGCCCTCGGCAGTGCCGGTGTAGGTACCGGGGGTGTAGCTGCCCGCTGCACCGGAGGAAGCGGCGGTGGAGGAGCTTGCAGCGTTGCAGGCAGCCAGTGCACCGGCGGTGACACCGGACATGGCAGCGGCAGCGGCGATCTTCAGAAAGCCTTTACGCGAGATCTTGTTCATGCTTGGATGATCCTTTCTTCTCTTTCTCTGTTCTTATTCTTCGATTTTCCTCTTATCCGAAACGCACCGCCACAATACGGCGCAGACTTCGTTCGATAATAAATTAACACAAAGTCTGCCTGTTGTCTTTTAAGAATTCTTAAACATCTTTACCGTTTCTTCACTGGAAAATTCCCGTTTCCCACTTTGTTTGATAAATAACGGTCAAATCAGAGCAGAAAAAAGCACCCACGGCTTAAGTTTCCTTAAGAAGTGGGTGCTTTGGGGGTTAACGATATTTAAGACAACAAAACCATTTCAGGCCTCCGTCTCCCCTTCCGGGCGGAAAATATAACCTTTGCCCCAGACATTTTTGAGATAGATGGGCTTTGCAGGGTCGGGCTCGATCTTACTGCGGAGGTTATGGATGTGCACCTGCACAGTGCGGACATCCCCCAGGCTCTCCTTCCCCCAGATCTTCCGGTAAAGCTCGTTTGCGGTAAAGAAAGTGTTGGGATGCCGGATGAAGAGGGTCAGGATGCGGTACTCCATGTCGGCCAGATGGATGCTCCGGCCGTCCTTTTCCACGCAATGGCTGTTGGGATCCAGCGTAAAGGCCGCACAGTGGTAGCCGCTGACGCTGGGCTCTGCGGCATCCATCTGGACACGGCGGATGTTTGCCATGATGCGGGCCAGCAGAACTTTGTGGTTGTAGGGCTTGGTCAGGAAATCATCGCCGCCCAATTCCAGCGCCCGTACCACTGTGTCTGTATCGTCCAGACAGGAAGTAAAAATGATGGGGCAGTGGTACCAGCTGCGCAGGCGCTGGCACAGTTCCATGCCGTTGGTATCCGGCAGAAGGATATCCATCAGGATCACATCGAACTTTTCCCGGGCGTGGCTCAGCGCTTCGCCGCCGGTGTCAGCGCAGACCACCTCAAAATTCTGCTGACAGTTCAAGAAATAGCTGGTAGTGTCCCGGATCACCGGATCATCTTCCACCAGAAGAATGCGGATCATCCTGTTTGCTCTCCCCTTTTCGGCGTGAATTTGCTATAATATCCTTATCTAGTATACCGTATTTCCGGGCTGTTCTCAACCGGTTCTCCAAAGTTTTTGCAGGGGGTCTTTTTATGATAAAAAAGCGATTTCTGCTTCCGGCTGCTGCCGGGGCACTGGCACTGACCATTGGATTGGCAGGGATCTGGTTCAACCAGCGGCTGCCGGCGCTGGCAGATTTTGGGGTCCCCGGCATGGACACCGAAGGCCAATTGATGGCATGGGCTGCCCTGTTCCCGGAAAAAGGAGTGGCTGCCCTGACCTTCCGCACGGTGCTGCAGTGGATGGCCATTGCGGTGTTCTGCACCCTGGGGGCGGTGGTGCTGGCCCTGTACCGATACAAGCCGCAGAAGGAACTGGGGTATTTTCTGCTGTATCTGACGGTGCTGACCCTCTGGGCTCTGGTGATCATTCTGGCTCCGGTGGGTAGTTCCGGCTGGAGCGTCTTTTTCCGCCGGGGATTCTTTACCGTCACGGTTCTGGCAGGGATTCTGCTGTGCGCCGCCCTGACAGGGGCTGTGCCGGTGTCTCACGGGCAGCGGCTCCATTCCCTGCTTCTGACGCTGGGGTATCTTGTTCTGACGCTGGTTCCCCTCAGCCGTGTACGGGCGGTGGGGCTGCTTTTGGGCATGGGCTACTGTCTGGGCATACTGATGGCAATGTATGCCCGGGGCTCCGACGCTGCCCTGCTGATGCTGTTTCCCTGTGCCATCACCATTGGCTTCCGGGTATGGGTGGTCCTGCCGGGCATGCACGTGCCGTTTTTTCAGGAGAGCGTGTTTTTCTACCTGTTCCGGTGTGCCCGGATCTACGATGCTCCTTTTACTCTGGGCTGCATGGCCTACGTCTGCCGCCGGTATGCCCTGCAATTTGATCGGGCGGAGCAGCTGGCCCGGGAGCTGGATGCCCGGGTCATTCAGCGGACAAAGGCCCTGACGGAGGAGACCGAGGCCCGGAAAAGCATGATGCTGAACATTTTCCACGACCTGCGCAGTCCCCTGTTTGCGGTCAGCAGTGGACTGGACACACTGGAGGCTGCACCGGAGGCCCTGCCGGCCCTGCTGCCCGCCTTACAGCAGCGGACGGCCTTTCTCCGCCGCCTGACGGAGGATCTGTTTCTGGCTGCAAAGCTGGAGCAGAAACAGGTGATGCTCAACGAGGACCGGGTATCTCTGGGGGAGGTCATCGCTGCAGTCTGTGACAGCTGCCGGGAGGAGGCCGAGAAAAAGGGCGTGGTGCTTCAGGCTCCCACGGCTTCGGAGCTGCCGGTGTGGGGCGACCAGATCCGGCTGCAGCAGATCCTGCAGAACCTGTTGACAAATGCCATTCACTACACCCCTGCAGGAGGGAGCATCACCGTCAACAGCCGGGTGGAGGCCGGTGCTGCTCTGGTGAGCGTCCGGGACACGGGCTGCGGCATTGCGCCGGAGGATCAGGCCGCCGTATTTGACCGGTATTTCCACACCACCACCTCTTCCAAGCACGATTCCACCGGTCTGGGACTGACCATTGCGCAGGAGCTTGCCCACCTGCACCACGGAGAAATCCTATTGGAAAGTGAAGTAGGCAAAGGCAGCTGCTTCACGTTAAAGCTCCCCCTATTATCCGCTTAACAGAGAAATCCCCCGCCATAGGCGGGGGATTTCTTTATAGCATCCGATTTGAATTTAAGCCAGCGGATCCCACAGCTTCATGGGCAGGGGCTCCTGATCCAGCAGGGCACGCTGGGCATCGCTCAGCAGGCTCTTGCGGACGGTGATCTGGTAGACATTGGCCTTGAACCACTTCTCGCTGCCGATGTAATAGCCCTTCTGGCCGGAGGCATCGCCCCAGCTGTTCTCGATCTTCCAGCGGTCAGCCTTGCCGTTCTCGTCCAGATTGACACCGCAGAACATCATGCAATGGTTCATGGTGCTTTCACGGGTGAGCAGCCGCTCGGCCTTGGTCATGCCAAAGGTCAGGCCGCCCAGCACCTCGCCATACTGGAAGCAGTCGGGGTCCCAATAACCGTTGGCGCGGTCGCCGTCGGGGTGGCAGTCGCAGCTGAACATGACCCCCTCCCCTGCCTGCAGCTGGCGGATGGTCAGATCCTCCAGCTCCTCCTGCGAGAGGTTCAGCCAGAACATATTCTCCTCCACCACGTCACCCATAAAGGGCTGGCAGTAGGTGCGGTTCAGCGCATGGATGGGCGAGGAGATGATGACGACGTAATCATCCAGATCATTGCCCACATATTTTTCCAGGAAGGTGTGCGGGGTCAGGCTCCGGTCGCAGTGGTAGTGCTCATCCTTGTCGGTATACTCAAAGTCAAAGCTCCTGGGGGGCTGGCCGTAGAGGATGCACAGGGCGTTGTAGATCTCCGCCAGCATCTCCTCGCGGCGGGCGGCCGTGTCCTTTCCCTCTTTTGCCATGGCCCGCAGCTCCAGCGCATCCTCCCGCAGCTTGCGGTTCAGGATGGGCAGATACTTGGCCGTGCCGGTGGAGTGGACAGTTTCCGGCATGACCCAGGAGGGCACCACGCCGTACTTTTTGATCAGGCTGATGGCCATATCCCACTGGCCGCCGTCGGGCAGCGGGTTGCCCAGCAGGGTGTAGGTCTCACGGTCGGTCAGGTCCTGATCCGCAAAGTGGAGGATGTTCTCAAGGAAGAGATTTGCCTTTTCCAGCTTATCGTAGAACGCCAGATAGGTGGGAGAGAAGGAGAAATCCTCCAGATCGCACTTGGCGATCACCCGCTGGCGCAGGACGTTCAGGGTGGAGAACATCCAGCAGCGGCCGCTCTGCTTCTGGTTGGTGATGTTATTGGTCTTGACCAGCACAGAGAAGTCCATCCGCAGCCTGGCAGCGGCGGCAGGCACAAAGGCCGCGTCCGGCAGAGCCGTGCGGGAAACTGCATTGGACATCACATTCAGCTCCGGGCGGGCAGCATAGCCCTGCTCAAAGCGTTCCAGCATCCGGGCATCAATGGGAGTAACACGATTCATTTGATTCACGCTTTCTTTCTGAAAAGATCAATCCTTGAAATAAGCATTCTGCACGGCCAGCAGGACACCGGCACGGCTTGCGGCAAAGTTCAGGCCGCCCTGCAGGTAGCAGGTGTAAGGCTCACGCAGGGGGCCGTCGCAGGAGAGCTCGATGGTGCTGCCCTGGGTAAAGCTGCCGCTTGCCATGATGACCTCATCGGTATAGCCCGGCTCCGGAGAGGGTTCCGGTGCGGCATAGCTGTCCACGGGGCTGGCGGCCTGAATGCCGCGGCAGAAGCCGATGAGGGCATCGGCGGTATCGGCATCGAAGCAGGTCACGATATCGTTGTGATCCTCGCAGTAGCGCGGGATGGGCTTTTTGCCCACCAGCTCCAGCAGGCACTGGGCATAGATGGCGGTCTTGATGGCTTCACACACCACGCCGGGGGCATAGTAGAAGCCAAGGTACATATCACGGGGCGTTTCCAGCGTACAGCCCAGCTCCTTGCCCAGTCCGGGGGCGTTCAGGCGGTAGGCACACAGCTCCACCAGATCCTTCCGGCCCGCGATATAGCCGCCGGTGGGGGCGATGCCGCCGCCCGGGTTCTTGATGAGGCTGCCCACCACAAGGTCGGCACCGGCCTGGCAGGGCTCCTTCATCTGGGTGAACTCACCATAGCAGTTGTCCACAAAGATGATGATCTCGGGGTTGGCGGCACGGGCCGTGTCGGCGATCTTCTGAATGGTATCCAGATCAAAGGCATTGCGCTGCAGGTAGCCGCGGCTGCGCTGGATATGGCAGACCTTTGCCCCCGGGGCCTTTTGGGCGATCAGCGCGTAATCCGGGGTGAAGTCGGCCTTGAGGGGGGCTTCGTCGTACCGGATGCCGTAGTCCATCAGGGTGCCGGTGCCCTTGCCCTTGCCGTCCAGACCGATCACGCCCTCCAGCGTATCGTAGGGGCGGCCGGTAGCAGCCAGCAGGGTATCCCCTGCCCGCAGCAGGCCGAACAGGGCCACCGCCAGCGTATGGGTGCCGCTCTGGAACTGGCTGCGCACCAGTGCATCCTCTGCGCCCATCACCTCGGCAAAGATCTGTTCCAGCTTTGCACGGCCAGTGTCCCACAGGCCGTAGCCGGTGGTGCCCAGCATATCGGTGGAGGACATCTGGGTGTCGGCAAAGGCCTTGAGCATCTTGAGCTGGTTGAAATCGCGGATTTCCTCCATATGGCGGAAATAGGGCTGGCACAGCTCCATGGCCTTTTCGTCCAGTGCCAGCACTTCGGGTTTGTAATCAAAAAAGTGGTTAAGAATCGACATATCTGTTTCCTTAATTTAATGTTCTTGTATTTTCAGAAGCATGGACGCTCCGCTGGGCCAGAGGACAAGAGGGGCGTTTGTCGCGGCCTGCGGGCCGCGACAAACGCCAATATAAAATCGTTCTTCCTCTGAATATGCCCAGAGTGAAACGGAGGGCATTCAAATCGTCCGGCTCACGGCGCGGCAAAACGTACATACTCCCCCAGCTTTGCAAAGCCGAGGCGGGTGTAAAAATGCACCCGTTCCGGGGCGCAGAGGAACACCGGGTGCTCCCCTTCTGCTGCAAGGGCGTTGGCCATCTGCACGATGAGCCGCCCGCCGATGCCTTTGCCGCGCAAGGGCTCTGCAGTCTGGCCGCAGGCCATGTAGGCCTGCCCGTTTGCGACCGCATAGGCGCCCACGGTGCACACCGTCTGCCCGCCCTGCTGCAGCGCCCAGACCATGGCCCGGCCCCGGCTGCGCTTGGAGCACAGCTCTGAATAGGCATCGTCCCGCCGGGCGGGGTCCGTTGGATAAAGCGCCTGCGCCACCGTCATGGCGGGCGGCTGGGCGTCAAGGGTCAGACTGCTCCAAAGAGCATCCTCTACAGCAGGCAGGGGCAGCATTTTGCCGGGAGCAAGGCCGAACACGGTCAGCGTTTCGGCCCGGTGCCAGCCTGTGGGCGGCGGGCAGACACCTGCGTCCAGAATGACGCTCTCACAGCCGCAGAAGGCCAGAAAGCTCGCCAGCTCCTCCGGGTTTGCATGCCCGGCTGCCCATGCCGTGCGGCCGCTGAGTTCCAGCGCTAGCGTGGGACCAGCATAGAACCGGCCGGGCTGGCTTTTGCCGAAGATCTGCTGATCCAGCGGCAGCAGGGCGTCCAGCACCCAGCGGCCCCGGCAAGCGTTCCGGAAGCGGGCACGGCGCGCCGGGGTGTTGACCCGTGCGATCACTTGAGCGCGTTGACGATCTTCTTGAACTCACGGCCGCGCACCTCAAAGTTGGGGTACAGGTCGAACGAAGCACTGGCCGGAGACAGGATGATGATGTCGCCGGGCTTTGCGGCGGCGCGGGCCAGCTCCACAGCGTGCTGCATGTTGTCGGCGTGCTGGATGGGCAGCGCTGCTTCGTCAAAGCCTTCGCATTCGCGCACAGCCTTCTCGATACGGGGGCCGGTGGCACCCATCAGCACCAGGTTCTTGACGTGGGCAATGACTTCCGGTGCCAGCGGCTCATACGGGATGTGCTTGTCGTAGCCGCCCGCAATGAGGATGACCTTCTGGTTGAAGCTGCGCAGGCCCGCAATGGTGCGGGTGGGGCTGGTACCGATGGAGTCGTTGTAGTACAGCACGCCGTCCAGGGTGCGCACCGGCTCAATGCGGTGCTCTACACCGGTAAAGGTGCTGCCCACCTGCTGGATGGCTTCCACCGGCACGAGGCCCCACACGGCAGCCGCAGCGGCCAGCAGGTTTTCGATGTTGTGCAGGCCGCGCAGCTTCACGTCCTTCTGAGCCAGGAACGGGGTCACCACACCGTCCTCGGCCATGCAGAGCATGCCGTCCTTGCGCAGGAAAGCACCGTTGTCGGTGTCGTGCAAGCGGGTGAACCACACCTGCTTGCCCTTGCAGTCCTTCTGCATGGAGCGGCTGATCTCGTTCTCATAGCCCAGCACGGCACGGCAGGGCGGGGTCTGGTACAGCAGGATGTTGCGCTTGGCGTCGATGTACTCCTGCATATCCTTGTGGTGGTCCAGATGGTTGGGGGTGACGTTGGTCACCACGGCCACATTGGGGCTGGAATGCATGCTGATGAGCTGGAAGCTGGACAGCTCTACCACGGCCACATCGTCGGGGCTCACCTCGGGCAGCATGGGCAGCAGCGCTGCGCCGATGTTGCCGCCCAGATGTACCTTGCGGCCAGCGGCCTCGAAGAACTTGGCGATCAGGGTCGTGGTGGTGGTCTTACCGTCGGAGCCGGTCACAGCCACGATGGGGCAGGGGCAGAAATCAAAGAACAGTTCCACCTCGCTGGTGACCATGGTACCGGCCGCCATGGCATCCTGCAGGGGTTTCTCAAAGTAGCCCACAAAGCCGGGGGTGCGCATAATGATATCCTGGCCCTTGAAGCCGTCCAGATAGTTCTCGCCCAGGCTCAGGTCGATGCCCAGCTCCCGGATGGTGGCGGCGTAATCTCCGAAGTCCTCCACGCTCTTTTTCTGGTCGCACAGGGTAACGTGTGCCCCCAGCTCCACAAATTCTTTGATCAGGGTCTTGTGGCTGACGCCCGCGCCGATAAAGGCCACCTTTTTGCCCTTGATGAGCTGTTCGAGCTTCTGTTGATCCTTCTGCATAAAAACAGATCCTCCTTCGTACAGTATCGTATTCTGAACACGCCGGAACTGCCCGGCATTTGTGAGTTTCGCTGTACTATTATAGTCCATTTGGCCGCGCTTGGCAACGGAAAACCGTGCACTCGGCACCAAAAAGCGCGGTAAATTCACAAAAAGGCAATTGTTTTTTGTCTGTGATTCTGCTACACTTGTCGTTGCAGAGCCGTTTTTGAGGGTTTCTGCACCATGATGAACGGAATGAGGGTTTCTTTCTTGAATCGTTTTTTGCGCATGACCGCAGTGGTGCTTGCCGCTGCGTTTGCTTTTCTGCTTGCGGGCTGCGGCGGCAGCTCCGCCAGCACCAGCTTTACCTGGTTTGTGGACAATATCCCCGCAAACCTTGACCCGCAGGTAGCCACCAAGGCCGAGGATGTGATCGCCTGCGAGAACCTGTACGGCGGACTCGTGCGCCGCAATGCCAGCGGCGAGCTGGTGCCGGACCTGTGCGAGCGGTGGGAGATTTCCTCCGACGGGCTCACCTATACCTTTTATTTAAAGAGCGGCCTGACCTACACCGGCACGAAAGGTGCCGCCACGGACTACGCCATCACTGCTGAAGATTTCGTGTATGCATTTCGCCGGGTGTTCGACCCCCAGACAGCCTCGCCCTATGCGGTGGAGTTTTCTGCCATCCAGAACAGTACCGCCGTGCTGGACGGCACTGCCGACCCCGGCACGCTGGGCGTGTCGGCCATCGGAGAACTGACGCTGGTGTTCCGCCTGAGCGAGCGGGACGACACCTTCCTTTCCAAACTCATCCTGCCGGGTGCCATGCCCTGTGACGAAGCCTTTTTTGAGAGCACCCGCGGCACCTACGGTCTGAGCAGTGCATCCACTCTGTCCAGCGGCAGCTTTTACATCTACAACTGGACGGCCAGCGGCCTGTTCCTGCGCCGCAGTGCTGCGTCCCCGCTGGTGAACAACCTGCGCCTTGTGCAGAACACCAGCAACACCGACAAGAGTGCCGCCCAGCTCATTGCAGACGAAAAGTGCTCGGCCGCCCTGGATGACACCGCCGAAGCCACTTCCCTGCAGAGCGTGGAATACTCCGACACCACCTGGGCCCTGCTGTTCAACGCATCGGAAGGCTCGGTGTTCGCGGTTGCATCCCTGCGGCAGGCGCTGGCCGGCATCGCCCTGCAGAACCTGTCGGTGCCCTCCTCGGGGCTGTTCACGGAGGTGACCGGCCTTGTTCCGGACGGCCTGACCGTGGATGGCATCGACTACCGCGATGCTGCCGGGGCCCTGCTGCCCACCATCCCGGATGCAAAGGCACTGTACATGCAGGCCCGGCAGGGCATGGCCAGCTCCGACTTCAACGGGGTGACCATTCTGCTGCCCCAGGGCTCCGGCCTGACCGAGACGGTGGAGCAGATCAACGGTGCCTGGCAGAAAGACTGTTCCCTCTTCTTCTCGGTGGAAGAGGTGCCGCAGGAGGAGTTCGACGCCCGCCTTGCCAGCGGCAAATACACCATCGCACTGGCTCCCATCCGGGCCGAGGGCGGCAGCGTATACCAGATGCTGCAGCAATTTGCCGGAGACAACAATCTGACCGGTCTCACCGACCCGCTCTATGCCGGGACCCTGTCTGAAAGCATCCAGCGCACCGGCTCCGCACGCTGCCAGCTGCTGCGTGAATGTGAACGCCAGCTGCTGGAGGGCTGCACCGTGGTGCCGCTGGCCGCCCAGCAGAAGCGTCTGCTGGTGGCTGACGGCGTGGAAGGGCTGGTGTTCGACCCCTTCACCCCGGTACTGGACCTGACCTACACCACGAAAAACTGACCCGACCGTTTTCGGCGCGATCCGCTCTTGACATTTGTCCCCTGCTTTGCTACAATGATAAAGCAGTGTGCAGGGTTAGCTCATCCGGTAGAGCGACTGCTTCCCAAGCAGTAGGCGGCGGGT
>ERZ838399.3029-NODE-3029-length-11361-cov-3.748275_pt1 | contig 11361 bp, 10 predicted proteins | sample MGYA00519683_ERZ838399 | MGnify/ENA primary metagenome ERZ838399 (study PRJEB31850, sample SAMEA3708833) | human gut metagenome | biome: human gut; feature: human-associated habitat; material: faeces | place: China | collected 2014 ...
CTGCTTACAGTAACAAGTGATGTCTTAATGAAATCAGAAAAAGCAATACAAATTTTTTTACTTGCAGTTGGTCTCGTTTTTTTTCTTTTTGGGATTTTCCGTGGAGAAGCTGCAACTGTACTTAGTAAAGCAATAAAATTGTGTATGGAGTGTGTCGGAATTGGATAAAAAATTAAAATCAAACAAGAACTATCTGGTTGGTTTCCGCGGATGTTTTCAGGCAACTGCAACACTGCTGACCAATCTTCATATTCCGAATCTGTTTAAAGGAAAACTTTATCAGGGAAAGCTAAAAACAATATGTGCACCAGGGCTGAACTGTTACTCTTGCCCATCTGCCACAGGTGCCTGTCCGATTGGAGCTTTCCAAGCTGTAGTCGGTTCATCAAAATTCAAGTTCACCTACTACATCACCGGATTCTTTATCTTGCTAGGAGTTCTATTAGGACGATTTATCTGCGGTTTTCTCTGTCCGTTTGGATGGTTTCAAGATCTGTTACATAAAATTCCAAGTAAGAAACTATCTACTGCAAAACTAAAACCCATGAGGTATCTGAAATACGCAGTTTTAGTCATCTTTGTTATACTACTTCCGACATTTGTAACTAACTCGCTGGGTATGGGAGACCCATTCTTCTGCAAATACATATGTCCACAAGGCGTACTTGAAGGTGCAGTTCCACTGTCACTTGTTAATCCAGGAATCCGTGCGGCACTTGGGCGCTTATTTATATTCAAGTTTACAATTCTTGTATTTGTAATCATCTTAAGTATTCTGTTTTACCGTCCATTCTGTAAGTGGATCTGTCCACTTGGCGCTACCTACTCGCTGTTTAACAACATATCATTTCTTAAGATTAGGGTAGATTCTGAAAAATGTGTTAGCTGTCAAAAATGTAGTCATTCCTGCAAAATGGATGTAAATGTAGTAGACACACCAAATCACCCGGAATGTATCCGGTGTGGAGCATGTGTGAAGGCCTGTCCAACGAATGCGATCTGCTATCATTACGGATTTTCAAGCAAGAAACAGGCTGACAATAAATAAGCTAAAATGAATCAAATAATATTCAAAAGGAGATTAAAAATTATGAAAAACAAAACAAGTAGAGTAAACAAAATGAAATTGAAAAAAGCAATTGTGGCATCTCTTGCCATTTTTATTCTTCTTGCATTCACAGGTTGCGGAACTTCATCTAGTTTGGCAACAACTGAACACACAAAGCAGGAAAATCCTTCTAAAACAGATTCAAACATGTCGGCTGAACCGAATGAAAAGCTGAATGACCTTTTTCAACAGGAAAACCAGATCTTTGCAAATCACAAAAATGTATGGGACAAGGCATTTGACCTTATGAGTAAGAACATTGACGGTGATCCCATGAATGAAGACTACGCAGACTTTCTTGCAAATACAATAGAATCACACAAAGATTCTTTCTCCAAAGAAGAATATGTTACTCTGAGTAAAGACATCAAAACGATTCGTGGCATTGAAGAAGAGATTGCAAAACTAGAAAAAGAAATTGCCACATCTGCTTCTTCCAGCAGTAGTTCCTCCAGCTCAGCTGACTCTGCTGGTGTGTTCCACGGTTTCAAAGGGAAAGATCTGGATGGTAACGATGTAGATGAAAACCTATTCTCCAAAAATAAAGTTACGGTTGTAAACTTCTGGTTCAGCGGATGCAAGCCTTGCGTTGAAGAACTTTCTAAACTGAATGAATTAAATGATAAAATTAAAAAAATGGGCGGCGAAGTTGTTGGTATCAATACAGACACATTAGATGATAATCAGGATGGGATCAAAGAAGCGAAAGACATCCTCAAGTCCCAAGGAGCTTCCTACAAAAACTTGACTTTCGCTTCCGATTCAACAGTTGGAAAATATGCAGGAAACATTATAGCATTTCCAACAACAGTTCTCGTAGATAAAGGCGGAAATATCATTAGCGAACCTTTCATGGGCGGAATCGATGATCAAGCAAACTACGAGCAATTAACGAAACAAATTCAGTCCATACTTGATCAGGAATAATTCATTTACTGAAGATTTATGCTTTTTTATGTTATATATGAATGCTTGATTCCGTTTATCAGAAAGCGCGTGAAATAAACGATGAACTGGAAGAGCTTTTAAAGGATACTTTAATGAATTAACTTTCGAAAGAGTTCCGGTATAAAAACGGGGAGGTTTCCCTCCCCCAAAAATTTTTTAAACTTACACAAAAAACTTGACAAACCCATGGAATACGTTATGTGGAACAGGAAGAAAGCTATACTGATGTGGTATAAAAAAAGTTGACACCTCATTCTCAAGGATTTGAGATATAATCAAGAGGATAAGGAGAGTGGACAAAATGGCAGGAAACAGACAATATGACCATGAATACAAAGTACAGGCGGTGAAACTCGCTAAAGAAATCGGACAAGCTAAGGCAGCTAAAGAACTGGGAGTGCCAAGGAATACCCTGTATGGCTGGGTACATGCGAACCGTCTTGGCAATCTTGATCTTGGAGCTGGCTCACAGACTCCACAAAGTGCCATGACGCTTAATGAAGAACTTTTAAGGCTCCGTCAACAGGTAAAGGAACTGGAGAAGGAAATCAGACTTTTAAAGAAAGAAAACGACTTTTTTGAGGAAGCCAGTGCTTTTTTCGCCGCGAGCCGTCTGAAGTCAGCAAAAACGAAAGAATGAAGTTTATTGCATTAAAAACAAAAGACGGCAGCTCCAAAGGAAATATTACCTTTTTCTGCAGGGTTCTCCATGTAAGCAGACAGGGATATTACCAGTATCTTGTCATGAAAGACCGCCCATGGAAATATCAGCCACTGGCAGATGCCATGAAAGATATACTTACAGAAGATATCTGCAATGATACGTATGGCCGTACCCGCATGTATCAGGCATTGACGATGAAACAGCCGAAAAATGTGGATATTCCCAGTGAACGCACTGTTTACCGTGTCATGGAAGAGATTGGGATCAGTCATCATCCCAGACGCAAACCGAACGGGATCACGAAAGCGGACAGGGAAGCCAGAAAATCAGAGGATCTGTTAAAGCGTGATTTCCACGCAGAAGAACCGCTGACAAAATGTGTTACAGATATGACAGAGATCAAAGGCTGTGATGGGAAACTGTATGTTTCAGCCATTTTTGACTGCTTTGATTCCAGCGTGATCGGTTTGGCAATGGATACAAATATGAAAGCCTCTTTATGTAAAGAGACACTGGAAAATGCTGCTAAAGCGTATCCTAGTATCCGTGGAGCCATTATCCATTAGTATACCAGCCAGCTTTACCGGGAAGCGATACAGAAATATGGCATACAACAAAGTATGAACAGCGCAGGTGGCAGGTGCCACGATAATGCCCGGTGTGAGAGCATGTGGGCAAGAATGAAAACAGAACTGCTATATGATCGTTATGATACAGAGAAAATGACTACGGATGAACTTAAGACAATCATCTGGAGATATTTCACCAGTTACTGGAATAACAGGAGGATCTGCTCCACTAATAGAGGTCTTCCCCCAATGATCAAAAGACAACAATATTACGCTTCCCTGAAGGAAGCAGCATAGGGTTCAAAATCCTTGAGGAAAATGTGTCAACTAATATTGACAATATCAGACGATGCAAACCGCGCCATCAAAGTGGTGCACGATAAGTTCTTCGGCAACGAGGACTGACCGATCGGTCTTTCCTTTTTTGAAGCAGCGTGTTATACTATGGAAAATAGTGTAACGCGCTGCTTTTTTCAGCAGACGGAAGGAGTTCGAAACGATGATTTATCACTGCGAGGATCGCACTTGTAATTATTGGGATGAAGGCGAAAAGCTGCCGGAGCGCTGTCCGCAGTGCGGCCGGAAATTGCTGCGCGCCAACGAGGCCGATATGACCGGAGATGATTGGACGGCTTTAGGCAACACCCTTTGGGATGCAGAGGCATCGGATAAAAAGCGCATGGTGGATTGTTTTCGGAAAGCTGCATATCTCGGCAGCGCATGGGGCGTATGCAATCTGGGCATCTGCATGGAGCAGGGAAACGGCGTGGAGGCGGATCCGGTTCAGGCTTTTTGGCTTTATCAGCAGGCGGTGGAAATGGGGAGCCTGAATGCGGTGTGCTGCTTGGGCGTGTGCTATCAATACGGCATTGGCACGGCTCCGGACGCGAAACAGGCTGCCGAGTTATACTGCAAGGCGGCGGAATACGGTTCGCCCCGCGGACAGATGCTGCTCGCCCGCGCCTTCCACGACGGGATCGGCGTGGAAGCCGACGCTGCTGAGGCCGTGTACTGGGTGCGCGCGGCGGCGTATCAGCGCTACGGTGAAGGTATGCACCGGCTGGGCGTATGCTATGAATACGGCGACGGCGTGGAGCAAAACTGGGAGCATGCTGTGCATTGGTTCCGCGAGGCGGCAGAGAGTGGCGTGGGCGTGGCAATGACGGATCTGGGATACTGCTATGAAAAGGGCTGCGGCGTGGAGCAGAGTTGGGAGCAGGCCTTTTCCTGGTATCGCAGAGGTGCGGAGTGCGGCTATCCGGTTAGCATGAGCAATCTGGGCTTGTGCTATAAAAGGGGATATGGCGTGGAGCAGAATTGGCAGGAAGCCGTAAAATGGTATGAGCAGGGCGCACAGTGTGGCCATTTGCAATCCATGAATAATCTGGCATACTGCTACGAGCGCGGCGAAGGCGTGGAACAGAACGAAGACAGGGCGCTTTACTGGTACCGGCGGGGAGCTGAGGCAGGAAGTGATTACTGCATGTACTGCCTTGGCTGGAATTACAGCAATGGCGAAGGCGTGGAACAAAATATGACGGAAGCGATCCGTTGGTATACTGCTGCCGCCGAGGGCGGAAATGCTGATGCCATGCATAATCTCGGCTGGCATTACGACTACGGCGAAGGCGTGGAACAGGATATGAAAAAGGCAATTTGCTGGTACGAACGAGCAGCAGAGCAGAACCATCCGGCTGCCATGAATAGCCTGGGCGAATGTTATGCGATGGGACGGGGCGTGCCGCGGGATTTGGAAACGGCCATGGAATGGTATCGCCGCGCGGCGGAGCTGGGCGAAGCCATGGCGGATTACAACATGGGATGGCATTTGGAGCAGGCAGGGAAGCTGTCTGAGGCGTATGCCCATTACCGCAAAGCTGCCGATGGGAATGACGACAGCGCCTGGTGGGCGTTGGGGCGTTTTTATGAAAACGGCGTCGTCGTTGCGCAGGACGGAAAGGAAGCGCGCCGCTGTTATGAAACTGGCGAGAAATTGGGCAGTGTGAAATGCAAAATGCGCTTGGCGCGCTGCAAGCTTTTGGGTATCGGCGGCCACAGGGCAAAGAAAGCCGGTTTGGATCTATGCCGTCAGGCGTTGGAATTGGCAAAGGAGAGCAGCGAAAAAGAGGATTACGGCTATGAAGCCGAAATGAATCTTTTGCGGCGTACCATTGCGGAAAACGAATCATAAAGGACGAAAAAAGGGACGCTTCGGCGCAATGTCATTAAGTTAATCTAAAAAACCAGCCGTTGAGGGGTGGAAAGATGCTTTCCTCTTCTTAACGGCTGGGTGCTTTTTGGGCTTTTGCATTTAATTAATCGCAAATTTTAACAAAATGTAAAGAATTACCCAATCCGCTTGCTTTTTCCGTCGCATGGAGATAGAGTAAACTAAACGCCGTGGTGAACGGTGTTCGCAAGCAGAATTTGAGACAGCCAAAATGTGAGAGTTTAGCCAAAATTGATTGAATTTTAGAAGTTTTTGATTGCTTTTATTTGAGAGTTAGCCTGAATTTGAGAGAATAAACACACAGCCAAAGGAAAAGTAGCGAGCATTTTGAACATCAAGCGTACACGCCCCCGAAAGGCGTGCGTTTGGTGTTTTCTTCTTTCATCCGGCGAATTTTCGTTCGGAGGCTAACTCTCATGGTATCTCGTATTAGGACGGCATTGAACGCCGCTATCAGAAACGCCACGGCGCACTACAACCGTGGCAGGGAATTTTCACGGAAGCGCACCCTTACACGCGAAACGGTCATACGCCTTTTGATTAGCGCGGAGGGCGGTAGTTTAGCTAAGATTTTGCACGATGCGGGCATTCAAGCTACCGCGTCGGCGCTCAGTCAGCGCCGCGCTCAAATCCCGCCCGAAGTGTTCCGCACAGTTTTCACCAACTTCAATTCCACTTGCGCCGACAATGAGTTCTTTTGTGGTTATCGTAGAGAGTGTTGTCGTAAATGGGGATACCTGCGGCGGCAAAGGCACTGTCATAGAGTGCGCCCCGGCACATCTGTGTCTCCGGCGCAGAGAAGATGGACGAATACATCCAGCCGTGGCTGTACGCCTCAACCATGGCGACGTAGCTCATTTCTTCCCATGTGTCGCCCTCAATGGGCAATCCATAGGCGCGGCATAGCATGACCGACCATTGGCGGACGGTCACGGGTGCGTCCGGAGAGAAGGTGTCCGCGCCGGTGCCGTTGGTAATGCCATGCTCTACCAGATAGGCGATGCTCTCAGCATAGGGTGCGTCCGGGGCAACATCGGAAAAGGGGCTGTCCGCCGCAAACGCTAGAACGGTCATCAGCAGGGGCAGTAGGAATGTCGTGCAAAGTACAGATAGTTTTTTCCGCATAAAGTTCTCCCTTCAAAGTGATAGCCGGTGCTGCTGCACCGGCTATCGGATAAATAAATGGCTTCTTTGCGGGGGGCAAACTGTAAGGAAATTTAGGTCGCTTTCAAGATCCAAAACGTTTACGAAAGATTACCACTTGCTCATAATCTTGCCGTACATCTGGAGCTTTTCCTGATCGTAGCGCTGCACCATCAGCATGACGTGCTCGCCCACCATGAAGTCCGCATCCTCGTGCTGATAGGAGTAGTTACACATACAGGTCACGCCATCAGGGAGGTTGCAGAACACGCCGCCGCTATATTTTCCGGAGATCATCGCAAAGCGGCGGGAGCCTACAGGGTGACGCTCCTCCGCACCAAAGAAGGGGTTGACTTCCGTTTCTTTCGCGGAAACAATCAGTTCACCAGTATGGGGGTGATACTCCTTTACAATGCAGTCGATCTCCGAACCCGGGTGGAACTCCGTGCGAAGATCCGGGATGGCCGCGTAGCGGATCTCTTTCTGCGTCATATCAAGGTCGTAACCATAGCAGTCCACAAGGCAACGGCGGGGGCCGACCGCCAGCATCCTGCAGGTAATGCGGGAGCCGGCGGTATGAAGATCCTCACGGGCAGCAAAAAAGCGGCGCTGGCTGCGACTGGCCTGACGGCGGGACGCCTGTGCACGGTTAGCGGTACGCTCCACCTTGGTGACGATTACATCGATGCTGGCCCCCACCATATTTCGAAGCACGAAGTCGGGTCGCTCCTCTCCCAGTTCCCACATTTCGGACTCGCGGGTCAGAATGGGGATGCGATACGGCACCACAACGGCACAGAGTTCCCGCTTATTTTCAAGCATTCTTGCCTCGCTGCGCGGAAGGTATCTTGCGTAGAGATCCACACCGATGATCGTTCCGGTAATGGCGCTGCGGCCGCGGAAAGAGGCATAGATGGAGTTCCATTCTTTCCGTTCCTCTTCGCTCAGCCCCCGATCCAGTTCATTGAAGTCCAGCTCGTAGAAGAGCGTGCGCTCGCTCTTTTCATCCGACGCATCAAACGTTTCGGCGTTATCTGCTGCCAGGTATTCATCCTCCGCAGGTTCTGCAGCGGCTTCTTCCGTGACCGGCTCTTCAAAGCCCCAATCCGCTCCATCGGCCTCAGAACCATGCGGCGCAGATGCGGGCAGATTTGAATGCAAATCCTCTGCTGCCTCAAGAAATTCCGACGTCTCTTCGTGCAGTTCCGCTTCTTCCGCTCTCTTCTCAACAGTATCATTTTCTTCTTGGGATGCAGTTTTTTCTGCTGCAGATAGTCCAAACGGCTTCGCCTCGGCTGCCTCCATTGCAGGAAGCGTCTCCGACTGCTCTGCCGTTTCCTCCGCAGAAAGATCTCCCTCCGGCAACTCTGCGGGAACGTCGCCGGTATCTGCGCCTGCCTCGTCATGCAGCACGCTACCCGCAGGGACACTCCCCAGAGCGGTTCCTTCAACGGCAGTATTTACAATCTCTTCTTCAGGGGTAACTTTTTTCCTTGCCATATAATGTTCCTCCTAAGTGTTATATTTTTTCCGGCTCATTGGAGCCAAAAAAGCGATGAGTACCGTCCTTCTGTCGGGCGGCGAAAAAGTGATGCCGGGGCAGATCGATTTCTCCAAAGGAACCGCTCTCGGAAATCCAGATGATCCGCTCGCCCTTCATACGGGGGACGGTTGCAATGTGAGTAGCGGCGTCCAGCCATGCCACGCTGAAAAGGTATCCGGCCCCCTTTCCGTTTCCGGTAAAGCGCAGGAGAAATGGTTCATGCAGTCCGTCTTTCGAGTAAAATCCGGGCTGCACCAGAGCATGGAGCTGGCGGACACGCAGGTACTTAAACTCCTTGAGTATTTCGAGAATATACTTTTGCTGATTGGATAGCAGCATTGATCTTCCTCCCTTCAAACTACTGCGCAGATGGCGTTGAGATATGGGTCGATCATAAGATCGCTCTCACTTTCGGCAATGCAGTTGAACAGCACTGCCATGGTGTAGGCCGTGCTGTTTTTTACATTCCGCTCCTGATTGGCGCGGAGCTTACTCTCTGCCTCCCGCAGGATCATGCCGTCCAGCCGTCTGAGCTTTGCCCGCACGCGGCTTTGCGGAAGCGTGGCATTGCCAATACGGAAGCTGTCGGCATAAAAAAGCCGCTCAATGGCGTTTTCAAACACCAGAGCGGTTTCCGGTGCGAAGCATTCAAGCTCGCAGCCGTCCAAAATATCCAAAAGTTCTTCTTCTGCGTCCCCGTCGGTCCGTCCTGCGCTGGGGCTCTGACAGACGGACGGACTTCCATATGACTTTGATCAATCTTTCTTTTTTCTTTCTTACTTGGCGTCAATTTCTGCGGTTCTGGGAACGCGGATTTTGCAGTTCTTGAAGCGCGATCTTCACGATTCTTGGACAGCAGATTCTGCGGTTCTTGGCATGCTGCTGAGGGTTTCCCGTCAGCAAGATCCTCCAGATCCGAGGTTCTTGAACCGCGTACTTCCGATTCATCCTCCGTGATAAACGGCGCACAGGAATAGTCCGGATCTTCGATCGGTGTGACACGGGCAAGATAGATCTGATTGGCATCACCTCGCCCGCAGCGTTTTTCCCATACCAGCTTGAGCTCCACCAACTTCTTAAAAGCTGCCGTGACCCGCTGCTCACAGATGCGCAGCTCTTTGGCAAGCGCTTTGCGAGGAAAGATCACAAAGACCTCGCCGCGGTCATTGACCCAACCGTTTTTGCGGGAAAGCTGGAAACGGTTTAAGAGAAAGGTGTAGGTCACCTTGGCATCCAGGCTCATCTCGCAGTAACGTGGATCAGAAAATAACCAGCGCGGCATCTGCATATGATAAATACTCTGCACATCTGTCTGGCACATCAGTTGGAAAGTTGGACGCTCCTTCATTTTCGCTGCCCTCATAATGGGCACCTCCTCTTTCTTTTTCGACAGCCATGAGCAAAACTCCAAAAGAGTAGTAATTGCAACGGTTTCCGGTCATGGCTGAAACCGAAAATCACTCATATGATATAGAAAGCGGAGCCCCTTTTTGGTAAAATTGACTTGAGAGAAAACCAACCAGAAAGGGGCTGGCCGCTATCTACCGACAGGAAATCATTCAGGATGTGACATTGTTTACATCCCAAAGCGCCGCTGCGTTCTACGACAAGCTTTTCAGCAGTCTGGACTTCACGTTGCCCAGAGCGGCAACCGGGCGGCGGGGCTTTCCAAAGGAAGCCATGGTCTGTGCTTTTATCGTTATGAAATGCGAGGGCTTCTCACAAATCACAGATTTGGCGGATTATCTGGACAATAACCGGCTTATTGCCCACTACTGCGGTTTCAACATCATGAAGCCGCTGCCGTCCTACTGGACCTATGACCGTTTCCTGCGGCAGCTGAACAACGGTGCGTTGAAGTCGATTATGGCCAATCTGGTGCGGAAGCTGTATGAGCTGGGCGTGGTGGATGCGTCTTTCGTTGGTCTGGATTCCACACCCATCATGGCGAACACGAAGCAGAACAACCCGAAGTCCTTTGCGAAAAGCAAGTTCTCCAAGGAAAACCACCCCAAAAGCGACCCGGACTGCGCTCTGGGCGTCCATTCGGCCTCCAACCAGCACAATGAGCGGCGGTATGAGTTCTACTGGGGAGACAAAAGCCATGTGCTGGTGGACTGCATCTCCGGCCTGCCACTCTACGAGCTGACCACCCAAGCCAACATCATGGATTCCACAGTTGCCGTTGACATCCTCGCCGCAGCCAACCAGATCCTCCCTTTGCAGGGATGTTCCTTTCTCGCGGATAAGGGCTACGACGCGAAAAGCATCTACAACACCGTGAAATCGGTCTATGATGGGGAAGCCTTTATCCCCCTCAAAAAACGCAATTCCAAGAGCAAAGCTCTTCCGGCAGGTAACTTGATCTGTGATGCTGGACTGGCTATGCACAAAGATGGCAAAACCACCGACAATAATCGTACCCGGCAGAAATTCTGCTGCCCATTCCGTCAGTCCAAAACCGGCGTTTGCCCTTGTAACCACAAAAACTGGAATAACGGCAAGAAAAACCGGGGCTGCACCAAGTATAAGACCATTCCAACAGACTACAGACTTTCCATTGACCGCAGCTGCCTCTGTTTCAAGAGGACATACGCCTTGCGTACAGAGTGTGAGCGTTACAATTCCCGCTTCAAATCCACAGGTCAGGAACGGCTGTGGGTGCGCAACGGCACAAGCGCGGCAAACCTCAATACACTGGCCCACATCTCCGCCCTGGCGGTTGCGTTGGCCGCCGTTCTGCACGGCTCTCACTCCTACCGTTCAGCCAAACAGCTTCGGCGTTCCGCCTGATCTGTCTTTTCCATACCTTTTGCAGGCGCGGGGTTTACCGTGCTATGGTTTTTGCGCCCTTGAGATGCCCCTAAACTCTTTCGATTCCCATTTGCCTGTTTGCGGGCCGCTCTTTCCAACTGTTTTGCTCATCTCTTTTGTATTTGCCCATGGTTTTGGGCATAAAAAAAGAGCGCCTATCCATCCCCGATGCGGGGCAAATAGACGCTCTATGTACATAAGGATATTCAATTTTATCCGCTATAACAGCATGGTACTCAAAACATCCGCCTTTTTTGATTAGCAGGTTTTTTAGCACGATTTTTGGTCTGATTAGCAGGAAGGGCATTTTCATTAGCAAGAACAGCCCGTTTTCTGCTAAAA
>ERZ838399.3032-NODE-3032-length-11357-cov-7.994868_pt1 | contig 11357 bp, 10 predicted proteins | sample MGYA00519683_ERZ838399 | MGnify/ENA primary metagenome ERZ838399 (study PRJEB31850, sample SAMEA3708833) | human gut metagenome | biome: human gut; feature: human-associated habitat; material: faeces | place: China | collected 2014 ...
TTATCCATACAATCAGTCCCTTCTGGCTTTTCGACTGATTGTATTATACCATATTCCCCATTATAGAACAAGTGTTCTGTTTTGCTTTTTATATTTATTTTTGCAATTCATCTCCCACCTGTAGAGGAAGGAGAATTCTTGCTATAATTTGTTAAAATAAAGAAATAACTCCGCAACATGATACCCTATTGTATCATGCCGCAGAGTTAATTTCAAATTTCAATCACGCAATTTCCAGTCATGAAAATATTTCCGTTACAGTTCACGCAAAATGTCATTTATGAAAATATTATGATGTACAACTGTCTTTTTCTAGCCGCGTTTCTTTACAGCATACATTGTAGTTGTCAGAGCACCGCCTGCGATCGCAAGCATTACAAACCACAGAACCATTGCACTGGTATCTGCTGTCTTCGGAGCTTTCGCTGCAGATGTATTATTTGCAGTAGCAGCTGTTGTTTTATTAACCGTCTGATTTGTTTTGTTGGAAGCTGCTGAGCCATTTCCATTCGTTTTGTTATTGTTTACAGTCTGATTCTTGTTCTGATCTGTATTGGTATTTCCATTGTTATTAGATCCATTGTTATTGCCTGCATTGGAGTTATTGCCATTGTCAGATCCATTGTTATTAGAACCGTTATTATTGTTATCGGAATTGTTCTGTTTTACAGTGAATACAAATTTTCCTGTAGAACCTGCATAATTTCCAATACCAGTTACAAGGATTGTATACTCACCGGCATTTACAAACTCAGCACCTGCAAAATCTGCAGCATTGCTATCGCTTCCATATGTATAAGATACAGTATAGTCAATGCCTTCTGTCAGAACGGTATCACCGTCTTTGATTGTCAGAGTCGGTGTCTTGCTCTGTCCGTCATAAATTGCAGAATCAGAATCTGCTGCAACATCAAATGTCATCTGTTTCGGTTCAATTGTGAATGTTTTTGTTTCTGTTCCGTAATACTCACCCATACCTGTTACCGTTACAGTGTAGTCACCAGCATTTACATATTCATCTGCTGCACTTCTCTGTGCCGGCTGTGTATAAGTAACGAAATAATCAACGTCCTCTGTCAAAACTTTTTCTGTATCAGCCGCATCAGTAACTTTAACAACCGGTTTTAAAACTTCTCCGTTGTAAACCTGACTCTCGATATCAACAACATTGATAAATTTTGTTACCTCAGGAGTTTCAAATTTATCCAATGGTGGCTGAGCGTCAATACCAGTCTTCCAGTACAGTTCTGCAAGTGGATCATTCTCAGTTGCACCCATCACAGTACCATCTTCCATATGACGATATTGTCCTGTCACTTTAATGGTTCCTTCTGTTGCTTTTCCAGCTTCTGCTTTGTTTGACTCATTTGCTGTTGCACCCTGTAAAAATGCAGATTTTGTAGCAATGGTACCATTTCCGGTTACAGCGTTTCCGCCATTTCCCCAAAGTACATCACCACCGATTGCTGTTACTTTTCCATTTCCATCAATCGTTGCATTGTCAAGATCGATTGCTACACCGCCCTCTCTGTAAAGCAGTGTCTTTCCGCTTCCGCCGTAAGCTACCAGCTGTGAACCATCTTCCAGATGAAGTGTTCCGTTTGATACGCGTAATGCAGTCTGACCGATCTCATTTCCTGCGTCATCACCTTCGATGTATACGTTTCCTTTGATCGTTACGTTTCCTGTAACAGTTACTACTGGCTCAGACGTTGTACGATCTGTAAGATTTCCATTTGCTAGATAGTTCGCATGAGAATAAATTGCTGCGTTTTCAAGTGTTGCACCATCCTCTAAACGAAGCTGTCCACAGATAGAAGCACCTACTTTAAATTCTTCGTCATAAGCACTATAGTTCATGGAGAATGTTCCGCCATCTTTTACTTCAATGATACCCTGAACAACAGAATCATCTAATGTCAGTTTTCCACCTTTTTCAACAACGATACGAACGCTGCTGAGAATTTCCATATTTGTGATTGTCAGATCACAGCCATCCGGAATGTAAAGTGTCTGAGGAATATTTCCTTTTTCAACTTCTTTCCAGGCAAGATCATAACCAAGGTAACCGTAAGTACCACTTACCTGAGAACCAAACCATGCTTCCAGATCAGCAGGAACACGAACGCTCTCATCTTCTCCGTCTACATTGCTGCCAAAATTGCTAATTGCCCATGGCTCCATGATATCCCATGCATATTTGCCATTTGCATACTGTTTAAAGTTTTCTTTTACCAGCTGATCCGCAAGTTTTTCTTCGCCGGAATATACGTTAAACTGTAAGGTATTACTTGTTGCAGTACGTCCCTGCATATCTGTGATAGATACAGAAACCAGATATTTTCCCGGATCCTTTGGTGTTCCGCTAAGGCTCAGCGCACTGCTGATTGTCATATAAACACCCTGCATTCCGCTATCACTGTCTGCGCTTGTACCTTTGTCTGTATCCGGTACAATGTTAACTGTGCATTTTTTACCATCCAGATTAATGTTTGACATGTTGTCAAGCTCTTTCCAGTCACTGTCTGTCGGCTCTGTGCCTTTCTTCACCAATGCACCGTAAACGGTTACGTCACTGTTTTTGTTGGAAGAAGAACCACCGGTACTTGCACTTGATACAGTATCATAATTTGTCTGACCTTTGATTGCACTGTCAAATGTGCCTGCGATTTTTACATAAAGCTGATACGGATCGCCCTGTCCGTCATCTTCAACCAGAGATGCTTTTCCGCTTGGATCTACGACAAATTTCATAGTCAGATCTTCGTATCCATCTGCTGTGATTGTGATCACATCTCCACTTTTCAGAACAGCTGCATCATCGCTGGAACTGAAATTTGTCTCAGCAAACAGCAGTTTATTATCAGATGTATTTTGGTAATACTGACCACCATATATGAAACTTGCATAGCTTGCTTTTTTCCAGGTTTCACCATTTACTTTTACTTCTGTAATATCTTCTACATATCCATCTGCATTTGCAAAAGATACATTCCAGTTTCTATTGAAACTATCAAGAGAAATACTTACCTGATCAAGATTAATCTTGATTGGAGCTGCTTTCTTAAATATAGCTGTTACAGTTACATTTTCAGCCGGCATGGTAAAAGTATATTCGTTATCGGATTTTTTTGTTGTATCAACAGTTGTTCCGCTCTCACCTTTTACGGTAAGTGTATCCAGCTCATAATGTTTGTTCGGTGTAGTTGTCACTGTAACAGTATCACCAGCTTTCAGACTACTTGTTTTGTCTAAAGTAACTTTGCCGTTTTCAGCTGAATCTGCTGTTGCGGAATAAGTTTTCTCAGCTGGAGTAGAGTCTTTTACTACTGTTGCTGTGTAAACATCACTATAAGATACTGTCGTTTTTGTAATCTCTACAGTAAGATCTTTGTATCCATTTGCTGTAAATTTTACTGTTAATGGGTATGATACATTATCAGCATTTGCAATTCTGAATGCTGTATAGCTGCCATATGCTCCCGTCGCACTTCCAATATCCCAGATTCCAGTATCACTGCCAAATGAACTAATTGTTTTATTTTTGTATACGGTATCATTTACAGTTACACTGTCGATTGCATTCATCCATGTGGTATCCTCAAATTCAAGATTGAGAATCTCAGTCCACAATCCACTTTTTATGCAGGATTTCACCTCTGTCGGTGCATCCTTGCTTCCACTTCTCGTTGTCCCCTCTGCCGCCATCGCCGGTGTAACCACCATAGACAGCATCAATAATACTGACAGGAACAGCGATGCCATTTTCTTCCAAGTCTTTTTCATTTGCTCCTCCTTTTTTCCTAATCTTTGTTCCTCTTAGTTAACATTAGTTCTTTTAAGCTAACACCATGAAATACTATCAAACTCATGGTAGTTGTGTCAACCCAAAATATTCCATTTTTTCGTCGTTGAAAAATCTTTATCAAAAGTCAAAAAAAGAGACAGGCACTTTTCATTAAAAAGCACTTGTCTCTCATTTTTATGCGTAAAGCGGACATTCGCAATCCGCTTTCACTACTTGCTCATGAACGCAGTCACTTTGTACACTCAAAATGGGGAATATTTATTCTGCGTTCACATCCTTAATTACATAAATTCAGTTTTTCATTGCATCAGCATGCTTTCGCAAACTCTTTTAATTTTTCCTTTGCGGTCTCATTCAGGTTCTTCGGTACCTGAATCTGAACTACTGCATACTCATCTCCATGCACAGATCTGTCTTTCATTGACACAATACCTTTGCCTTTCAAACGGATCTTGCTGCCGGACTGTGTACCCGGACGGATCTTGCAGATCACATTGCCATTCAGCGTCGGCACTACGGCTTCGCCGCCCAAAACAGCTGTCGTAAACGGAATCGAAATGTTTGTATACACATCCATTCCTTTTCGTTCAAATCCGGCTCTGTCTCCTACTTTTACTTTCAACAGGAGATCTCCGGCTTCTCCACCGTTGAATCCCGGATTTCCTTTACCTTTCAGACGTACCGTTTTACCGGTATCGATTCCTGCCGGAATTGTTACTTTCAACGACTGAACCTGACCATTTTCGTCTTTCAGATGAATCATTTTCTCACAACCAAATGCCGCATCATCAAAACTTACGGTTACATCGGCATGGATGTCGCTGCCTTTCTGACGGAACTGACCACCATGGAAACCGCCCCCCTGACCAAATCCGCCAAAGTGACTGCCCTGTCCGAAGCCATCTGCACCGGAACCATTGCTGTAGTACTGGTGGAAGCCGCCATTTCCATCGCTGTGGAAACTGTAGCTTCTGTGTCCTCCGGATGAACCGCCATGGAACATATCTCCAAAGATATCTCCGAAAATATCTCCCATATCCTGTCCGTTAAAATGGAATTCCTGATAACCGCCATTCTGTGCGCCGCCTGCATTGCCATATCCGTAAGCGCCACCTTCCGGCATGCTTCCGTCAAAAGCCGCATGACCGAACTGATCATACAGTTTTCTCTTTTCCGGATCACTTAAGATTGAATACGCTTCCGTTACCTCCTTAAATTTCTGTTCTGCAGTCGGATCACCGGCATTTGTATCCGGATGATATTTTTTTGCAAGTTTTCGATATGCTTTCTTTATTGCTGTGGCATCTGCATTTTTTGCAACGCCAAGTAATTCATAATAATCCTGTTTTGCTACCATACAAATCACCATCCATTTCTGTTATTTACTATGTATGATCCAGTAGATTTCTGCTTCTATTTTTCTTTATCGTTCATTATTCTGTGAACTTTCTTGTAAAATTTTCCATATAAAATAGAAACTCTCATTGGATATAATAATTCCCCGGGAAACTCCCGGGGAAACATCGTTATCTGAATCATTCTCTACCGGTTTTCCCGGTTTTCTTTGTTCTATCTGTAATATAACATTAGTGTCACTGTATGTCAACAAGTTTTTTATTTATTTTCGCTTCCAATTCAGCAGCAATGCAGAATTGATAATAACCAGCACCGATCCGGCATTATGTACCAGCGCAATATCCGCTGCATCCACTGCAATGTCACTTCCAACACCACCCATGGCAATTCCGACATCTGCACGTTTCAGGGCAGGCGCATCATTGACGCCATCACCAATCATGCAGACTGCTTCTTCTTTTTTCTGATAATCTGCAATCCAGTTCAGTTTATCCTCTGGCAAACAACCTGCATGAACCTCTGAGATATGCAGTTGATCTGCAATGCTTTTTGCCGCATTCTCATGATCACCTGTCAGCAATACCGGTTGAACCCCAAGAGCTGTCAACTGATCGATCATTGCCGTACTTTCTTCACGAATGGTATCCGACAAAGCATTCAAGAATGCTCCGGCATTCTTGTTGCGAGGTGCGCGTCATGCAATTGCATGACATACTTCAACTGCGCACCTCTGTAATCCTGCCGGAGGCTATATCAGATGGGGGATTGGCTCCCACCACTGATACTAACTTGTTTCTCACCACCTATAGAGGTGGGAGTCATCTCCCATCTGATATAACCTGCTGCTTTCTGATCTACTGCAATATAAATTATGGTACATCCCTGCTGTAAATACTCCTTTGCCTCCGCGCACATTGTCATAAGTGCAATTTCTTCCACACCGGATTCCTGCATCAGTTCTTCATTTCCTGCCAAGAGCATTTTTCCGTTGATCACTGCGCTGACACCGCGTCCCGGAAGCATTTCAAACGTTTCTGCTGCCGGCAGATTTTTCTGACAGGACTCTTTGTAACAACTTACTACTGCTTTTCCCAATGGATGCTCTGACCAGAAAACCGTGCTTTGTTGCATTTCCAATCGCTGCCATGATTGCCGTCGGTGTCGCAAGTACCAGCGCACACGGACAAAATACAACCAGAATCGTTACCGTACGGATCAGTTCTCCTGAAATGATACAAGTAAATGTTGCTACGGAAAGTGCGATCACCACGATCCAGGTTGCCCATCGGTCTGCGATACCCACAATTTTGGTTTTTCCTGCATCTGCGGACTGTACCAGTTGGATCATTCGCTGAATGGAACTGTCTTTTCCAACTTTCGTCGCCTGCTTCCAGAATAATCGGCACACCACATAAAATAATGGAAATCCATGCCAGATCAAATGGCAATGGAGATACGTGAAAAATGCTGAGCAACAGTGCGATTCCACCGATGACCAGCAACGTAATATCTTTTTTAATGCCGCCTAATTCCAGAAATTCTTCTAATTTCTTCATTGCTTTTTTCATTTTTTCTCGCCTCCTATACCCTTGTGGGTATGGGCACATTATACCTATAGGGGTATAGGTTTTTAAGAATGTGTTTCTATTCATTTTAAGCAACTAACTTAATGAACTTGCAACAATTACTTTCATTCAGATACAGAATCGGATATTGTTATTACATAAAACATGCTATCACACACTATCACAGACAAAATCCTCAAACAAAAAAAAGACATCCCTGACAAGTTCTCCATTACCAGAAAACTTATCAGGGATGTCCTTAAACCCGAATTTTTTACTGCATATTTGCAAAACGCTCTACTGCCTTTGTAAAGTTCTCAATAGTTTTATCCGCATCCATACACTGTTTCATATCTGTTTTCCTCGCTTTTTATCCATCTATTTTTATTATTGTCCATCTATCAGAACTTTTGCAAATCCATAATGATGAATCCGATTTTTGGAAATCCCTGCTTCCAGAAGTTCTGTATCGTACTGCTTTTCTTCTATCTGACGCAATGCAGATTTTACGGTATCCTGTAACGAATATTCTTCTTCCACATCAAATACTTTAAATTCCAGAATCATCGCATTTTCTGCAACATTCCGCGGTATCAGCATCACATCGTAACGTCCATAACCACTTTCTCGGTTGGATTTCACCTGATATCTATCACGCAATTCTACCAGAAGTCCTAACATAAATCCATGATAAAAACGTTCCGGTTGTGATTTTGATGACGGATGTGTTCCACTGTCAAAATTACTGAACGTAGCCAACGCAACCTCATTCATATAAGCATTCATTTCCACCCAATAATGCATTTACAAACCGATTATATACAGAATTTGACACATCAAACCACCCACGAAACATCATCATAAACATTCCCATGGTTTCCAGATTTGTAATCTGAAGGTGATACCATTTTTCTCTCAACAATCCCCGATATTCAACCTCTACCGCTTTCAGATAACCACTCGCCAGTAAAAGACTCCAGATGGCATTTTCATTTTGATCCAACTGTTCAAAAATAATCTGTTCATCAAAGTGAACCACAATTTCTTTATTTTGAAGCAGCAGTTCCATCTGTTCCTTTATCTCCGACGATGCGGTCTGAATCAACCTGCTTACCAGACTGTTGGAACTCGTCGCTGCCCAGTAGGCATCAAATTTCTTTTTATCAAGAAAATTTGTAATAGACCATGGATTATAAATATCTCTCCTTTTTCCAAATACAAATCCATCGTACCTTTCCTTCACCTGATTTTTATATTCATTCAACCCAAACGTATCTAGCGATGCAAATACTTCTTGCTCTGTAAAACCAAAGCAGGTTTCATACTCCTCCGATGTTGTAGTAACCACATTCAGATTATTCAGATCAGAAAAAACAGATTCCTTGGATACTCTTGTAATTCCCGTCATAACTGCACGTTCCAAGTACGGATTTGTCTTAAATGCAGAATTAAACATGCTTCGGATAAAAGATGTAAATTCTTTCCAGTAACCGTATACATAAGCTTCCTGCATTGGCGTATCATATTCATCCAGCAAAAGAATTACTTTTTTCCCATAAAATCGATACAGATAATGAGCTAGGTCCTGCAGTGCACATTGTGCTGTCACATCATCCATCTGCGGAGATACTTCCGAAAACTGCCTTTTTTGCATTTCTGTCATGCAATTTTCCTGTAACAAAAATACATATTGCTGGTATAAATCCGACAAAATCCTTTTTATTTTTTCACTGCATCTGCATAATTTGTCTGCTTCACATCCGCAAAAGACAGGTAAATCACAGGATACGTTCCCTGAATACTGCGATATTTTTCATCCTTCCATATAGTAAGTCCCTCAAATAAATCCTCACGATCTGCATACTGATTTGAGAAAAAGCATTTGAGCATATCCATATTTAACGTCTTACCAAACCGGCGTGGACGCATAATAAGCGTGATACTGTCTCCGGATTCCCACCACTCCCTGATAAATTCCGTTTTATCCACATAAAAACGATTTTCTTTTCGGATATCCTCAAAGCCCTGATTTCCTATACTTATCACTTTCGGCATCTGCGCTCACCTACCTTCTTGACCTGTCAGTTCTATCTTTTATACCATAGCGAATTTTTCTGTTTCTAGCAAGTTCTTTCCTTTCGCATAAAAAATTTTGACACTTTTCATCTTTACATTTTCTATGCTTTTCATCAAGATATCATACCCTTAATTTTGATCAAAAAAACGCCGCACCAAACAATGCGACGTTTTTATCCTTATGAAATTTTATCTACACGGTACATTTTACAATATACAAACCATCATTTGCTGTATCAAAATAAATATATCCGCGATCATCCACCAGAACATCTTCTGCAATTCCAACGATCGGTCCCGGCATCAATGTACCATCTTCATTGTCAAATGCCGGTCCATCCGGGTCAGGCGGAAGGAAATATGCGATTTCTTTTGGCATAAACGGATCTGAGGTATCATACATCCGAAGTCCCGCATGGAAATAGCAGGTGTAAATGCGGTCACGATAAGACTCATAGACATCCTGTCCATAAGCATCAAAGGAGTTGTGCGGTCCAAACGGCACACGCATACCGTCTACATAATTGAAATTCTTTCCATGAGTATAGCCCTCCGGCACTTCCGGATATGGAAATACAGAAATCAGATTCGGACGATTCATATCTGTAATCTCCACAAATCCAAGCATATTCATTGGATTCGTCACCAGTTTCTGATACAAGCCTTCTGTCGCTGTTTCAGAAAAATAGTAGCAGCGCTCCGCTTCTGTTGACATCAGGACATATGGCTGATCACCAATCGGCAATACCGTATGTGTTCTGGCGCCGCCTGCTCCACCGCCAAAGGTCGGATTGAGCTGACATTTACTGATCATTTTCGGATTTGTCGAATCAGTAACATCCACCATGATCAGACCTACATTCTGATATGCCATGTATACAATACCGTCACGATAAGCACAGGCATGAAGCTGCGGAGTATTCAAAAATGCTTCTGAACCAAATGGTGGTAATGTACCACCTGGTGTATTGCCGACATACTGCTCATCCATCCACCAGCGACCAACTTCTTTCGGATTGCATGGATCTGAAATATCTACAATTCTCAGGATAAAAAATGCGTATCCCTCACAGGAACCGGTAACATACACATAATCGCCACCATTATAAAAGAAGCGATGTACACCCGGTCCACCTCCACAATGGAATTTTGATAATAATTTTGGATTCTCCGGATCTGTTTCCACATCCCAGATAGAAATTCCACCCCAATACGGTAAGGTATTTCCCTTCGGTGTTCCATGCAGAACATCCATAGTTCCACCATGCGCCAGAATCAACAATCCGTCTGCAATCTGAATCTTTGGTGTACTCTGACCATCATGAATGCTGTCATCTGCCCAGAAACCTTCCATCCATTTGATTTTTCTTGGATTTTTCGGATCTGTCACATCCAGAATATTAATTCCGTTCCAGCGAAAACTGGTTGCGTACAGATAATAATGTCCATTTGCTTTCTGCATTGCCATCTGAAATCCAGGTTTTCCATTGAGGTCATCAAAACCTACAAATTCCATGTTTTTCATCAGGCATTCTTTTCTCTGATGAATACTTTTTCCCATATACATTTCCTCCTTCTCTTTCAGAAGTCAAATAAATCCTTTATATTTATTCTACTCTGTAAATAATTTCATTTTATTCTATCTCCTTGATTCTGTAAAATAACTATTTTTTCACTTGTTATATCAAAACAGATATGGAATAATATTTTTAAAAAAGTTAATATATACTACTTTACGTAAAGGAATTTTTAATATGGATAGCATCAAAAAAATTATCTCACCGCTCTTTCGCGGAATTACAGAAATGGAACTGGAGCAGATGAACACCGCAGGATACCTGCGTCAAAAAGAATATGAAAAAAACGAAATCATCTATCATATGGACACAAAAGTTGATGAGATTGGTATTTTACTAACGGGAAGTGTAAATATTATCAACACTGATTTCTTAGGTAATTCCACAATTTTAAGCAACATCTCTGCCGGAGGTGTATTCGCAGAGACATATGCCCTTGTAAAGGAACCACTGCTTGTGGAAGTCGTTACTGCTGAAAACAGCCAGATTTTATTTTTAAATATTCACCGAATTATGGAGGATTCATCTTGTAATCAATCTGACTGGTATCGAAAACTGATTGATAATCTCTTACAGATTTCCATGCGAAAAAATCTGACGCTTTCTACACGGATTTTCTGTACTACACCGAAAAATATCCGCGGTCGTTTACTGACTTATTTGACTGCAGAATACCGCAAACAAGGAACTTCTACGTTTGAAATTCCATTTAATCGTCAGCAGCTTGCAGATTATCTGAATGTTGACCGAAGTGCTTTGTCTAAAGAACTTGGAAAAATGAAAGAAGAAGGGATACTGGATTTTCATAAAAATGTATTTCGATTATCACAACAGATTTGATGATATAAAAAAGTGCTGTATTGGCAATTTCGTCAATACAGCACTTTTTATTTATACGATATATACCTTCAAAACTTCATACAGAAATCCGATTCATTTCAACCTTTTGGTCAAGCCCTCAAACGATTAGTAACA